>Ga0208244_100568_pt1 | contig 32778 bp, 27 predicted proteins | sample SubbioCR12Aug_5A_FD_184828 | JGI IMG/M metagenome (GOLD analysis project Ga0208244, IMG submission 184828) | Serpentinite rock and fluid subsurface biosphere microbial communities from McLaughlin Reserve, California, USA - CR12Aug_5A (SPAdes) | ecosystem: Environmental > Terrestrial > Deep...
CTTTCGATCGTAGGCCTATCTTTAGCCTTGCTTGCTCTTCTACTGTCAAATCTCGGACAAAAATTGGCGTTTTCATACACCTGTTATATCACTATCCTATTCTCTGTCTTGTTGTTGCACTAGGATAAGCCCAAAAGTGAATGAAAAAGGCCGGGCATCGAGAAGAAGATGCTTGGCCTTTTTGATTTGCGAAGGGTTTCAATCCATTTGACGACTGGTCTTGCAGGCCCGGCACAAGGGCCACGATTTGTGGTAGTATCGCCAGGGATGCGCCTTTGGTCGATTCGGTGCATATTTGCAGGGCATCAAACCGTTTATAACAGAGTGACTGACAGGAGAAACATGCGAAACAAATTTCTTGGAATTGGACAAAATGGATTCAACCCTGTACGCAAACTTCGTATTGCCTATTCGGGACTTCGCTATGCCATCCTGAACGAATCTTCTGTGGTGATCGAAATTATCTTGTCGGTTGTGGTGCTGATTGCCTGTTTTTATTACCGCCAATGGCTCGATTTCACCATTGTCCTGGTTGCCAGCGGGCTGATGCTGGTTACAGAAATGGTTAACACTGCCATCGAAGCGCTTTGCGACTTCGTGGAAGCAGGCCATAATGAAAAAATCGGCATCATCAAAGACATCTCCTCCGCCGCCGTAGGAATCAGTATTCTGGTCTGGAGCATTACCCTGATCCTCGAAGTTGTCCGCTTGTGGCAGAGGGTGGCGTATTTGTAGTACCCCGCTTTACTATTCGTATGCGCTCAAGCTCTGGGGTGAACGCCACGCCGCGGCCATTTCTGCCATCGGACAGGCTGGGCTAGGAGGGGTGTTGTTTCACTGCGCCCGACTTATGACCTTGTATCACCGGCCCGGTACTAACCCTACCTGAAGGCGGCACACAGAATTTGGTGTCAGCCCTTGACTTTTTATGGTTAACCTGTAGAATAGTTGAAATCATTAACTATTCTACAGGTTAACCATGTCTGACCTCCTTAACGACAAGTTTTGGGAAACCATCCCACCAGCCTGGTTCCAGGTCCGCGCCCAGATTCGCGGCGCGGCTGCCGAACAGTTCAACCTGAGCGTCGAACAGTTCCAGGTGCTGCGCCGCATCCGGCGCGGATTCGACTCGGTCAGCACGCTGGCGGGCGAGGGCCGCACCAGCCGTCCGGCAGTCAGCAAAACAGTCGACGGCCTGGTCAACCGCGGGCTGGTCTCGCGCCTGACCGACACGCAAGACCGCCGCCACATCCGCCTGTCGTTAACCGAGGAAGGCGCGCGGGTGATGAACGGCATTTTCAGGCAGGCCGACGACTGGCTCGAAGCCCGGTTTGCGCGCCTGACCGCCGCCGAGCGGGAACAACTCGTCAGCGCCCTCGACCTGCTCCAAAAAATGTTCAAGGATGGATGATGGTTAATGGTTAATCGAGGATGGTTAATCGAGACTGCCATCTTTCCCAATTAACAATTTCCCATTAACCATTAACTATTCTCTGTTCTCCACCCATTCTGCAATCTGCATTCTAAATTCTGCACTCCAAAAACCCTATGTCTCTTCTCCGACTTCGCTTTATCTTAAAACCCTACCTGCCCCACCTGGTCGTTTCGATGCTCAACCTGCTGGTCCTGACTGCCCTGGCCTTGTACGTGCCGCGCGTTATCCGCCAGGTGATTGACGACGGCATCCTGCCGGTCGATATCGATGTCATCATTCGTTCGGCGCTGATTCTGCTCGGCCTGGGCCTGATGACTGCCGCCCTGGCTGGTTTCCAGCGCTTCATCTCAGAGTGGATTGGCGGTCACATCGGCTATGACATCCGCAACAAACTGTACGACCACATCCAGCAACTGTCTTTTTCGTATCACGACCATACCAAGACCGGCCAGTTGATTTCGCGCTGCATCGAAGACACCCGCGCCGTGCAGAACTTCATCGGCGGCTCGGTGGTTGAAATCGTCCAATTGATTTTCCTGCTTTTCGGCGCGCTGGCGATTATGTTCAGCGCCAACTGGCAGTTGACCCTGATTGCCATCCTGCCGATCTTCCCGATGGTCTGGATGACCTTTGATTTCGGTCGGCGCATCACGGCCCTGTTCTTCCATGTCGACCACATGCTCGGCGAACTTTCGGCGCGTTTGCAGGAAAATGTCAGCGGGGCGCATGTGGTGCGCGCCTTTGCGCGTGAGAATTACGAAATCGGGCGCTTCGACGAGACCAATCGCGGCTATTTCCAGGCCCGTATCAAGGTCATCGGTACCTGGGCCAGGGTCATGCCGACCACCGACTTCCTGGTGACGATGTGCACGATCCTCATCCTGTGGTTTGGCGGCAACATGGTGCTGAATGGTGAGTTGAGCGTCGGCGAACTGGTGGCCTTCAACGCTTACGTGCTGATGCTGGCCACACCCGCCCAGCAGTTAACCTGGCTGGTGAATGCCGCCGGCGAAGCCTCCGCCGGGGCCAAGCGGGTGCTCGAAGTGTTGGATACCCATCCCGAAATCGAGTCGCCAGCCGACGCGGTCAACCCGTCCACCCTGCGCGGCGAGGTCGAATTCCGGGATGTAACGCTCAAATATCTCGACGAGAAGAAAGATTCTTTAACGGACATCAACCTGCGGGTCGCCCCGAACCAGTTGGTCGCCTTAATCGGCACGACCGGCTCGGGCAAGTCGTCGCTGGTCAATCTCATCCCGCGCTTTTACGATGTCAGCGAGGGCGAAGTGCTGGTCGATGGGGTGGATGTGCGCCGCTACGACCTGGTCGGCCTGCGTGAACAAATCGGACTCGTGCTCCAGACTTCACTCCTGTTCTCCGACAGTATCCGTGAAAATATTGCCTACGGCCGCCCCGACGCCACTGAAGAGGACATCATCGCCGCCGCCCGCGCCGCCCAGGCTGATGAGTTTATCCGCGAAATGACGGAAGGCTACGACACCATCGTCGGGGAGCGCGGCGTGACGCTTTCGGGCGGACAACGCCAGCGTGTAGCCATTGCGCGCGCCCTGCTGATGAACCCACGCATCCTGATTTTGGACGACTCGCTTTCCAGCGTCGACACCCAGACCGAGCAGCTCATCCAGCAGGCTCTCGACAAACTGATGGAGGGCCGCACCACCTTCGTCATCGCCCACCGCCTGAGCACCGTCCGCCGCGCCGACCTGATTGTGGTCATGGACAAAGGCCGCATCGTCCAGACCGGCACGCATGCGGGGCTGCTGGCCGAGGGCGGGCTGTATAAGGAAATTCACGATTTGCAACTGGTTGAGAATAAGTTCCTCGATGGTGAGGAAGAAATTGCCGAGACGGAAAAACCCGAAGTAAGAAGCACGAAAGATTTTGGATAGTATGACCCAAATCACAATTACCCCGCCCGCCTACGTTACCCAATCGGAAGAGCTGTACGACAAAGCGCTCGATCCGCAAGTTGCCCGCCGCCTGATTGGATTCATGGCCCCCTATAAATGGCAAATGCTGCTCTCGGCTTTCCTGATGCTGGCCGCCACGGCCTCCTCTGTGATTGGCCCCTACCTCGTCAAAGTCGCCATCGACGACGGCCTGCTGGCAGGCGACCCGATAACCCTGCGCAACGTCGTCCTGGTTTACCTGGGCGCGGCTATTGTCCGCTGGGTTTTCATTTACTGGCGCGTCAACATCATGGCCTGGGTCGGGCAATCCTTCATCTACGACCTGCGCAAAAAACTCTTTGCCCACCTGCAAAAACTCTCGCTTGGCTTTTACAGCCGATACAGCGTTGGGCGCGTCATCACGCGCGTCATCAACGATGTCGAAACCCTGCGCGAATTCGTCATCTGGGCGGTGCTGGCCATTGCCCGCGACCTGTTTGCCCTGGTCGGCATCATCATCGCCATGCTGGCGCTCGACATCAAACTCTCGCTGATTACCTTCATCACCATCCCGCTGATGATCATCGCGACCCGCATCTACCGCGCCCGCGCCCGTTTTGCGTATAGGCGTGTTCGCGCCGCTATCTCGTGGGTCAATTCGGTGCTGGCTGAAAACATCAACGGCATCCGTGTCGTGCAGGCTTTCAGCCGCCAGGCGCGCAACTACAGCAACTTTAGCGACTTCACCAACCGCTACCACCTGCAAACGGTCATCAGCGCGGCCAAGGTCGCCGCTGCCTTCCTGCCCATTGTCGATGTGCTTGGCGCGCTGGCGACCGCCGCCGTCATTTACTTTGGCGGCGCGGCTGTGCTTGGCGAGAGCATCAGCCCCGGTGTGCTGGTCGCCTTCGTGCTTTACATCGACCGCTACTTCGACCCCATCCGCGACCTTTCGCGCCGTTACGACACCCTGCAATCGGCCATGGCCGGCGGCGAGCGCGTCCTAAACCTGATGGATACGCCGGTGGAAGTACAGGACGCCGAGGACGCCCAAACGCTGCCGCCGATTAAGGGCGATGTGCGCTTCGAAAACGTCTCCTTTAACTATTCGGACGACCCGACGCCTGTCCTGCGTCAAATTGACCTGTTCGCCCCGGCGGGCGCCACCGTTGCCCTGGTCGGCGAGACGGGAGCCGGAAAAACGACACTCGTTAAATTGCTCTCGCGTTTCTACGACCCGGTCGAGGGCGCTGTCCTCGTTGACGGCGTTGACCTGCGGACAGTTACCCAGGACTCCCTGCGCGAGCAAATGGGCATTGTCCTGCAAGACCCCTTCCTGTTTAATGGCACGGTCAGGGACAATATCAAATTTGGCCGTCTTGACGCCACCGACGCCGAAGTCGAATCCGCTGCCAGGGCGGTTGGCGCGCACGAGTTCATCATCAACCTGAAAAACGGCTACGATTCCCCGGTCGAGGAAGGCGGAGTCCTGCTTTCGGTCGGGCAGCGCCAGTTGATTTCCTTCGCCCGCGCCCTGCTGGCCGACCCGCGTATCCTCGTTCTCGACGAAGCCACTTCCAGCGTTGACACCCAGACCGAGCAGGTCATCCAGCGCGCCCTGGCGACCCTGCTCAAAGGTCGCACCAGTTTTGTCATCGCCCACCGCCTCTCGACCATCACCAATGCTGATAAAATTGTCGTCATTCACGACGGTCAGATTGTCGAACAGGGAACGCATGACGGATTAATGAAGAAGCAGGGTGTATATTACGACCTGTACCAGAGCGGCTTTCAGGACGCTCCATCTGAGTGAACGTTATAATTGAGCCATGCAGCCAATCCTGAAAATTGATCTTTCTTCCGGAAAAATTGAGACATTTATCATTCCTGTTGAGTTTGAACGGGATTATCTCGGCGGCGCCTCGCTGGCGGCCCGCCTGCTCTGGGACTCGCTGACCCGCAGCCTGGACCCCTTTTCGCCAGAATCGCCCCTGCTGATTCTTAACGGCCCGCTCTCCGGCACGGCTGGCCCGGCTGTCGGACGCTTTGTGGTCTGCGGCAAGAGTCCCGCTACCGGGCTATGGGCCGAGTCGAACTGCGGCGGCTTTTTCGGCCCCGAACTGCGCATGGCCGGCTGGGACGGCATTTGGATCACCGGCAAAGCCGAAAAGCCGGTTTATCTTGTGATTCGAGATTCGCAAGTCGAAATTCGACCGGCAGATTCAATCTGGGGCAAGGACACCTATGAAACCCAGGATGCTGTCAAACAGGAAACCGGGGTAACCGGCTTAAGCACATTGGGTATCGGTGTCGCCGGGGAACGTCAACTGCCCTTCGCGCTTTTACTGTGCGACCACGGCCGCGTCGCCGGGCGGACGGGGATGGGTGCGGTGATGGGCAGCAAGAACCTGAAAGCGATTGCCGTCAAAGGCACGGGCAAAGTCCCGGTGCTCGATGCCGCCGCTTTCGCCCCGCTGCGATCCGAGGCCAACCGCGCCTTGAAAGCCGACCCGCTGACCAGTGTTCTCAGCAGCCTCGGTTCGGCGGGCGCGGCCGATTACTTCGATTACCTTGGCGAACAGCCGAAAAAATATTTCTCGGTGGGCTATCTGGAAGGCGCGGACAACGTTTCGGGGGCGAGTGTGGCCGATACAATCCTGGCGGGCAAATCGGCCTGCCATGCTTGCGTCATTGCCTGCGGACGGGTGGTGCGGCTCGAAGATGGCGAAAAACGCAAAGGGCCTGAGTACGAGACCCTGGTCGGGTTTGGCCCCAACCTGGGTATCACCGACCCGAAAACGGTCACCCGCCTCGGCGAGCTGTGCGACCGCTATGGCGTGGATTCCATCTCGATGAGCGGGGTTATCGGCCTGGCTTTCAGGTTGTACGAACTCGGTTTTATCGGCCAACAAGCTGCGGGTAGACTCGAACTGACCTGGGGCAACGCCTCCGCTGCCGAAGAATGCATCCATCTAGCCATCCGCCGCGAAGGGCTGGGACAATATCTTGCGCTGGGCGCAAAAGGCCTGGCCGAACATTTTGGCGCGCCTGATGAAGCGGTGCAGGTAAACGGGCTGGAGGTGGCCTACCACGACCCGCGCGGGGCATCTGGCATGGCGATTGTGTATGCCACCTCGCCGCGCGGGGCCTGCCATAACCAGTCCGATTACTTTGTGGTCGATATCGGCCAGGCCGACCCCAGCCTGGGCCTGGAATTTTTTGGCCGCCAGGACGGGGCCGCCAAAGCCGCCAATGTTGCCCGCCATCAGGATTTTCGTACGGTCAATAATGCCCTGGTGTTGTGCGTTTTTGCCAACGTGCCGCCTGAGACGATGCGCGACCTGGTCAATGCCGCCTGCGGCTATAACTGGTCGCTGGAAGACCTGCTGCGCTGCGGCGAACGCGCCTGGAATTTGAAGCGGCTCATCAACCTGAAACTGGGGCTGACTCGCGCCAACGACACCCTGCCCCAACCGCTCCTGCGTGCTTACGAAGACGGCGGCTCGGCGGGTTATGTCATCCCATTTGACGAGATGATCGATGCCTATTACACCGCGCGCGGCTGGGATGCGAAAACAGGCTGCCCATTGCCAGAGAAAATGACAGTATTATATTTGGACTCCTTGATGGTAAAATAGGTCACAACCTGTCGGTCACCATGACCGCACTTATACCAAAAAATAAATATCCTGCCCTGTCCGTGTCAAACGTGAAGAGCCACTCCCCCTGCGGCAGCCCTCGTTTTGACGGCAGGGTGGGGTATTTAAAAAGGAGTTTTCAATGAAGCTTGTTACCGTAGCAGAAATGCGCGCAATCGAACAGGAAGCCGATGCCGCTGGCCTTACCTATGCCAAAATGATGGAAAACGCCGGGCGCGGCCTGGCCGAGGAAATCGAGGTGCTTTCCTACAGCGCTGATGGACGCGAAGTGCTGGCCCTTGTAGGCCCCGGAAACAACGGCGGCGATGCCCTGGTTGCCCTGGCGCACCTGGCCGCCGACGACTGGCGCGCGCGCGCCTACCTTATTCGCCGCGACCCGAAGAATGACCCGCTGGTCGAACGCCTTCAAAAAGCGGGTGGCGAAATCCTTTTGGCTGCCGATGACCCCAATTTCGAGAAATTGACCGCTTTTGTCGGCAGCGCCGATGTGGTCGTGGATGGCGTGCTGGGCACGGGTGTCTCGCTGCCGCTCAAGCCCGAAGTCAGCAAAGCGCTCGAGGCTGTCAACCGGGCCGTGGCCGCGTTGACCTGGCCGCCCTATGTGGTGGCTGTGGATTGCCCTTCGGGCGTGGATTGCGATAGCGGCCAATCTGCGCCGGAAGTGATTCCGGCCAGCCTGACCGTTTGCATGGCCGCTGTTAAACGAGGTTTGCTCACCTTCCCGGCTTTTGACCTGGCGGGTGAATTGCGCGTGGTCGAAATCGGTATCGGCAACGAGAAGGGCTGGCAGGCCATCCGCCACGAGGTTGCCGACGATGAGATGGTGGCCGACATCCTGCCTGACCGGCCCTCCAACGCCCACAAGGGGACGTTTGGCACAGCCCTGGTTGTAGCGGGTTCGCTCAATTATCCCGGCGCGGCCCTGCTGGCGGGCAAAGCCGCCTATCGCTCCGGCGCAGGCCTGGTGCAGATGGCCGTCCCGTCCCCGGTGCAGTCGATGATGGCTTCCGGCTTCCCCGAAGCGACCTGGTTGCTGTTGCCGCACGAAATGGGCGCAATCGCCCCCGGCGCGGCGGATGTGCTTGCCAAATCCTTCGAACGCGCCACGGCCCTCCTGCTTGGGCCTGGCCTGGGAACTGAGGAATCGACTGCCAAATTTGTCGAGAACTTGCTCAAAGGCAAGGACCTTGCCAAAAAGGCCGCCGGGATGGGCTTCCTGCGTAACGATGAAGAGAAAAATGATTCTGCCCCCGTTACCGTGCCGCCGCTGGTGGTCGATGCCGATGGCCTGCGCCTGCTCGCAAAAATCAAGAAGTGGAGCGAACTCCTGCCCGCAACCGCCATCCTGACCCCGCACCCCGGCGAGATGTCGGCCCTGACCGGCCTTGAGAAAGATGAAATCCAACAAGATCGGCTGAGCGTGGCGCTCAAATTTGCCGCCGAATGGGGGCATGTGGTTGTCTTGAAAGGCGCATTTACCGTCATCGCGTCCCCCGATGGGCGCGCAACGGTCATCCCGGTGGCGCACCCGGCCCTGGCGCGGGCTGGCAGCGGCGACGTGTTGGCCGGGCTGGTGGTTGGCCTACGCGCCCAGGGCGTTGAAGCCTTTGAATCTGCCGTTGCCGCGGCCTGGATTCATGCCCAGGCGGGCCTGCTGGCTGCCGATAAAGTCGGCTCCCCGGCTTCCGTTTTGGCGGGTGACATTCTCGACGCCATCGCGGACTCCCTGGGTGGGTTTTAAGGCCCCTCTACCTATTTTAGTAACTGATACAACACCTGCGGTGCTTTTTTCTCTACCAACCCTTCTGCGGCCACTGCCAGGCGCAGGAGGGTTGCTTCATCCCAGGCGCGGCCAATCGCCTGCATGCCAACCGGCAGTCCCTGGGGCGTGTATCCGGCGGGGAAAGAGATGGCGGGCAGGCCGGTCAGGTTGGCGGGACTTGCGAATCGCATAATCTCCGCGAGAGTGGTCAGGTCTGAATCGCCGCCGGGCAGGGCCGCCGCCGGAATGGGCGGTGCGGCTATGCCGGTGGAGGGGGTCACAATCACATCCACCGACTCGAAGGCCTGTTTGAAATGAGCAATCAGGCGCGTGCGCACACGCTGGGCCTTGACGTAATCCATCAGGGTGAATGTGCGCGCCAGGCTTAGGTTGGTGCGTACGTCCAGCCCGTGTTCGTGATGATGTTCGGCGTGAACCCTGTCCATGGCCTGGGCCATTTCACCGGCTATGGTAATGACATGCGCCACGCGCCCGGCTTCCAGGTCGGGGATGACTGTCTCGCGGATTTGCGCGCCCAGCCCCTCGAACTGTCTGAGCAGGCGCTCGCAGGCCGCCACCACTTCGGCGCTGGCGTGCCGAAACCAGGGCCAGAACACGCCGATGCGCAGTCCTTTGATGTCGGCTTTGTTCCAGCCCGCCAGGGTGGGTCGTGGCTGGTGCATGGAGTTGGGGTCTTTTAGGTCGGGGCCGGCGATGAGCGCATAGCCAAGCGCAGCGTCTGCTACGCTGGCGGCGATTGGGCCGATGTGGGCAAGGCTCCAATCCAGCGGGGCCGCGCCAAATTCGCTGATGCGCCCGTAGGTTGCTTTTAATCCCACCAGCCCGCAGAATGCAGACGGGATGCGAATCGAGCCGCCCCCGTCTGCGCCGACGGCGATGGGGCATAACCCTGAGGCGACTGCCGCCGCCGAACCGCTCGAACTTCCACCGCTGTAATGTGCTGGGTTGTACGGGTTGCGCGTCGTGCCGTGATGCGGATTCAACCCTGTTACGCCGATGCCAATCTCGTGCATGTTGGCTTTGCCAATCAGTAGCGCGCCCGCGCTTCGCAAACGCGCCGCCACGGTAGCGTCTTCTACCGCGGGCGATTTGCCCAGAAAGGCTGTCCCAACCGTGGTGGGGTAGGGCGTCATGTCGATTTCGTCCTTGACCGTCACCGGCACGCCGTCCAACGGGCTGAGTGCGCGACCATCTTGATAGCGCCGGGCCGATTCGCGCGCCAGCCGCAGGACTTCCTCCGCCTGGATGTTGATGATGGCCCGCAAGGGCGGATTGGCCGCATTGCTGGTCTCGATGGCCTCCAGCGCTTTGTGTGCGACCTCCTCCGGCGAGGCTGCGCCGCTGCGATAGGCTTCCGCATAATCCCAGGCGCTGGCGAAGCGGAATCCGGGCCTGCTGGATGAAGACACAGGCCACTCGGATTCGGGCACAGTTTTTCCCCCCGAGGCTGGCTCACCCGTGTAGTGCAGCGGGAAGTTTGTCGGCGCTTCGTCGAAGTGCTGCTGCCGCAATTTGGCAACGCCCGCGCTCTGCAAAAGGCTGGGAATGAGCGCGGCCCCCAGCGGCCCTTCCAGCACGCCGACAAAGGCCTTGAGCGCCGCGCCGGATAGATAGGGTAGTTTGACAGATTTCAGGTCATAAACGTCATTTGTGTCCATCGTGGCCTCCCGGGTTTTGCCTGCACTCGATAAAGGGAATTTGTTCAGTTTACTTCATCACGCCGGTGAAAATCAAATTTAACCCAAAACTGGAAGGAGAATTTTGCGCTCCTTCCAGTTTTGGCGTTTCTATATTGTGCTTTGAAAATTAGTGGCCGCTGCCGGGCGTGACTGTCCCGTCGAAAATTTCCAGGTTGGGGTCGCCTTCGACCATCAGGAAGGCAGCCAGTCCGCGCTCGAGGCGTGAGAGTGCGTGGTCAACCAGGATGTAACGTCCGGGGACATCGAGTTTGAATTCAACCATAGTTGCACCGCCGGGCGGGACGAGGGTGGTCTGCACGTCGGTCAGCGGGTTCGAGGTCAGGGAAGCCTGGTCGTAAACCCGGTCAAAAATTTCACCGATGACATGGAAGGACGAGGTGAAGTTCGGCCCGCCGACCCCGAAGAAGATGCGCACAGTTTCACCGACATTGGCGCGCAGCATGTGTTCTTCGCTGGTCAATCCCATTGCCGCGCCGTTGAAGACAAAGTATTCGGGGTTTTCGTTCAACAATTTTGTTACGTCATCGGTCAACATGCCGCTGGTTCCGTGGGGCTGGGCGGTGTAAAGTTCACCCTGCATTACGTAGAATTCGCGGTCAACCGGGGGCAGGCCGCCTTCCGGCTCGACCAGTATCAGCCCGTACATGCCGTTGGCGATGTGGTGGGCCACCATCGGGGTGGCACAGTGGTACACGTATAGGCCGGGGTTGAGCGCTTTGAAAGTGAACATGGTCGTGTTGCCGGGCATGGTCTGGGTGAAAACTGCACCGCCGCCCGGCCCGGTTACGGCATGAAAATCTACCGAGTGGGCCATCATGCTGTCGGGCAGGTTTTTGAGGTGGACTTCAACCGTATCGCCAGTGCGTACGCGGATGAAAGGGCCGGGAACTGTGCCATTGAAGGTCCAGTATTTGAAAGTTGTGCCATCGGCCAATTTTCCGGCCAATTCGACGGTTTCCAACTCGACGATGACTTTTTCAGGGCCGCGACTGCCAATCGGGGCAGGGATGTTGGCCGGGTGCAGGATGATGTCGGCTGCATTCGGGTCGGCCGGGCCAGCGCTGGCAACCGTCTGCGTATTTTGACTTGCGCTCAGATTGTCGCTGGCTACTTGCGGGCTGGCAACACCAGAGCCGACAATGAACGTCCCGGCCATGCCGATTTGCTTGTGCCCGGGAATGGCGCAGTAGTAGGTGAAAGTGCCTTCCTGGGCGGCTACGAACTCGAGGGTCACCTGGTCGGCTCCCATGAAGTCGGCTGAATGGGCGTTGAATTCGTCAATGTACAGGTTGTGCATGGCGCCCTCGCCGCTCGAAAGGTGGATTCGTACCGTATCGCCCAGTTCTGCCCTCAGGTCGGGGTTGACCTGTCCCTCGATACCGCCGCCTTTGCCGACAAACACCATTTTGCCGTCGCTCAAATCGCTGACCAGGGTGTACTCAACGACATTCCCGCTGGCGGTGGGCGCAGAAACCCCGGCAACAGCCGCCGGTTGCTGCTGTGTGCCGCTTACCAGCAACGTGCCATACATGCCGAGTTTTTTGAAACTGGTGTCGTAATATTCGAGCGAAGTTTCCTTGTCGGGCACTGTGAACGTTACCGACGTGGTTTCACCCTGTTTTGTAATTTTTGCTGAGCGGGCATTCAGGTCGGCAAAGGCAATATCGTGAGTTCCCCACCCGTTGTTCACCAGGTAAACCGTTATGCGCTCGCCGGGTTTGGCGTAAAGGGTTGGGTTGGCTACCCCGTTAATTTCGCCGTTGATGCCAACAAAGACAAACTTCCCATCGCGCATATCGGTGGTTAAAACATATTCGGTAGTCACCGGAATGTCTGCGGCTGGTACGCAGGCCGCAAGAGCGACGAAGAGAAGGGCGATGACCCCAATGGTTTTGTAAGTTTTCATGGATGTTCTCCTTATTATGATTGGTATTCGGATAAAAAAGGGCCGAATTATCTTGATGGTATCATGTCGGGCGAAAACTGTCTTTGCGCCAGCGCAAATAAGGAGAAATATTGTCGAATTTGTGGCGAAAAGCACCAAAAACAAAACCCGCCCAAACGGGCGGGTCGGCGCTGGGTCGCCAGGGGGAGTTTTCTAAAAACTCACTACCGGCATCTGGTGAATGTACTTCCCTTCCGCCAGTTCTCGCACCACAAAGTCGGCCCCGTCGGCGCGCGCCAACTGGAAGCCAGCGTCTTTGCCCAGATAGCCCACGCGATACTTCCCGGTGCGCGGGCCGTCCAGCAGGCGCGGGTAACGCACAATCGTCCAGTCCAGGCCGCTGGCGCGGATAACATCCACATTGGCAGCCGAATCCTTCAGCACTTCGCCCGCCAGCAGGGTCAGCAACCCCTTCATGATGTGATCCATCAATTTGGGCTGGTCTTGTTCGTCGCGCACCCCGGCTCCGCTGGTCGAAACCAGCCTGCGGAGGCCGTGCTTCTGCATCGCCGCGACGATATTCCTGGCCGCCGTCTCCATCATCCCCGGCACGGGCGGACGGGCTGGTCCCAGCGCGCTGACAACGGCCTCCTGCCCGGCAACCGCCTTTTCCACCGCGGCAGCATCGGTCACATCGCCCTGAAAGACCACCAGGTTGGCATGCTCAAGATCCAGTTTGGCCGGATTGCGCACAAAAGCCGTGACCCGGTGCCCGGCCTCGAGCGCCTGCCTGACAACCTCAACCCCGGTTCCACCGGACGCGCCAAAAATAACAATTTTCATCCTACGCTCCTTTTTCCTGCCCCGCCACGCGGCGAAGCACATTCACGATTGCTTCCGGCGGCTGCGCGCCGCTAAAAGCATATTTTTCATTGACGATAAAAAACGGGACGCCGCTGATTCCCAGGCGGCTTGCCTCCCGCGCCTCAGCCTCGACCTGCGCCCGAACCGCCTCACCGCTCAAGCCCACCCGCAGGCTGTCTTCTGACATCCCAAACTTTTCCCCAATCTGAATCAGGGTTTCGACGTCCCCGATGTCCTGCCCATGCTCGAAATAGGCCGCATAGATCTGCTCAATGACCTGCTCGCGGATGTCTGGCGGCGCGAGCGCAATCAGGCAGTGCGACAGGGTCGAATTTGGGGCTTTTGTGATTTTGTCCATGTTTAAGGTCAGCCCAACGGCTTCGCCCATGCGGCGCGGCCCGTCGAGGGCATCCTTTATATCAACCCGGCCATTGAATTTGGCCTGCATGTAGGGAATAAAGTCAAACCCTTCGGGTGGAATGGACGGGTTCAGGAAAAACGCCCGGTACGTCACCTCAACAGGCTCGCCCTGCCATTCTTGCAGCGACCGCTGCAAATGCCGCTTCCCAATGCGGCAGAACGGTCAGACCGTGTCGTGATAAACCGTGATTTTCATGCCTACCTCGCTTTCAAATATGAATAAAGGTGTTCCGCCACGCGGCGCAGCGGTTCACCGCTGTGTTGCACGCGGCTGAGCAAAATTGCGCCTTCCAGGGTGGATAGCACAAATTCGGCCAGGTCGTCATCGCCGGAGAATTTTTCGGCAAAGGCAGTCTGCATCTGGGCGTAGGCCTGGCGGCAGGCGGCGTTTACACGCTCGCTGCGCACCGCGCTTTCGGCGGCCAGCATCATCAGCGGCCCGCCCGCCGCAAAGCCGGATTGCTCAACCGCCGCGGCAACTCCCAGGGCCAGCAGGCGCACGGCTTCGGCGGGCTGTTCGGCCTGCGACAAGCCATGCCGGATGCGCTCGGACATTTGCCCCGCCGACCACAGTGCGGTTTCGGCTCCGATTTGTTCCTTGCCGTCGGGGAAGTAATAGTAAAGCGAGCCTTTGGGTGCGCCGCTTTCGCGGATGATTTCATTCAAGCCGGTGGCGTGGTAGCCCTGTTTCTCGAACAGGCGCGCGGCGGCTTCCAAGATTTGCTGTTTGGCAGGATTCATGACATTCGTCCTCTTTCCAGTTTGACTGAATAGAATTATTATAACAACTGGTCTATATAGTGTCAAGCAAATGAAAGGAAAAAGTCACATGACAGCAAAGATACTGGTCACAGGCGCGCTCGGCAACGTAGGCGCGGAGGTTGTTAAACGGCTCCAGGCTGCGGGGAGTCTGTTCCGGGCGGCAGATTTGAGCGTGGAAAAGGTGCGGGAGCGGTTCGGGGATTCAGCCGAGGCAGTCGCTTTCGATTTTTCCAAAAAAGAGACTTATGCGGCGGCTTTTGAGGAAGTCGAGACGATGTTCCTGATGCGCCCGCCGCAAATTTCGGATGTCAAGGGCATCATGCTGCCCGCGCTGGACGCGGCCCAGGCGGCAGGCGTGCGGCATGTCGTTTTTCTCTCGCTGATTGGCATCGAAAATGCAAAATTTGTGCCGCACTACAAGGTGGAGGAGTATCTCGTCAATTCCCCGGTGACGTGGACCTTCCTGCGCTGTAGTTTCTTCATGCAAAACCTGAATACCACCCACCGGCTGGAAATCAAGGAACGCGATGAACTTTTTGTGCCAGCGGGCAAGGCGCGCACGAGTTTTGTTGACGTGCGCGATATTGCGGCGGTGGCTGCGGTGGCTTTGAGCCAGCCGGGACACAAAAACAAAGCCTATGACTTGACCGGGGCCGAGGCGCTCGATTACTGGCAAGCAGCCGGGATTTTGAGTGAAACGCTGGGGCGAAAGATTGCTTATCGCAATCCATCCCCGCTGCGTTTTTTTGTCGCCCACCTGCTGCGCGGCACACCTTTCCTGTTTGCCCTGGTCATGACCGGCCTGTATTTTTCGACCCGCAACGGCATGGCCGAACCAGTCACCGACGAAGTGGAGCGTATCACCGGGCAGAAGCCGATTTCATTCCGACAGTACACGTTGGACTATGCCAAGAGTTGGGTTTGAAAAAGATTGACTATTTTTGACTGGTAATTTGTGGTTGCAAAAACAACTCAAGAATGCGTGAATGAAGCGAAGAGCGAACTTTGATGAAACGAAAATTCCACTTGACATCCTTCTCTTCATATATTACTATTAGATATATAACGAAAGGATAATCAAGTGGAATTTGTGATTCTGGGTCTGCTCGCCTTACGAGCGATGACCGTGTACGAAATCAACAAGGCGCTTGAGCGCGGTGTCTCGTTGTTCTACAGCGCCAGTTTTGGCAGCATCAATGCCGCGATTGGCAAAATGCTCGAAAAAGGCTGGATTTCCGGGGAAGAAAAAGTCGAAAACGGGCGCAACAAACGGGTCTTTCACCTGACCTCCTCCGGGCGGCAAGCATTCCAGGATTGGCTCGCTTCCGACATCGAAGCAGAAAAAGTCAAAGACCCCGGCCTGACCCGCCTGTACTTTATGGGCTTCGCGCCCGCTCATGAGCGCATCCGCGTACTGGAGGTCCACCTCGAAAAACTGCGCCGTACGCTGGACGCGTTGGAACTCATTCACCAGCAGACTACCAGCCTGCAAATTCCTCTCGAACTGCAAACAAAGGCCAAATTCCAGTTGTTGACCCTGCAATATGGCCGCGATTTTTATGCTTTCAATATCCGTTGGTATGAAGCCCTGTTGGAATCACTGAAACAGGGCGATGTGTCAGGATAAATCACTTAATCGAGGCAATTGCGATGAACCAGGAACAAATTTCAAAGAAACTCCAACCAATACTGAACAAAACTGTCGATAACAAAACGGTCTTCGGCGTATCTTTTTGCATCGAAAACGGGGAGCGTTCCCTTGTCTTCTCGGGTGCTGCGGGGAATCTCCAGACCGAAAGCCAATACTTTATCGCCAGCACTACCAAACTCTACACATCCGCAATCATCTCAAACCTGGCAAGCCAAAAAGCATTTCAACTGGACGAGCCGGTTGCCAACTATCTGGATAAATGGGTCATGGATGGGTTGTTGGTTATCAAGGGGGTGGATTACTCCGGGCAGGTCACTATTCGGCAGTTGCTGGCGCATACATCAGGGCTGCCCGATTACTTCCAGCAGAAAAAAGCCAACGGGAAAAGTCTTTTGGAAGAACTGACAGCGGGCATCGACCAGGGTTGGTCGTTTGAACACGTCATCGCAGAAGCCAAAAAGATGAAGCCGGCGTTCCGCCCCGGTGAGAAAGGCAAAGCCCTGTACTCCGACACAAACTTCCAGATTTTAGGACATCTGATTGAAACGGTGAGCGCCAAACCCATCCAAACTGCCCTGCAAGAATTCATCTTTGCGCCCCTGGGCCTGCAAAAAACCTACCTTTACTCAGACAGCCAGGATACCCGCCCCGCGCCCCTTTACTACAAGAAAAATCGACTGCATGTGCCGCTTGCGATGGCATCCTTCGGCACAGACGGGGGCATTATCTCAACCTCCGCTGAGTTGATGACTTTCCTCAGGGCTTTCTTCGGCGGGCAATTTTTCCCGCTTGAGAATTTTGCCTGGATGAAGCAATGGAACCGGATATTCTTCCCGCTGGAGGCCGGGGTCGGACTGACGAGGTTCAAGCTGCCGAGGCTTTTCTCGCCCTTCAAGGCCATGCCCGAATTTATCGGACATTCGGGTCTTTCGGGCGCGGTTGCTTTTTATGCGCCCGAAAAAGACATCTACCTGACCGGTACCGTCAACCAAATCAGCGACCCGGGACGTTCATTCCGGCTGATGCTCGAACTCATAAACTCTCTGTAATTATCAAGGAATTCCCATGACCAACCTGCAAGAACGACAACTCCAAAAAGAAACCTACAGCCTGTACTACTACACCCAGGGCGACCCATCCAACGAAGCCATCGTCTTCATCCACCCAGCTTACGGCGATCACACCTGCTTTCATCACCAGGTGGATGTTTTCGCCGAGAACTATCATGTCATTTGCGTGGACATGCTTGGGCATGGCAACTCGCAGCTGCGCAGCGGGAACGTCGGTATCGACGTGACTGTTGGCCTGATTGCGGAAATCATTGAAGCGGAGGGTCACACCCAGGCGCACCTGGTCGGCGTCTCGCTCGGCTCGCTGATGGCACAGTCGGTGGCGCACAAGTTTCCGCAACTCGTCCAAAGCGTCACCGTCACCGGCGGCTACAGTATCTTTGGCGACAATTCCGCCATCAGTAAAGCCCAAAATCGCGAAATCGTCAAAGCCCTTTTCCTGATGATATTCAACATGGACGGTTTCCGCCGCTATGTGGTCGAAAACACCAACGTGGTCGAGGCCGAACGCGAGGTTCTCTACCAGGCCATGCAAAAATTCACACGCCGCTCGTTGCCGGTCATGTCGGGCATGGGCAAAATCCTGGATAAAACGCCCCGGACGCTCTCCCAACCCCTGCTCATCGTAACCGGGGAACACGACCTGCCCATCGTCCTGAGCAATGCCCAGGACTGGCAAAAGCGCGAACCAAACGCCCAATTGCAGGTCATCCCGCAAGCCGGTCACTGTGCCAATATGGACAACCCGGAAGTGTTCAACCGGGTCTTGACTAAATTCATCGGTTCCTGCTGAAGTGAAAAGCGAGTCCCAGGCAGCCTCGTCAATAAAGTTTATACCGGGCTGTTTTCAAATTTAGGGTTTTTTATATACCACCCACTCATCAAGAGTGGGTGGTGGGTTCTGGAGCCACCAAGGGGGGTATTATCATAGACACACTTTTGAATTGGAGATAAGGAAGCCCCGCTCGAAATGAGCGGGGCTTCTCTTGTGGTTTTTAGGTGCCGAACAAACATTGCCCAAGAAGATGCATTCTTACTCTCTTGCCCACATAATAAATGGCAGGTAATGCTTATTTTGAACATTACCTGCTATCTGAAATTTGGGCTGTTTCTATTCGTTGTTTGGAAGAACTCACTGATCTGCTGATATGAAATACAAATCTCGCTCCTCCATCCAGGCTTGGACGATAGCGTACGCAAGTATGTTATTTTTCAGGATAATCCTCGTTAAAAATTTAAGGAGTGAATCCGTTTTAACTGTTTGTAGTATTGCGATGGCACGCATTGGAAAACCAATCCGCGCTAAAAATCGGGCTGGCGCAGCGTTATGTGCTAGCACGGTCTCCAATGTTTCGTCGATATCCATGAGCCTGGCAAACTTATATTTAATGAGCCGATTTTTGAACAATATTCGGGCGGTTGTAGAATTATTATTTGGCATTTTGTGCCTCCTTTCGGGAGCAAATGAGAAGATTTAGGAAATCTTGCAGGGGCGATGCTGGCAATTCGTACTGTCTCGTTGTGGGTTTGCTCATTTGTTGTTTGCCGAAAGGATTTGAACAATAAGTTGAATTCAAATTCTTGCAAACAAGGATGTTGTCTGGCTTCTGGCTTGCCAAACAATAAAAGGCTCGTTGTAAAAATATTCTTTTGCGCCAGCAAAAAGTACATAAATAGGGTGGCTGGTCATATTTTTCTTATGGGCAACTCCTTTCAGGTCTTGGCCGGGAAAACAAAAAGGCGCTCCCGTCAAGGAGCGCCGAAAGCAGGCACAATAGACCCTGGGAGTCGCATCAGGGGCAAAAGAATCCCAACACGACCGGGAACGCAATAAGTGTGATTATTTTACCCGGTTTGGTGAGTTAGTCAAGCATTTTCCCAAAATTGTATATGGGAAATTCTTCCCCGGTTAGAAATACGGCCCTGTTCTTTATCCAAAAAAGCAGCCATGCTCATCTTGTTCAATGACTGTCAGTACCTCATCGATGCTTGTGAACAGCGTGGGTGTGTAGGGATGCCATTTCATGTTTGCTCGCAGCCAGAATAATTTCCAGACATTCTGTGTTCTGATAAAAGTTGTCCTTGCGAAAGGATGCTGTTCGTAGATGGACGGTTTATCCCAGCGTGGGCGAATCTCAACCAGTTCGATGCTCTGACCGCTAATCTTGAATCCGATATCCACTTTTGAGCGGACATGCTCAGGCGGTCTCTTGCGTTGCAAAAAGGCATAGAGCGCTTTCTCAACAGCCGCTAACTCATTTTTTCGGAATGCCATGATTGCTCCTATTTTGCGCCAAGCGACCATCTGGATTTGCCTTATTACGACAGCGTCCAGCCTACGGCTGTATCGTCTTCAATTACACATACACCCGTCCCAATCGAGGGATTGAAACTTGTACAGGCGGGCCATGTCCTCATCCCAAAAGCTGGTCTAAAACCACCCTATTGAGCTGAAGCTTCAATATTTAGGGTTCTGGCTATCTGAGTATCAAGTCGGATTACAAACATCATTAAAATGATGACAAACATCACAAAATCGAAAAATTTTGACAATTCGCCCTATAATGATTATAGGTATTTGCCGAGTTACTTTCTTTCTTGTTTTCACTGTTGAAAGTTCCAACATGTCGGTTTGGTGCTGAGCCTGCAAAAATAGGGGTTGAAAGAAACAAATACTCCTGGTAATTTTTGAAATTTGATGGTTGCACCGCAAGTCATTTTTCTGTTATCATACTTTTAGTTGCAATTCATGGGTCTAATCAACGCATAAAAGGGATAGGAATGGCTACAAGACCAACTTTGTTACTAATATTTGTAACTATTTTATTTTGTTTTGTTCCGGCTGCTCAGGCCCAGCAAGGCACAGGTTTAGATCTTCGCATTAGTCAGGTCTCAACTTTAGAAACTCCAGACGGGTTGGTGCTGAAAGCCTACTTTAACATTTTTGATCCAAAAACCAGCCTTTCTGTTACAGGGGTGCAACCCCAAAACGCCGAAATAACCCTTCCCCAATACAACTATACTGTTCAAGTTCCGGTTACCCGACCGGATGTTCCGATTTATGTGACGCTGGTACTGGATTCAAGCGGTAGTATGGGAGGACTGGAATCTGATTTGAAACGAGCGGCAAAATCTGCACTGGCCAACACACCAGATAATTCGTTTTTTGCTGTTGTGCAGTTCGATGAAGAGATTAAACTGCTTCAAGACTTCACCCAGAATATTCCCGCGGTTACGTATGCCATTGATCAATATACTGTAAAAAGACAGGGCGGCACCTGTCTTTATGATGCTACTTATAGTGCGATAGAAGCGTTACAGAAGGCGCCTGTAGGGCGTCGTGCAGTGCTTGTTTTCACTGACGGCAGAGATATCAAAATTGATGGAAAGCCGTGCAGCAAAAGGAACTTTAATGAAGTCATGAACTTGGCCATGGACAACCAGGTACCGATTAGCACGATAGGCTTGTCACTTAAAGATGGCGACCTCAATGAGGTCGAACTAAAAGGATGGGCTTCTGCCACCGGTGGAATTTCTGCAATTGTACGAAAGGATGACCTGTCCAGTGCCTTTGGCAACATCATGGATGCTTTGAAGTCTCAGTGGATGGTTCAGGCGGAGGTTTACCCTCGGCGAGGCACCAGTCAAGTCTTGCTTACTCTGAATTTGTCTGGATCGCAGAGCATCAGTAAGACTTTCTCAATTGATTCAAACACTGATTATCCCGGCCCTCCGAGCAAAGTCAGGGCACAAATGGATGGATTCATCCTAAATGCAGCCAACCAGGCTTATGACATTCAACTCTCACTTACTTCTCCAGAGTTGGTCAAGTATGTCAAGGTCGAGATTTGGGACAAGAGTGCTGGATCCAAGGTAGGAGATTATTCTTTTGAGAATCCGCAACCCCGAAACGTTCTTCAAATTCCCACATCTATATTGACGGTAAGCCGGGGATATTATCTTGTGATTTCTGCCATTTCTATGTCAGATAATACGCCATTTCAGATTGCTCGCCTGGATGATAAACCTGTCAAGGAAATCAGGCATGAATTTGTTTTTGATCCATCCTCGGCGTTCCCCACCTTGCAAATACAAGCCATCAGTCAGAAGAGTTTTGATCTCGGGGTAGATTTTTCATTGACCAATCCTGCGCTTGTGGCAGGGATTGATGGTTGGTTGGTTAATCAAGAAACCAGCATCAAGGTTGATGGCTCTGATTTTAGGCTTATGGGACAGCCTGGGGATAACCAGCCACTTATCATCCCTCTGCGAAATAGTCGGGTGCCTAGCGGGAAATATACGCTGATTTTGCGTGTTTTGGCCAATGATGGCGGTATTTATTCTACGGATACCTATAAAGATATCAATTACAAGGCTCCAACGCTGATTGAGCGTTTGTTGTCCGCTGTGATTGCCAACCCTGCTTTTTTGCTTGCAATCCTGGCGATTGTGGTGGGCTTGGTTGCATTCTTGATGATTACCTCCTCCAAACAGAAGCAATTTAGTGGTACACCTGTGATTGACGATAAGTTGGGGAAAAACCTAAAAGCCGGATCAGTTTTGCCAATATCAGGCGATGAGCCTATCCCCGCTCAGCCTGCAAATGGAAGTGTAAAAGTTCGTCCAGTTGTACCGGAAAACGCATCAGGTCCAACTGTGGCAGATCTACATAATAATGTTTATGAAACGGTTGACGCTGTCCTCCCGACGCTAACATTGAGTTTTGTAGAGGCGCCAGCGGATGTTGATCGCCGCCCGCGCCTGATAAAACAATTCCCTTCAGTGATTGGGCGGGCCGATGGAGAAGTCCAAATTGCTGAACAGCATCTGTCACGCCGGCATGCCCAGGTGGATTATGATCCCGCTCGCGGGAGTTATCGCTTGACAGATTTGGGTAGTCGGAATGGAACCTATGTGGATAATCTCAAGCTGACTCCGTCTCAGGCTGTGCAACTTAATCCCGGTTCAAAGGTTCGCCTTGGGACGAAAATAGTGCTTCGAATTGATATAACTTAACAGGGAGTTATCATGACGTCTGTGCTACAGTTAAATTATGATGACTTAATGAGGATTGCACGCTCATTTCGAAATGAAGGCGAAGTGTTGCTTCAGGATTACTTTCTCTTGCGCCAACGGCTTCACGCCCTACGCCAGGATTGGATTGGGGATTCGGCTGATTTGTTTTACAAAGAGATGGAAGAAATAGTCTTACCAGCTCATAAGCGGGCAGGAGAATCGTTATTTCTGGCTGATGAAACCCTTTGGAAAATGATGCAGATTGTTTATTTGGCAGACGAGGAAGTAAGCCAACTGTTTGTTGCAGACGACTTTGGAGTTGGGATATTTGCCAGGGTGCCCGGAGAGTTTGATGATAAAACAGGTGATGATGATTTTGGGACGGATCTGTTTGGGAGATCTTTGCCTGGCAAGGATGGCGCTGTTGCGCCACAAACAAGCCCTCCGGTTTCAGCGGGAGTAGAACAACCGAATGCTCAAAATCGTTCTGATCCGAGCCAAAAATCTGCCGAACAGGAAGCCCATGCAGCCGAATCGATGTCATCTTCTGGGGCAGGTGGCGGAAGTATGGGTATTCAGGGAGACTTGAATGGACTTGGTAGTGCGCTGGGAGCAGAACCTTCTTTGACAAGCTCAGTCGCTGGCGGCGAATCGGGTGAATCGCCGATCCCGGATCAACTTTATCAATCGGGCAGCACTACTGTGAATCCGGAAAGCTTTGACTCTATGACTGGTCCGTCTGATTCAACAGGTAAGCCTGAATCTGAAACTTCTCCAGGAAAGGTTGTTGCCGGCGCTGCTGGCGCGGTTGCTGCAGTTGGAACAGCAGCAAAAATGGTAAAAGATTCAGCAAAAAAGCCGCAATAATAAAGGAGGTGGTTGTGTTTGCTTTGAACCTATTTTAAAATTCATCCAAGTAAGACATAAACAGGAGCTTTTTCTCAAGGAGTGAAAAACGATGTCAAACCTGATTCAAGTCAATTATGAAGAAATGCAAGGCATCATCAGCATGCTGGACGCTGAAAAGGCTGATATACAGCAGATGTACCAGAAAACCAAGCAGATGGCAGATGCGCTACATGGCAGTCAGTGGATTGGCGAAGCTGCTGACCATTTCTATGAAGAAATGAATGCCATCGCATTCCCTCGCACCCAGAAGATGATTTATGCCCTTGAAGCTGCCGCTGGCGTGGCTGGTCAAATCATGCAAATTGTTCAGCAGGCGGATGAAGAGACCAAAGGGTACTTCTCCAACATTGCCTGACCGGCATAAAAAACCGAAAGGAGAAAATAACAATGACTGATGTTATTCGCACCAATTACCCGGCGATGGAAGACATGGCGCGCCAATGCGATGCTGTCTCCCAGCGCCTGGCCCAATCCGCTTCAAACGCCCAGAAGATTGCCTCTCAAATGCAGAACGGCGCTTTACAGGGCAGCCCCGGGGAAACTTATGTCATGGCCCTGGGTATCTTTTCGAATCGCGTGACCAGGCTGAGCGATAAATATCGTGAAATTGCCAATGATATTCGTCGGGCCATGACCGACATGATGGCCGCTGATCAAAAAGCGGGCTCCAAGTTTTGATTAGGAGGTGAAGAATGTTTAGCGGAATTTTCAAGCTTGTATTTGCACTGCTTGAAGGTGTTGTCCAGCAAATTATGTCTCAGGTACGGGTCATAGAAGACGGTGTGACCTCTCCTCTTCGGGCTATTGTGGGCCAGGTTGTCAGCGGTGCCTGGCGCGGCGATGGTGCCAATCGTTTCGTGGATGAGATGAGCAGCGAAGTTATTCCGCTGCTGATCAACATCATGAACATCAATCAGGGATATGCATCGGCCATTGGCCGATCGGCTGAAAGAATGCGTCAGGCTGAACGTCAAGCAACCCAGGCTGCGCAAACCCTCGTTGACGTCTTTGGTCAGATTTACTAAATAAGGAGGAGTAAAAATGGCGCAAGAAGTCTATATGGATATCCCTGCTGTGCAGGAGATGAGTCAAAAATTTGCCAACTTTGGGGAAGTGCTCGACGCTGTTGCCAAGACGATGGAAGCGATGAGCATGGTGCTCAAGGTGACCGCCTGGCTTTCTGGTGGCGCTACCGCCGCGCTGGCCATGTTTATTGACCGAATTTTGCCGAATATCAGGCGTTCCTCTGAAAAAATGAAAGAAATTTCAGGGGATATCACTGGCGCAATTGGGGCCTACCGCGACGGTGATCTTTCGGGTTCCCAGCGTTTTGTGGGTTAATCATGCTCTTGATATGCAAGCAGGAAACTACGTCCGGGTCTTTGACTGGGCGTGGTTTCCTGCTATTTGACACACCAATCTGGCGCGAGGTGCGATGTGAAGCGGATTTGCCAGCGTTGTAACGTTATTTCACAAGACTTTAATTTGTGGTGCCAAGAAAAGGATTGCCCTGCAGAAAACGCCACTGAAATTTTCGATAATGGTGAGTGGTTTGGGCCCATAGAAATTATTCAGCCGGTCGTGATTACTCGCGCTTTTATTATTTATGAAGCCCAGCGCGAGACAGAACATATCCTCCTGAAAGTGGCAACCACCGGAAATGAAGATAAATTGCGCCGCGAAGCACGCGCTTTTTTGCAGTTGGCTGAAGCTGGTCAACATCCTCTCTTGCCGGTTTTGCTTCCAGCTCATTTACAGGGCAGTCGCCATTTGTATCCCTATGGGTGGATAGTGATTAATGGCCACATTCGCTATTATGAGGTCTTTGCCTTTGCAGAGGGAACAATTCTGCGCAACCTTCTCCTGAAGAATCCGCAACCCTGGTACCAGCATGCCGGCTGGATCACATTAAGTATTGCTGATGTTATCCTTTATTTGCACCAGGCTGGGAGATTCCATCTTTGCCTTAATCCAGATTCCATCCTGATTCGTTATGACAAGCAGGGTATTCCGCGCGCCATGCTGCTAGACCTGGGGCTGGGTGATACCGCTCAGAATTTTGCCGGTATCTGGCAAGATTCATTTAATTTGCCCGCTTACACGGCCCCCGAAATCTTGAAAGATAAGTGGGTGGGTGCTCAGACAGATGTCTATGGTCTGGGCTTGCTTTTTTATGAAATGCTGGCGGGCAAGCCTGCCTTCGCGTATCACCTGTTACGCGACTCAGCGATATATGAGAAAGTACTTGCGGGCAATGCGCCTGCTACAGGCAGGGTCGACCTAAAGGATCTGCCCCAAATGGCGGAAAAGGCAGTTCATCGATTTCCTGATAAACGTTTCGCTGATGTCAGGGAATTTGCATACCATCTAAGCAAGAATCTGCCTCCTATTCCCGCAGAGAAGAAACCATTCCGTGTCAACTGGCGCATGGTATTTATTGTTTTGGGTGCCCTTTTGGCAATATTCCTCATTCTTAGCCTGGCCCTCATTATTTCGCCTGTTTAGGATGGATAAACATGACCGAAAAAGTCTACATTGAACGTCCACCTCGGATTGAACCGGAAATTCCATCTGGGGTGGTGGACATCCCCAACCCACCCGACACTGAAAAAGACCCTGCCCGTTTACTCCAACAGGCGATGTTGCCTTTATTGATGATTATGGGATACTTCCTGGTGTCCATTTTTGGACAGGGACGCAACATGATGATGATGATTCCCATGTTGCTGTCAATTGTTGGCGCTGTCCTGCTTTCGGTCTATTCACATATTCAGGAAAACAAAAAGATAGCAGAAGCCAAGGCGGCTTATCTGCGCCGTTTGGGAGAATTGCGCCGCCAAATGGAAAGCGAGCATGAGCAACAGAGAATTTATTATTATTACAATTACCCCAACCCCGCTGAATCCCTTGGCATCGCCTTGGACCTGCATCGCCCACCCCCGGACCAGGAACAAACCATTCGTTCGGGAACGCGCTTATGGGAGCGCCGCCCGACAGATCATGATTTCCTGCACCTTCGTCTTGGCCTAAGCACCCGGCAGTCAACAGTGGTGTACAAGATATCTGAGGACGAGAAACCAGAGAATCCTTTGATGCGTGAGGCAACCCGCCTGGCGGAAGATTCGCGCCTTCTGTATGGGGTGCCTGTAACTGTTCCCATGTACCTGAACCTGAACGATAAGGAACGCAAAAAGGTTGAGAAGAAGCATGACCAGCAGTCTGACGGTGAGAAAGATGAGCAGGCGCAAGAGGCCAAAGGTCTTACTGTTCGGCATTCGATAGGGATTACGGGCGGCGATTCGGAAAAAATTTACGCCTACCTGCGTACAATCTTGGTTGATTATGCCACCTTCCATTCCCCGCAGGATACCATGTTGTATGTTGCAGGGACAAACGCGGCGCGGGCAAATTGGCGTTGGGCTTATGCTTTGCCGCACTGCAAGGAGGCGGACAAATCTGAGACCCTGCGCTTTGAGAGTGAACAGAAACCCGGGGAAAACGAATCAGACCGCATGCGTTTTTTTTGGAAAAATATTCGCACTATTCTGGAACGTCGGCGGATGCGTCTGCAAGATAAGGAAAGCGGCGCAGATGTGCGATTGCCGTTTCTGCTGGTGATCGTGGATGTTCTTAACCCGGCCCCGGATTGGTCGTGCCTGCATGACCTCGAAAGCGAGGCCGCTATTTCAACCATCCTGATGGATGGGGAAATGCTTGGCGCAGGAATCCTTTTTCTTGTCCCGGAACGCTCAAAGGTGCCAAGTCGCTGTTCGGCAATTTTGGAAGTGGATGACCATGCCGATGATGCCAATCGCTCGGTCTTTCGCTATGCAGAAACCGGTTTTAATACCATCCGCTATGTCGGCAGCACCTTCATAGTCAGCAACCAGGATGTTGCCCGCCAATATTCCCGCGCCCTCGAACCGCTGGATATTCGCCGCGGATACGGCGCAAGCTTGGCTTCGACAGTTACCTTGCTGGAGATGCTCAATCTATCCACGCTTGACGAACTGCGTAATTTTTCGCGAGAAAACTGGCAGCGCAGCAAAAATCCCGACCAGGCGGACTGGCTTCAAACCGCGATCGGGCTGCTTTCCGGGAACGAACCGCGGGTGTTGACGTTTTCGGCAAAGGCGGATGGCGTGCACGGTATCATCGCCGGCTCGACGGGCTCGGGAAAATCCGAACTGTTGATGACCCTCATCATTGGCCTGGCGCTTAATTACAGTCCGGATGTGTTAAATTTTGTGCTGGTTGATTACAAGGGCGGCTCTGCCTTTGATCCATTCAAGAAGCTTCCTCATGCGGTCGATATCGTCACCAACCTGGATGAATCAGCCACGGCGCGTGTTTTTGCTTCCATTATCGCTGAGCTTGACCGGCGTCAGAAACTGAACACTTATACCAAGTCAAAGGATATCGTCCATTATCGCAAACAGGGTCTCAATCTCAAAGAAGAAAGCCCTCCCTATCCGCATCTTTTTATCATCATTGATGAATTTGCCGAAATGATTTCTGGTAATGCCGAATATAAGGCCCAGTTGGAGAGTATCACTCGCTTAGGGCGTTCATTGGGTGTTACCCTGATACTTGCAGCCCAGCGCCCGGTCGGGGTGACCGACCAGATGCGCGCCAATATAAAATTCCGAATTTGCCTGCGCGTCGAAACGCCGGATGACAGCCGCGAGGTATTGCGCCGTTCCGATGCGGCTTTCCTGCCGCCCGGTATTCCCGGGCGCGGTTATTTGCAAATTGGCAATGAAAATATCGAATTAATCCAGACGGCTTACACAGGCGGCGATTACAAAGGCCCGCAAGAAGAATCGCGTAAACCGAATATCATCTGGCTTGACCGCTTGCAAAAATCAGCCGCAAAAAAACTGGAAGAGCCGCCCAAATTATATGACGAGATTGTTAAAATGCTTCACAATCTTTCCAGCCAGGAGTCCAAGCCTCAGTGGAGGCCCTGGCCGGCCTTCCTGCCGCTGCAAAAAGACAAGGATGTGCTTTCCCTGCACACTGCGCTTGATACGGCTTATATGACCGATGAAGATTTATCCGTGTTGCGGATGGGTGCTGCCGAGGAGACGAGTAGCATTTGCCTGAATGAGCAGGCCAACACTTACCTGGCTGGTGACTTTGCCTGGAAGGGTGCTCGTTGGGGGAAAACGGCCATGCGCCCGATGATAGGGATTGTCGACAATCCTTACGAGGCTATTCAAAAACCACTGGCCATAAAATTCCCCGATGGGCATGCCGTAGTTTTTGGGGCATCTGGACGCGGCAAGACCACCTTCCTGCGAACCATCATCTCCAGCCTTGCGCTTTCTCATTCGCCGGATGAATTGCACATCTACATTCTCGATTTTGGTGGCCGGGCACTGTCTGTCTTCCAGGATTTGCCGCATGTCGGGGCCGTCATCACCGCCGAAGAAGAAGAACGAGTCCTTCGTGTGTTGAGAAAGGTAACCGACATCATTGATGCTCGCCAGGTTCTGTTTAGCGAGGCAGGGGTGATTAACCTGGACACCTATAATGCCACCCATTCTGACAAACGGCTTCCGGCAGTGCTGGTTGTGATTGACAATTTTGCCGAATTCAAGGAATACTATGATGGGTTGATGTCGCCCCTGATGTCCCTCATCCGTGAATCGCGTGCCTATGGTGTCCATTTTATCTTTTCGGCGGAGTCGCCAAATGCGCTGGGAGGCAAGCTCTTCAGTCTGGTGACCGAACGTCTGACGCTTAAGTTGACAGATTCCTCGGACTACAATGATATTGTTGGACGCGGCGTTCCTGCTGACTTAAGTCCTGTGCCAGGGCGCGGCTATGTGCGTGTAGGAAATATGCCGCTTGAGTTCCAAACCGCCCTGACTTTCGAGCCGACAGAAGGTGATCCTGACGGAATTTCAAGAATTAAGCAGATGTGTGAGGAAATGAAGGAGTTGTGGAGCGAGCGCTGGACGGGAGAGAAGCCATCTGCGATTGAAACACTCCCGGCGCGTTACTCGCTTGATAACTTGCTATTGCAGGCCCAGCTTCCTGAAGTGCGCCGTATTCACGCGGTAATGGGTATTGATGACCGCAGCCTGGCGCCTGCCCTGATGGACATTGAGCGCCAGGGGCCGCACCTGGTCGTCGTCGGCCAACCGTTCTCGGGGAAGACGACCACCTTGCGGACAATGATGCTTTCGATTGCCTGGCACTACTCGCCCGATGAAGTCATGATGGTACTGGTAGATTATTCGCGCAAATTATGGAAAGGCGAACAGACTTCCCTTGCCGACCTGCCTCATGTCGTTCAGATTATCGACGATGTACCCCAATTGGATGACTTGTATAAAAACCTGGCTGAAGAGTGTGCCGAGTTTGACAAAAACCCGCGCCGACGCAAAATCATGTTGTTTATTGATAATTATGACGCTTTTACCGAGGAATCAAGCCGTAAGAATATGGCTTTTTTTGAAAATGCCTCGGCACTGATTCGCAAATACCAGACGGCTGGTGTTTGCATGGTGGTTGCCGGTTCGCTGGGCATCATGAGCGCCACCGATGACCTGCGGCGAGTCTTTTCTGCACCCAGCTTTGGGATTGCACTCAAGAGCGCGGAGGCGGTTAACCGTTTGAATGGTAAGTTCCCACGCAGCCTGGCCGAGGTCGAACTGCCCATGGGCCGCGGATTTATCGTCCGCTCGGGTATTACCAGCATGCTCCAGATTGCCAGCCCCTACCCCGATGACGATGTGGAAACATCGTTGGATGCCTGGGTCGCAAAAATCCAGAAACGCTACCCAGGTCAGAAGGTGTCCTGGAAGACGCCGACGCCCGAATCGCCTTCGACCCCGGCCCAGCAACAGGCTGCTCCTGTCAAGCCGTCGGCAGCGGTTTCTGCTTCTCCATCTGATTATGACATGGCGGCGCTTAAGCAAGGGTTGCTCGAGGGTGCTTTGCCGGAAGAAGTATTGAACCTGCTTTCTGATGTGGATATTATTGAGACTGCCCGCGTGATGAACCTGTTGCCAGACGAACCAGCCTCTGATGATGGAGCATAAGCATGGAAGAATATCTCGAAATTCGCCTGGATATTTTTGACCGCCTGGGCCAGCGCGCCCAAGTTGTAAAAACGCTTCGGATGGAGGAATTGATTGAGGAGATTCTGAAGGAGTTTGACGACATTCCGGCCGATTCTCCTGAGCGTTACGCCCTGTACCTGAAGGGCAGCAAAAAGTCCCTGCCACGCGAACAAACCTTGGCGCAGGCTGATATTCAGCCGCAGGACGAACTGACCCTGACCTATGCTGCCCGCGATGACTTGCGCGAGATGCTCGAGACCGCACGCGCAAGCCTGCGCGACGAGAAGACTGGCAAGGAATATATGCTTGAATGGACGCCCGCCGTGATAGGCAGGCCGACCAACAGCGCCGAGCACAACATCTTGCTGGCGGTGAATTTCCAGCACCATCCGAACGGTATGAGCGTTTCACGCCGCCATGCGCAGGTGCTCATGAAGGATGGTCGATATTTTCTCGAATCGCTGACCCCCACCAACCCGACTGTCCTCAATACCAAGGTACTGGCCCCTGGCCAAAAAGCAGAAATACGCCACAAGGATACGCTCTTCTTTGGCAAGCGCGTCAAGATGACCTTCCTGTTGCACTCTGCGCCCAAGATCGCGCCTCCCCCGGCTCGCGAGGAGCGCGATTCAACCTCGACCCCGGTGATGACGGTTGAACCGCTGCCAGCCCCATCTTTGGAAGCGACTGTTGAGCCGATGACTTTTGAAAGCAGCGAAGCCACCCGGATGGATACCGACGCGCCTGTTTTGTGCCTGGTAATTGAAAAAGCGGGCACACATGCCGGCGAACTGATAGAGTTCGACGACTTCCCGGTCAGCCTGGGGCGTTCACACCCGCTCCTGGCTGGTGAAAAGGAAGCTTCGCGCCAGCATGTTCAATTTGATTATGACCCCGTTGCAGGCCAGTTCACAGTGCAAGATATGAAAAGCGCCAACGGCACCTTTGTGGACGGCGAACGCCTGACCCCGGAAACACCCCGATCCCTGCAACCTGCCATGCGCCTGCAGTTGGGCCCGAATGTGGTGCTGCTGGTGCGCTAGCGCAATCGGTTTGCGCGTTGCTTTGGCATCTTTTGGATACGATAAAAATCGTGTGACTTGCCATAAATGTAATAGCGGAGTTTATTCAACCACACTCGAAATTTAATTGCAGCTACCGTTATATTCTTTTACTTGACTTTTGACCCAATCGGGTGTGCGAGGTTGCAGAGTGTACCAGTCCGACCAAGGTACTGATAGTCTGGCACGCTCTCTCCTTTGACAAAAGCAGGTGGTGGTTCCGCAGGTGCATCGGTACTCCATATTAGAAACCCCTCCACCTGAACCAAAATTTTGAGTCCAAAAGCATTCCAATAGTTTCTCTGTCGCGGTTGGCGTCGGCGAGGCTGTTTGTGTGGGCGTATTTTCCGGGCTAGGGGTAGGGGTTTTGGTTGGGGTGGCGCTGGGCGGCAGCGGGGTAAAGGTCGCAGAAGCGGTTGACGTAAATGTAGTGGTTGGCGTAAACGTGGGGGTTGGCGCAGGCTGGAAAGCCTGGGGCAGGAGCAGGACGAGGATGACCGTCCCGGCAATCGCAAAAACCCACCCGAATTGTTTTGTAAAGAGCAGGCTTGTTTTTCCTGGCCTGGCCGGCAAGCCAGGCTTTTTCTTGTCATTCAAAGCTGGCGGGACAACATCCTGTCTGGGCTGTGCGGCAGGCAGCGGAACGGCCAGCAAGCCTTCCAGGCTGGCAACCAACTGGCCCATAACGGCGTAGCGGTCTTCCGGCTGTCGGGCCAGGGCTTTAAAGAGCACTTTTTCAACCGCTTCCGGTAAATCGCGCGCAAAGTCTGCCGGTCGCGGCAGGGGTTCAGTGGCCTGCTTGAGCAGGATGGCCGCCGGGGTATCGGCGCTATAGGGTTTGCGCCCGGTGACCATCTCGTAAAAAACCACGCCCAGCGAGTAAATATCCGATTGCGGGCTGGTCTGGCCCTTCCATTGTTCGGGGGCCATGTACTCGGGGGTACCCACGCCCATGCCGGTGCCGGTCAGGGCCGTGGCATCTTCGCTTTCGAGAATCTTGGCAATCCCGAAATCGGTCAGCATCGGCTGGCCTTTGTTGGTCAGCAGGATGTTGCTCGGTTTGACATCCCGATGCACCAGGCCGGCTTCGTGTGCGCTTTCCAGGGCTTGCGCTACTGGCAGGAGCAGGCGCACAGCCTCCTGCCAGGCGATGGGTTTGCCCATGCGCTCTTTGAGCGTGCCGCCGGGCAGGTATTCCATCACCAGGTAGGGTGCGCCGTTGTGCTCGCCATAATCAATGACCTTGATGATGTGCAGGTGCGACAGCCTCGCCAGGGCTTTGGCCTCGCGCTCGAAGCGCTTGAGAATCCGCTCCAGGGCCGCCGGGGGAAACTGCTCGGTGCGAATGACCTTGAGCGCCACCTCGCGCTCGAGACGGGTATCGAAGGCTTTGTAGACGGTCGCCATGCCGCCCTCGCCGAGTTGCTCGAGGATGTGGTAGCGCCCCAGGGATTGTCCAATTAAATTCCCCATTGTTTTCTCCTATGGTAAAGCCGGCAGGGCACAGCGGAATCCGACTGCGGAACCGGTCCAGGCAGCCTGGTACCAGTCGCGCAAGCCGGGGCTGGAGCCGCCGGGGG
>Ga0208244_100569_pt1 | contig 32775 bp, 40 predicted proteins | sample SubbioCR12Aug_5A_FD_184828 | JGI IMG/M metagenome (GOLD analysis project Ga0208244, IMG submission 184828) | Serpentinite rock and fluid subsurface biosphere microbial communities from McLaughlin Reserve, California, USA - CR12Aug_5A (SPAdes) | ecosystem: Environmental > Terrestrial > Deep...
GGGAGCCGATAGATCATCGGCGCGGACTCCAGCTCCGCATCGTCGAAGCAGATCTCGGCGGAGGCGGGCACTTTACGCGGCTTGGCCAGCTCGTAGAGCAGCGCGGCGGCGTGGTGCGGCGCGATCCGCACCATCGCGGGCTGTCCGGCGAGCCACACCTCACGACGAGACATGCGGACCTCCTCCACGTAACGCGCGTTGCGCGACCGGATGATAGCCTCGACCATCATGCGGTCGGGCGGCTCGAACGCGGCCAGCTCATCCATCTCGTGCCAGAGGTCCGCCGGGTTCGTGCGCCAACGCAGCTTCATGTTCCGCGCCCATCCCTCCAGCTTATGGTTGCGCGACGAGCTGATCAGGCTGTAGGCCTCCGTGATGATCTCGACGGCCTCAGCGTAGCGCATGATCGGCGGGCGGAACGCTGCGGCCTCCTCGGGCAGCATGACGGCATCGGCGACATCCACCATGAGCTGCACGGCGCGCTGGCGCGTCTCGACCCACTCGGGCTTGTTGCTGCGGCTGTCCGAGCCGAGCTGTCCGGGCAGGTTGGCGAGCACATTGTGCGAGAGGTTGTGCGACGACTCCACCCAACGCTTGCCGCGCGGGTTGCCCTTCGCCGGGCCGCGCCAGTGGCAAGCGAGTGCGGGCGAGCGGTCGGGCTTCGCCCACTCGACCTTGACGCGTCCGCCGGTCAGCGCGTCGAGGCGGCGGATATACTCATCCGGCAGATGCGCGGTGCCGCCCTCGCACAGGATTTTGCAGGCGTCGCGGTGGTAGCCATCCGTCGACAGCAGGTGCGTGACGCCGAGCACCATGTCGGCCTCGCACAGGTTCGTACGCTTCCCGGTGGCCTCGTCGCGCACCCGGGGGCGGAAGAGCGACACGGGTTTCTCGCCGCTTGCAACATCGATGCAACACAACTCCAGCACCCGCACCTGCTGCGACCCGTAGATCACATCGAAGTCGTGCCAGAGGTCGTCGAACGCATAGAGCATGCCCGGCTCCAGCCCCTCGCGGGTGGTATGCGCCTGCGCCATCAGCGCGCGCGCCGGGCCTTTGCCCTGCGACGCCGCGATCCGGAAAACCTTCGGCGGTTTGCGGCGGCAGAGCTGGTCGTAACCCCAGCCGGGCGGCAGCTCGAAGTCCGGCGGGCACGTCGCGGGGCGGTCGAATCTTGAGCCGTAAATCGCGTCCCAAACCTGCGTCCAGTCCACCCCGCCGACCGACTCTCCCGCGCGGTAGCGCCGCACCAACTCGCGGTGCGCTCCCGCGACGCCGCCCCATCCGCCGTGCCCGCGCGTCCAGCGTACGCACTCCGCCCGCCACCAAGCGAGGAACGTCTCGGTCACCCAGCGCGACTTCCCGCCGCCCGAGAGGCGTCGGCGGTCGCACAGGCAGCGCCACGACTCGCCCGCGGCCACCGCGTAATACGCCCGCTGGAGCGTTTTGAACGACATGCCCCGGCCCCGCCCCTCGCGCGCCGCCGCCGCCGCCGTGTCGCGCAGGAACTCGCGCGGGTGCCGCGCCTTGACCGCATCCATGATGATGCGGCGCATGGCGAACCACTTGTTGCGCTCTTCGGCCGGCAGCAGGCCGAACTCCGGCTCATCGCACGCGGGGATCTCGAAAGCTGGGTACATGTCGTCTCCTCCTCTGCTTACGTCGTTTTGCGAGCCTTGGCAGCCGGTTTGGCTGCCGCTTTTGCCGCGCGGCTCTTGGCCTGCCGCGTCGCGCAGCGCGCCACGATGGCCGCGAACGCGCGGAGCTGGCGGGCGACCTCCGCGCACTCGTCGGGGCTCAGGCGCTGGTAGCGCGGCGTCGAGCCGCTCACCAGTTCCGAGATCCGCGCGAGGGCGTGGTCGAACGAATGCTTCGCGGCCTCGTACTGCAGCCGCTCGGTGTCCGCCGGGCTGGCCTGCCGCCGCCTGCGCCACGCGCCGAACTGCCCGACCGCCTCGTCGTCCCAGTCGCTCGTCCGCACGCCGTTGAGGTCCGGGCGCTCCTCGCCGACGAACGCCGCCGCCTCCACCACGTCCGGCGCGAACCCGCCCCGCCGCGTCTGGGGCCGCGCGCCGATCTCGTGCAGGATCTCGCACATGCTGCGCTCGCCGATGTACTCGTCCATCATCCGGTCGGCCTCGCTCCCGCCGGAGAACACCGCCATCATCGCCGTCACGCCCTGCCGGTCGCGGTAGTCCGGCAGCGGAAGCCTGTCCGCCGTCCGGCGCTGGAAATCCGACGCCAGCTTGCGGTAATAATGCTGGCGCGTCTGGCCGATCTCCGGGAACCGGTCGGCGGCCCACTGCGTGAACGCGCCCGACAGCAGCGGCTTGGCGAAATTCAGCGCGAGCCCCTGGCAGATCGCGGCCTTCACGGCGTCGCCCTCGCTGCGGCGCTCCACGGCGTGGAGCTGCCGGATGAACTGCTCGATCTTCGCGAGCTGGATCTCTTTGCTCGCGACCTCCGCGTTTTTCGACGCGACCTCAACAGATACCTGTTTCTTCATTGCTCTCTTTTCCTTTTTTTTCGCGCGCTCAGAACGTGCCCGACGCGCGGCTCCTGATGTGTTCCACCGCGACATCGCGATGGATGAAATACTGTGCCTTTGTGGGGGTGCCGTAATTCAGCGCGGAGATCTCCCCGCACTCGATCCGCTTGAGGATCGGCGACGACGACCGGAAACCGATCGCCGCCGCGATGTCCATCGGCGTCACCAGCGCGCCTTTCGGCAGCCGCGCGACAATCGCCTCGACCGTCGCGTTATGCTCGCCCGTCGTGTTCGCCGCACCTGTCATTTCGCGCCTCCTTCTCCCGCCTCCGCCTCCGCCTCACTGTGGCCGCGCCGCTCCGTCGCGGTCTCATCGTCCTCCTCGCCGTCCTCCGCCAAACACCACGCGAAGAACGCCTGAAACGCCAGCACCGCCAGCAGCGTCAAACCGAACAGAAACAACCCGATCCCGCAGCCGATCCGCGCCGCCTGCTCAACTGTCAATCCGTCCCAGCACATACCCGCCTCCTTTTTTTTTAACCCTTACTTCCCGCCCGAAAAAAGCGCCAGCGGCTGCGGCGTCCGCACCTTCGCCGCGATGCAGCCCGGCGTCTGGCAGATGTAATACCGCTCCACCGTCCGCCCCGACTCATCCTTGCGACCGCCCGACCTCTTCCCCGGCAGATCGCAGAACCGGCAGCGCGGCACGCGGCAGTCGCCGCACTCCTCGGCGTTCTCCTTCGCCACGTTTTTCAGCGCGGCCTTCTCCCACGGCGCGGGCGGCTCCTCTTCACCTTCAAACGGGTTCGGAACGGGCGTCCGCTCCACGCCGTCCAGCGCCCGGCGCAGCTCATCCCGCAGCGACACCGCCACAGGCCCGAGCCCGCCCGCCGCCTCCAGCGCTGCCCGCACCTTCGCGCGCTCCTCCCGCCGCAACACGTACACGCCGTCCAGCAGCTCCACCCGCATCATCAGCTCACCCGCCATGGCCCGCCTCCTTCGCCTTCCGCGCCTCCTCGCAATAGTGCGGCAGGTGGATGCCGATCCGCAGCAGCATCGCCATCGCCTGCGCCAGCTCCTTACGCGCCGCCTCCAGATCGCCAGCCTGCTCCGCCTCGCACATTTCCAAAAACTCCTCGCAAAACACCGAATACCCCGACGCGTGCGCACCGCCTTCCGCGTCGTTGCACTCCCGCGCCGCAGCGAGCTGCTCGCCGAGGGCGCACGGCATCTTTTCCGGCAACAGCAGCCTGTCCGGAAATTTCGGAAACTTCCCGCACGCCCGCTTAAGCTCCTGATACGCGGCATGCTCCAAAACCGCCGGCCCTCCGCTGCCGACCACAAGCTGCCGCTCCCACTCCTTCATCGTATCCAATGTCAACGCCATCTCGCACCTCGCCTTTCCACGCTCTTCGTTATTCGCTCTTCGCTGTTCACTCCCTCAATACTCCGCCCTTGCCGCCGCGTCCGCGAACGGCCACGCCGCCGCCGCCGAGAAATACCCGACGCCCCGCGCCGAGCGGTTAACGATCCGCCGGACCGCCCGCGTGTGGAGGTCGAACTCCTCCACACGCCAAACCCACCAGCCGCCCACGCGCTCCGCCACCGCGCGGCGGGCCGTGCCCGCCCGGCGGCAGCCGCTCCAATACACCCGCCGCCAGCCCGCGCCCTCGCGGTGCCACCCGCCCAGCGCCCGCCACGCCGTCGCCAGCTCGCCCGGCGCGACCCTCGGCCTCCGGTACTCGGTCAGAGCGCAGCTCATGCGGCACCGCCATTCGGCTGCGCCGAGTGAGGAGTTAGCAGTGAGGAGTGAGGAGTGGTGGACACGCCCTCACAAAAACTATCAAAAACCGCCCTTTCGGCAATATCGCCGTGCCGCCGCCGCACCGCATCGGCAATACTCTCCCCGGCGCGCGGCTTAACAAGCCGCTCCAGCTTATCCAAATCGATCATCTCGATACCGACATCATACAGATTGCCGTCCAGCAGGCGGCACGGCGGCACCCCTAAAAGAGAGCAGACATCGATCACGCCCATTTAACACCCCGCTCTCTGATGTGTTTCGCGAACGTCAGCCGGTGGACTCGCAACTTCCGCGCGGCCGCCGACTGCGACATTCCGCGCCCGAACAGCCGGTCGATCTCATCTTGTTTGCACGTCAGCTTGGTCACCGCGCTCCTGCTGCCCTTCGGCCGGCCTAACGTCACGCCGCGCTCCACGGCTCGCCGCAGCCCCTCCTTGGTGCGCTGACGCAACAAATCCCTCTCGATCTCAGCCGCCAAGCCCATCACCGTGACCAGCACCTTGCTTTGGATGGTATCCTCGAGGACGTACCGATCCTTGACTGTGTATATTTTTATCCCGCGCTCCGAGCAGTCTCTGATGACCTGCAGGATCATGTCCAGCTTGCGACCGATACGGCTGATCTCCGCCGCCACGATCGCGTCGCCCGCCACCGCCTTTTTAAGTAGCTTACCGAGCAGCCGCTTCGACGGGTCCTTCGCCCCGCTCACCCCCGAATCCGACACCCACTCGAGATCTGTCCACCCGCGCGCGGCGCAGAACTCCTCGATTCCGATGCGCTGCGAATCGACATCTTGATTATCTGTTGAAACTCTCAAGTAACAATAGATCATGCCATCCTCCAATCTTTCCACGCCCTGAAACACACCCACTTGCACCCGCCTAGCTTGCGCCGACACAACGTGCAACTGCTCTCGATGCTGTTGATCAGCCGCGCGCACGTCGCCTCACGGTCTTCCGCGGCTATCGAGCAGCCAGGCCTGTGCGAGCACTGCACGCAATGCCGAAAGTCGCCAGCCTTGTCGCGCCGCGACCGAACTTTGATAACTTTTCGCGCGTCAGATCTCATCACTCAGCCCCCCGCCATCGGCGCTCCCCTTGGAGCCGCCCACACGATGTCCCCGCCACCGCCCCGCAGATGCCCGGCGCAGGGCGGCAGCGCGTTGCAAAGCTCCAGATCCCGCCCGCCCGACAGCCTCGCCGCCGCGCAGCCGTCGCAGCCGCGCGTCGACGCCTTCGCCCGGTACGTCCGCCCGGCGACTTCCGCCGTGCGGAGGGAGGAGTTATGAGTTAACGACCTATCCATTGGCCACCTCCAGCCCGTTGCGGGTCGCGATCCAATTACGCATGCTGCTTACGCGCAGAGACCACGCCTTGGCATCGATGCGCTCCGCCAAGAACAGGCCGAACAGGCAGAACCACGCGTCGAGGAACTCCGTCACAAACAGCGACCGCTCGGCGAAGCGCCCCGCCTGATCCAGCCCCTCGCCGGGCGGCAGCTTCAACGCCGAGAAGAGGAACCCGTCATCGACCGTCGCCGTCCACATCCGGTCGCCGCTGGCCATCACGAACTTCGCCTTGCGCAGAAGCTTGCCCTCCAGCAGGCAGGCCATGGCCTCCCGGCTGTTGAGCGGGTTTCCCTTGCGGATGCTCACCTCGTGCGCCCCTTGCCCCGCGTGGAAAAACGTCAGCGGCCCCTCCAGCATGTAGCCGATCTGCGGGCCGTGCAGCCGCGTGGTAAAGACCCCGCCGTTCTCCTCGTAGCGCCACATCAGCCACGTCAGGAACTCCATGCCGAGGGCTACCTCGGCGCTCGGCTCCTTGCGCGAATCGGGTGTGTAGGTCTCGGGGTGCAGGTCGTTGACGTTCGCCTTCAGCAGCGCGAACGCCGCCGTCTCCGGCGTGGCCAGAATCGGAAGGTTGCCGAACACCGCCTTGAACGCCGGGCAAAGATGGTCGATCTTACCGTCCGTCGTGGCCTCGGCCAGCACGATCCGCTTCGCGCAGTCGATCCATACGCCGATGCCGTTGAGCGTCGGCTGCGCCTTGGCCATGAGCGCCTCGCGCACCCGCTGCTTGATCTCCGCCCGCGCCACGCGGGGCAGGAAGTCACCGCCCCGCGCCTTCAGCTCGGCCTGCTCCTCGGCCTTGCACTCCGCTACCAGCAGCGTCTCGGGCACCTTGCGGACCGCTCGGACGTAATTCAGGCGCAGCCAGTCGTGGCACGCGATGTTCGCGAGCGACAGGTCGCGATCCATCATGTGGCGCGGCCCGCACCATCCGTCCGCCTTCTCCCCGACCACGCTCGCGAGATCCGGCAGCGCTGCCCGCTGGAGGTTTGCCAGCGCGTCAATCGAGCAGAGCGCCGCGTCGTCGCGAAGGTAGAACATGCGGAAGCTGATCGTTCCGGTTTCAAGGCTCATGGTGCCACCTCCCCCGTCCTTTCGGCGTGCCGGAGCATCGCCTCCATGATCCGGCACTTCAGCGCCTCGACCACCTCCGCAGCCTCCTTCGGCGGCAGCGCCTCTATCATCGCCACCAGATCGCCCGCCGCACGCTTCGCCGCCTCCAGCGGCGAGGGAGGAGTTAGGAGGGAGGAGTTAGGAGTTGTAGTCTGGTCCGCCGACAGACGCCAGACCAACGAAAGCCCGTCCGTCCTCCCCATGCACTCCGGCAGATTGCCGAAACACAGATCGTCATCCTCGTCCCCGTCGCATCCGCGGCACCCGAGATCCGTGTGGTACCCGTCGTACCACCGCCCGTCATCGCCCTGCTCGCGCACCACCGCCGCAGCCTGCGGCGAAGGAGGAATTAGGAGGGAGGAGTCAGGAGTTGACTTATCCATTCGCCACCGCCTTCCGTTGCCCGGCGCGTCTGCGTCCGCGTGCCAACGACAAAAGGATGGTCGCCAGCTCCCTGCGCCCGACCGCCTTGGCGCGGTACGTCCCGCCGACATCTCGCACGTTGATCACGACGACCTCCGTGCCCTCTGTGGTTTCCGCCACCGCCGCCTGCCCAGTTGTCTCACTCATCTCGCTCCTCCTTTTTTTGCCCCGCGCGGAACCGCCGCGCGGGAAATCGTTATGCCGTTTCTGTCAGGTTTTGAGCGCGGACTTTAACTCCGCGCGGGCCGAGTCGAGCATTCCGCGTACGGACACCCTCGATCCGTCGCTGAGGGCCGCGTCTATCCAGCCGAGGACGTACACCGCTGCCCGCTCGATATCCCTGAACCGCCTGTAATCTTTGTCCGCAACCCTGAAATACTCTTCCTCGACCGCAGGCTGGTTTTTTCCGATCGCGGTACGCTCAGCCTGCGTCAGCGTCGGGCGGCGCGGAGGCGAGGGCGGCGCCGGAACCGCCGCCCAGTCGGGGGAAAGGCCGTCCAGCACCCCGGTCGCCGCGATCCGTCGCGCCAGCGCCCTGCCGGGCTTGATACGCCCATGCGCGATGGCGCACATGTATTCGCGGGTGATCCCGAGTTTCCGCGCCGCCGCCGACACGCCGGTGCACCCCGCCCGCCGACTGACCACCACCCTCGCCTCCTCACCGCCCGACTGCCCGCTGCCCACTGTCGACTGACCAGTTGTCTCACTCATCCCGCTCCTCCTTTTTTTTGCCCCGCGCGGAACCGCCGCGCGGGAAAGCCGCTACCGCTCCACGACGATGCCCGCCTGCTCCATCCGCCGCGCCAGCCGCACGCTCGGCTCCTCGCCGCTGATGTGCCGCCGCACCTGCGTGTCGGTCACCCCCAGCCGCCGCGCGGCCGCGTTGATGTTCTGCCAGCGCTCAACCCGCCGCCGCCGGATCACCAGCACATCGCTCTCTTTTCGCGCCATTGCCAAACCTCCGCCAACTTGCTACCGTTTAACCGTTGATTGCACACGTTGTGCCAACGGGGCGGATGGTAGCAATTTGGTTGCAATGGTGTCAAGCATGGAAAGTAGCAAAATAGTAGACATGAATGAGCGGCTGAACAAGCTCAGGTTCAGCCTCGGTATCGACTGGGGGGAGTTGGCTAAAAGATTGATGATTAGTCGCTCTATGCTCGGGTTTGTACGTGTCGGGACAAAAAAGCCGAGCCCAAAACTTCTTTGTAGGATAAGTAGCCTAGAAAAAGAGTCGGGTAGACATTCAGTAGCCACCTGCCAAAACTGTGGGATGTTGCTACAGAGGGTTGTTGAACTGGAGAAGCAACTCGTAGAAGCTGATAAAATGCTCGACGAACGCTCTGCGGCTGTATTGCGCCTGATGGCGGCGTTCGATGCGTTCCGGATGCAGTATAGTGGTCTGAAAAAGGAGGCGACATGATAAGCAGAACACGCATGGTTATTTGCGCCGCCCTTGCGGCGGTCTGTATGGCGTCGGGGCAGACAAATGGTCTGGCTCTGTATTCTGAGCTGGAGAGCGAGCGGTTTGACTTTGGGCGCGCAAAGCGGCTCCGCGTGTGGATTGCCGTGCCGGACGGGCAGGGGAGCAACGAGGTCAGGCGGGCGATGGAGGATGTTGTGCAGCGTCATACGGGCATGCATGCGGTTTGCGTGGCGGTGATGCGAGATGGGGAAACCGCCAAAGCGTGGCCGTACACGGTCGGCAAATGCGTGTGGGCTCCCGAGGGCGACTGGGGCAGGGCGCTGGACGGGTTGAGCGATCCGAGGCGGACCACGTACAAGATGACGGTTGAGCTGAATCCTCATTATTTTGGCGGGGCGCCAAGGCCGACGCTCCACGGGCTTTCGGCCCGTGATATGGCGGCGGTTGCCTCCGATTGCTGCTTGGAAATCGATCATGAGCAGATCGAGGTTTTGAGGCGCGATCCGCTGGCGGGAAAATCAAAAATGGCCGAAGCCCGCCACCGCGCTGTTGCCCGTGTCTCAAACAAACGCGGATTGAGTGCCGATCAGCTCACCGAGATATGGGAGATTTATAATCTCGATGTTGCCCGCTGCATGAATCCGGAATTAAAACCGTAAACAAAAAAAAGAGCACATGAGAAGGACTGTGATCGTGTCTGGAATCGCCCTGCTGACCGCAGCCGCGCTGGCGGCGGCGGTGCAATGCAAAGGCGTCACGCAGAAGGGCGCGCGCTGCCGGAACCGGACGACGAACCCATCGGGGTATTGCCACCTTCACGTCGGGCAGGCAACCCAATAATAGGCCCGGCCGCCGCCACACCCGCCGCCCAGCACCCCCGTTGCAAGGCGGCTTTTTTTTGCCCCAATCGCTCGCCGCTCACTGCGCGTCGCTCATTCCCCGTTTCCCGCCTCCTAACTCCTGACTCCTGACTCCTCCTTTCTTCCGCCCCCCCGCCCCCCCTCCCCGGCTCCTTCTGAAATTTTCGCACTGCGAAAGTTATCCGCGTCTAACAACATTCACCGCGCGAATGTTTCGCGCGGCGCGATTTCTGCGGCCTGTGCGCGCGGTGCCTCTCGTGCGCGCGCGCGAGGAGCGGAAACCGCGTATGATGCGCGGCAACCGGCGGGCAGCTCGCTCCTCCCCGCCCCCCTGCCGCCCGGGCCGCCGGGCGCGGGGGATTTTTTCAGGACGCACGGGGCGCGGAGGCATCGGCATGGCGGTGGAGCTGGATCAGGGGTTCGTCTGGATCGCGGGGGCGCTGGCGGCGTTCCCGCTGCTCAATCAGGCGCTGGCTTTTTTCCAGCGGCTCAAGGGCCCCGCGCGCCAGCCGCCGCTGGCCGAGGAGGTCGCGGGCAAGTACGCCACGCGAAGCGAGCTGGACGCGTTCAAGCGCGAGATCAAGGGCGACATCGACACGCTGCGCAAGTCGATCGAGGAGACGGACCGCAAGGCGGAGGCGCGGTCGATCGACACGCACCGGCGGATCGACATGGCGCTCAAGTCGCTCATGGCGACCAACCGCAAGCTGGGCACGCTGATCGGCATCGCGATGGCGCAGGGGCGGGCGAACGCATCGGACTTCGGGCACGAAGAGGAGGAGGGCGGATGATCACGGGCAAGGTGTTGGAGATTTACCAGCAGCGGCTGCTGCTGGTGTTGGACGCGAACAAGGGCCGCGAGGTGCGCGACCAGCAGGCCGTGACGGATTTCCAGATCACGGTGGACCCCTCCGCGCGGCCCGACGACGTGCGCGCCGCCATGGATGGGCTCGTGGGCCAGAAGCTCGCCGCGAAACGGCACGAGCCGCTGCGCGGCTGGCTGTGGAGCATCACGTCCGAGGGCAAGGCCGAGGCCGCGAAGCTGGCCTACGAGGAGCTGTGAGCGGCGGAAAGTTAGCCGACGGCTAACAATTTTCGCAGTGCGAAAGTTTCGGAAGGTCGGCAAAGAAAAGTCAAGCATGAAGATCAACTCCAACAGTCTGTACAGCCGGATGGGGAAAGCGCTGCGGGATGAATTCTACCCGTGGTATCTCGCCGAAAACCCGTCGTACGACGAGATGCTGGCGTGGTTCGAGGCGCGCGGCGTCGGCGCGAGCAACGGCTCGGTCTTCACGCTGGTGAACCGGCACATCGCGACGTGGAAGATCGATCAGGCGGTGCTGGCGAGCGACGAAGAGGTGGCGGCGCTGCCCGCGGATGTCGACGGGCGGACGCGCGAACGGCTGCGGGCGATGAAGTTCGACCTCGTGATGAGCGACCTCTCCGCGCAGCAGAAAATGGCGTATCTGGCATACGATCTCAAAGAGCGCGAGCTGGCTGAGAAACAGCGCTCGGCGCGCGAGGCGGCGGTGGACGCGCTGCTCGCCGAGGCGGCGGGCAACGCGGCGGCGGAAGCCGCGCTCAAGACTTTCCTCGCGGCGCTGGGGGGTGCCGCGTGAAGAAGCGCACCTCCATACGCCAGAAGCTGCAAGCCGCCGTGGCCCCAGAAACCCCGGCCGTCACCGTGCCGCGCGGCATCACGTTCCACGAGTTCATGCACCGGCACGCCCGCGTCCGCGTGGGCTCGGAATACAAACCCTACAGCACGGCGGGCCGCGAGCCGCTCCTCATGGTCATCGGCCTCATCGACCACGTGCTCGGCAACGACACCTCCTATCTTCCCGCGCCGATCCGCGACATGCTTTTTGCGTGCGTGGACGTGACCGGGCTCGTGCTGCCGGACGCGTGCATCGACGTCTGCGGCGGCGCTCAGTTCGGCAAGACCATCATCGGCCTGCACCTCAAAGCCTACCTCGCAGCAGTCAAGGGGATGAACACGTACTATGCCCTGCCGGACGACGACCTCGTGCAGGGCATCGTGGACGGCAAAGAGCGCCCGGAGGTCATCGACCAGATCCCGTGGCTGGCCAGCATGGCGAAAGTCGGCAAGGCGCTGAACGCATCCGGCAAGGCTGCCGACCGCAAGGGCGCGATGCTCCTGACAGACGGCAAGGTGACGGCGATGTCGTACATCCGCGGCATCAACGCCAAGGTGCCCACGTCGTTCTCCGCCGACTGCGTGATCGAAGACGAAAAGGACGACATAAAGGACGCGAACGCGAAGTTCCTCGTCGGGCGTATGACCGCCTCGCTGCTGCGCCTGCATGTCACCATCGGCACCCAGCGCTATCACGGGGCCGGGCAGAACAAGCTCTTTGAAGAGGGCACGCAACACGTCGGCTGGCTGACCTGCCCGCATTGCGGCAAGCGCCACAACCCAGAAGAGGCGTGGCCCAAAATCTGCCGCATGTACCGGCCCGAAGGTCCGCTCAATCCGTGGCTGACAGCCGAGGGCGACTTCCTTGACGCCGAAGGGAACCACACCGCTTTCAGCCCGACGGGCTCCTACCACTTCGCCTGCACCGAATGTGGAACAGGACTCGACCGCACGCGGATCGATTACCAGCCGCGCCGTCCCGACCGCATCAGGGCCCGCAAGTGGTCGGTGCGCGTCTCGCAGCTCTGCTGCTCGGGCCTGCCGGTCATCATGTTCGTGGCCGACTGGCAGAACGCGGTGCGTGATCCGGACGCGATGAAGGCGTTCGCGTGCGACCGGCTCGCCATTCCGAAGAGCACGGCGCAGGCCGTCACGCCCGAGGTGCTGTCGCGTTCCACGAAGGTCGAGCCCGTGTTCTTTTCGCTCGCCCCTTCGGCGGCCGGGTTGCAGCGCTATTGCGGGCTCGATACCGGCGACCGCTGCTGGTTCACCTGCCGCGAGGTTTCGGCCGACGGCAGGAAACGCACGGTGTGGGCCGAGAGCATCGCGGCCGAAGCGGTCCGCGCCCGCGTCCCGGCGCTGTTCCACACGCTCGGCGCGACGTGCGTGTTTGTCGACGCCGGTCCGCTTCGCGACTTGGCCCGCGACCTTTGCCTGCTGCTCAACGAGATACCGGCCGACCTGTTCGGAAACAAGGCGGCCGGGACGGGCGGCGACGTGGTCATCAAGAACCTGCGGTGGTCGGACGCCCGCAAAGAGTGGCGCGGCCTGCGGTGCGCGGCGGTCGAGTTCACCGGCAAGCCCGGCACGGGCATCACGCAGGCGTGCCGGATCACGCCCGACAACCGCTCGGTGTATCCCGTGATCAGTTGCAACCGTGACGAGGCGATAGACACCGTCGTCTATGAGCTGCTCACGGCCGATGAGGGTGTCGCCCAGGTGGGGGCCGACGGCAAGCTGCGCACCGAACCGTTGTGGCTTCTGCCCACCGACGCGCCCGGAGCGCAGCCCGCCGTCGCCACGCTGCACGGGCATATCCTCTGCGGCGCTCGCAAGGTCCGCGACGCCAACGGCAAGGACGAGCACTGGATCGACGGCGTGGAAAACCATCTGCTGCTCGCTTCGACCTACGCCCGGCTCGCCGAGACCGTGGCGGCGGGCGCGGCGGCGCGGGCGGGCTCGGCGGGCGCGGGGCGGATCACGGGGATGGCGGAAGGCGAGCTGCCGGGGATCGGCATGTTCGGGGAGGTGCTGCTGTGAGGTTGTTCGGCAAAACATTCGGCGGGGCCAAGACCGAGGCGGCGCTGGGCGCGGACCGCGTGTCGCTGCACATGATGAGCCTGTGGTCGCCGCTCGACAGCCTGACGCCTCGCACGCTGGCGGCGGCGCTCAACCAGCTCCGCGCCGGCGAGCTGCGGTCGTACGCGCGGCTATGGGACGAGGTGCGCGTGCGCGACGATCTGCTCAGCGCGGTGGTGCCCAAGCGCGCCAAGGCCGTCTCGCGGCTCGCGTGGGAGATCGTCGAGACCGAGGACAGCGCCGAGGCCGCGCGGCAGAAGGAGATTTTCGAAGCGTTCCTGAACGGCATCGACTACACGGACGCGATGGACGCGGACCAGAGCGGCGGCTTCGAGGCGCTGGTCCGCGCGATGATGCTCGCAGTCGGCCACGGCTGGAGCGTGCAGGAGATCATCTGGCGTCCGTCGCTCTCCGGCCTTTCCGCCGAGCTGCGGCAGGTGCCGCTGGACTTTTTCGAACGGCGCACGGGGCGGCTGCGTTTCCTGCCGCACGAGGGCGCGTACGACGGCATCGATCTGGAGCCGGGCGGCTGGCTCGTCACGGCGTGTCCCGACCGGCTGGCGGTGGCCTCGCTGGCGCTCTACCTGTTCAAGCATCTGCCGCTGCGCGACTGGCTGATCTATTGCCACCGCTACGTCGTGCCCGGTCTGCACGGCAAAACGCCCGCGCAGAAAAACTCGGAAGACTGGAAGGACCTGCGCGAGGCGCTGGCGGCGTTCGGGCAGGACTGGGCGATGCTCACCGGCAGCGAGGTGGACATCAAGCCCATCGACGCCAGCAGCAAAGGAGAGCTGCCGTATCCCAAACTCGTCGACCGCTGCGACCGCCGCATGACCTCCATCTGGCGCGGGGCTGACCTCTCGACGATGAGTTCCGAAAACGGGGCGGGCGCGAGCCTGCAGCAGGGCGAGACCGACCTGCTGACGATCGACGACGCGGGCATGGTGGAGGGCGTCATCAACCGCCGCCTGCTGCCGTACGTGCTGCGCTACACGCTCGGCGACGTGCGCCCGCTGGTGGGGCTGGTGATCCAGTGCCCGAACCCGCAGACCAAGCAGGATCTGGAGATCGACGACAAGCTCATCGGCTGGGGCGTCGAGATCAGCAAGCGCGATCTGCGCAAGCGCTACGGGCGCGCCACCCCCGACGAGAAAGACGAGGTGGCGACGCGACCCGCCTCCGCCGATCCGCGCGTCGCGGCGCAGCCCAACGCCGCCGCGCCCGGGGCGTCGCGTCCCGATCCGGTGCTTGCGGCGTTGGCGGCGGATCTCGCCCCGCTGCGCGAGCGGCTTGCAGCGGCGTTGCAACTGCCAGACGGCGAGATGGAGGCGGAGCTTGAGCGCCTCGCCGCCGCCGCCCCCGCGCTTTTCCGCGCGGCGGACGACAGCGGGCTCATGGCCGGGGCGCTGGCGGACCGCGCCGCCCGCGCGCTGGCCGAAGGATTCGCAAACCCCGCGGCACCACAGGAGGCATGATGAGACAGACCCGCACGCTTTACATCACGATCAACGACGCGCGGCCCGCCGGGCTCGCGCAGCTCATGAACGCGCTGGCGCTCCCGGACGGGGCCGCGCAGGCCGCGCCCGAGTGGATCAGCATCCCGTACGGCGACGTGCCTTACGACCGCGACGGCACGCGCGGCATCCAGCGCATGAATCTGGCGGTCGCGCAGGAGCTGATCCGGCTGTGCGCGGAAGCCGCCTCGTCCGACCCGCGCGGCGCGGCGGGGCTGCCTTTTTACATCGGCCATCCGGACTACGTGCTCGCGGGCAAAGAGGCGCAGGCCGCGTGGCTGCAGAACCAGCCCGAGGCGGTCGGCTGGATCAGGGAATTCCGCGCGACCTCCAACAGCCTTGACCTGCGCGTCGAGTGGACCGAGGCGGGCGCCAAGCTCGTCGGCAGCCGCGCGTACAAATTCTTCTCGCCGTTTTTCCTCAGCGCGAAAACCGGCACGGAAAACGGCAAGACGATTTTCGAGCCCCGCTACATCGTCAGCGCGGGCCTCACCAACACGCCCAACTGGCCGATGCCCCCGATGGTCAATGCGGCGCTCGCGGACGGGGGCGGGAAAGGAAGCGGCATGAACCTGCTGCAACGGCTGATCGCCCTGCTGGGCGACGAAAGCATCACGGATGACGACGGCGCGGTGACGGCTGTCGTGCGGCTGATCGAAGCCGCCAAAAAAATGAAGGCCAGCGTGGAGGCGCGCTGGGCCGCTGAAGACGCGGCGCGGCTGGCGCTGCCCAACGCGGCTGATCCCTTCGTGCTGGTGGAAGGCTACCTCGCGCACAGCGACGCGCTGCTGGCGCAGGCCGACGCCGCCACGCGGCGGTCCGCGGAGCTTGAGGCGCAGCTCAACGCGGCGCGCGAGGCGCACGCCCGCGACATCGTGGGCGCGGCGGTGGCGCGCGGCGCGGTGCTGCAGGAGCACGCCGAGACGCGCGTGAGCGACATGGTCAACGCGGGCGAGGGCTTCGCGGCCCGCGCGAAGGAGGTCGGCGCGCTGCCGCCGCTCATGAAGACCGCCAGCGACGCGCCGGACGTGGCCGCGCGCGGACGCGGCGCGGCGGACCGCCGCGCGCAGATCCACGAGGCGGTCAACGCCGCCCTGCCGAAGTTCGGCGGGGACTACGACAAAGCGTTCGCCAGCGTGGTGCACGCGATGCCCGGGCTTTTCGACGAGCCGAAGCAGGCACAGTGAGTGCACCTGCGTCGGGAAACAAAAAGAAAGAGAGAGAGAACATGAAGAAGCTGATCCCCATGATCAACGAGGCCGGTTCGCACGCGACCGGCAAGCTGACGCGCAAAGGCGACGCGGCCCTCGCGTTCCGCGCGTTCGTGAAGCCCGGCTCCGACGACAACCACGTCGCGGTGACCACGGCTCCGACGGAGTGCCCGCTCGGCCAGACCACGCACGCGACCGACGCGGCGGAAGACGAGGTGGGCGTGGAGCTGCCCGGCGCGAGCGAAGGCACCAAAGTGGCCGTCGCGGCGGGCGCGGTCGCGGTCAACGACCGCATCTGCGCGACGGCGCTCGGACGCGCCGAAAAACTGCCGGCCGAAGCGGGCACCTATTACGTGACCGGACGCGCGGTCACGGCGGCGGGGGCCGCTGGCATCCCGTTCGAGTACGAGGGCTGCACGCCCTACCCCGTCGTCGTGGCGGGCTAAGCGCAATCAATCACGGATCACACAAAAAGGAAAAACGACATGAGCAAAATGATGATGCAGGGCGTCGCGGCGGTGATCGACACGCAGGTGTCGAACCCCTCGCACGGCCTTGTGGCGATGGCCGACGCGGCCTCGTTCGCGAACACGCACTTCAGCGAGAAGCTGACGACCTACGCGCAGGGCTGGCGCGACCCGACCAACATGCGCGAGGTGCTGGACTTCCTGTTCCCGCCCGTGCAGGTGGGGCGGCGCTTCGAGTTCCGCAAGCACGACGAGAGCGCGGACTTCCTCACGGACACGGACGACGAGCGCAGCATCGGCGCGGACTTCAAGCGCGTGCAGTACTCGGGGTCGATCCAGCAGGCCAAGACCGCGAACAAGGGCCTCACCATGTTCGTGGACATGGACGAGGTGAGCGACATGCCGGACTGGCAGCAGCTCTACACCGGGCGCCTGCTGCGCCGGTGCGTGCGCAACGACCTGCTGGCAGGCGTGACGATGCTCATCGCGGGCGCGGGCAACACGGCCAAGACGTGGGACAACGCGGCGGACCCGGACGGCGACCTGCTCGCGCTGGTGGACGGCAGCGGCGACCTGATCGGGTTCAACCCCAACCGGCTGGCCTTTTTCGGCGCGGCGTGGAGCAAGCGCCTCACGGCGATGCGGGCGCAGGACAAAGCCGGTGCGGTGGCCTCGCTGGCGCTCACCACGCCCGACCTCGTGGCGCAGTACTGCGGGGCGCAGCGCGGCATCAACGTCACCGCGCGGGTCAAGCTCTCCAACGCGGCCAACAAGAGCCGCCTCGGCGGGGGCAACTACGTCGTGGCGTTCTACGGCGAGGACGGGGCCGGGCCGGAAGACCCGAGCCACACCAAGCGGTTCTGGTCGCCCTGCGCGGACGGCACGGAACACCGCGTCTACGTGATGCAAAAGAGCGAGAAGCTCTGGGCCATCACCTTGGAGCGGTACAACAAGATGGCCGTGACGAGCACGGTGGGTTTGTCGAAGTACACGATCAGCTAAGGAGATCCGGCATGGCCTGGCGGGCGATCAGAGAATCCGACATCGACACGCGGCTTTCGGCGACGGAGCTGGCGGGCATCCGTGCCCGCGCGGCGGAGGGCACAGACCCCGTGGCCGAGAGCATGGCGCTCGTCACCGAGCGGGTGCGCGGCCACGTGGCCGCGCAACCCGCCAACCGGCTCGGGCCTGAGGGCACGCTGCCGGAGCGCCTGATCGGCGCGGCGGCGGCGCTGCTGGTGGTGGAACTCTACAGCCGCACGGCGGGCCTGCTGATCGACCTTAACGAGACGCGCAAGGATGCCGCGAAATCCGCCGAGACGTTGCTGCGCGACGTGTCGCGCGGCGCGTTCGCGGTGGAGCTGCCCGCAGCGGGCACGGAGTCGGCGGAGGATGCCAAAGCCGCCGCCGCCGAACTCGTGACCCGCTCGGAGCGGCCCCTGCTGCGCCGCGATCTGGAAGGACTCTGAACATGTCGGAAGAAAAAGATACCAAGGCCACCCGCGCCACACCCGCCCCGGCAGATCCCGTCGCCGTGGTCGCGGAGGCGCTCAAGGCCGCAGGGTTCGCGCATGCGACCGTGCGGAAATCGGACGGCGTCCACGACGCCGTGATCGTCGTGACCCTCGCGAAAGGAACGTGACCGCATGGGCAACCTCGACGATCTCCGCGCGGCGGTGACGCGCAGGCTGGAGGCACTCCCCGCGCTGGCGGGCGTGCCGATCATCCCCGAGGACAGGCAGAACCTCGTCTTCGAGATCGATAAGGCGCTCGGTCAGGGCGGAGGGCTGTGCGTCACCGTCGGGACGGGCAGCGCGAAAGGCGCCGCGCCGAACGACCCGCTGCCGCAGGCCGATGTGGAGATCGTTGTCGAGGTCGCCGAGATCCCCGCGCTCAACCGCGGGGCTGGCGGCAGGCAACTGCCCGCGATTTCGCTCGCCGTCGCGGCGGCTGCGGCCCTGCACCACCACGCGTGGGAGCCGGGCCGCGCGCTCGTGTTCGACGAGATCATTTACGACCGCGACGACAAGCGCGCGGTCGTGATCTACGCGCTTGTATTCAGGACGCGCGTCGCCTTCACGGCGGCGCTGGGAGTGTAACATCATGGCAGGACCAGCAATCACACGCTCGTCGTTGCAGCGGGGCCCCGGAAGCCTCACCTACGACGGCACGCTCAAAATCTTCAGCGCGGAGGACATCAACGCCGCCGTGACCCTCGACACGTGGCGGCCCAAGGTCTCCACGCACGGCGAGGGCGCGCCGCGCCTGTCCGACGCGCGGGCGGAGATCACCTTCACGCCCGCCGGGCGGATCACGGCGGATCTCGTCGCGGGGCTCTATCCGGCGGGCTTCCGCAATCCCGTCATCGGCGCGCGGGTCTTCCCGGCGGCCGACAAGGCGCTGCTCATCCACGGCACGGACGGCGTCAAGCATCAGTTCCCCAACGCCGCGCTGACCAAGATGCCCGACCTGACGCTGAGCCCGCGCGGCACGGCGTTCGGCGAGGCCGCGTTCACCGCGCTGATCAAGGACAACACCGCGCGGTCGGCGGCGGGGGCGTTCTACACCACGCCTCAGGCGGCGACGTGGGCGGAGACCTTCAACGACGCGCAGATCATCGCCGTGCCCTACGCGGGCGTGTGGGGCAGCACGGCGATCGCGACCGAGGAGGGCTGGAAGATCGCGTTCGAGCTGGCGCTCAACCCCATCGTGGTCGACGGCATCGGCACGGTGGACTACGAGGTGGGCGGCGTCGGCGTCAAGGCCACGTGCAAGCCCTCGGCCATGTCGGCGGCGGCGCTCACCGCCGCGCTGCGCCCCGAGGGGCTGGAGCTTGGCTCCTCGATGCGGCAAAGCCAGAACCTCGTGATCACCGGGCTCTCCGGCGGGCTGGTGGTGACGCTCTACGACGCGGTGATGACCGCAGGCCCGGCGGTGTGGGGCGCGAACGCGCCGCGCGCCGGGGAAGTGACGTTCGAGGCCTCGCGCGTGCTCACCGGCGAAGGTGCGTCCACGACGATGGGCGCGGTGTTCGCGGTGTCGATCGCCGCGTAAAGGACAGCGCATGACGTTCACCCTCACAGATTCGTCCGGCGGCTCCCAGCTCGCGCTCGTGCACGGGCCGGGCGCCGCGACCGACAGTTACGCGCAGGGGCCGCTCGGCGAGCAGGCCTACGACGCGCAGCAGAAGGTGGACGAGTGGCCGCTGACCCGCAGCGACTGGGCGCTCGTGCTGCCGCGCAAGAACCACGCGGCGACGCGCGGCTTCGCGGCGCTCCGCGCGTTCGCCACGGCGGAGGCGGCGGAGGCGTGGGCCGCGCAGCACACGCTCGCCGTGCAGGGGCTCACGCGGCTGGTCTACGCCAACGGCGCGCTGACGATCAAACTCCACGGCGCGATCGCCGCCTGCCGCCCGGTGGTGCGCAACGTGGCCGTGGAGATCCATTACGCATTCCGCTACGGGCGGGTGGAGGTGGTGTGATGATGCGGCACGGAAGAGCGTTGCGGATCATGGTGTGCGTGTGCGCGGCGGCAGGGCTGCGCGCGCAGGTGCCGGTGCGGTGGATCGCCGAGACCTCGCGACCGGTGCCGCAGAGCGTGGGCGTGTGGCAGGGCGAGACGCTCGCGTTCGAGCCGACCTTCACGGCCTACGGCGAGCCGCTCGCGTTCGGCGCGGACACGGAAGTCCGGCTCTACTGGCAGACCAACGGGATGGCGTCGGCGTGGTGGAGCGTGCCCGGCGAGACCTCCGCCGTGCCCGGGCGCGTCCGCGCGGTGTGGGGGCCGACGAACGACGCGGGGGCCGCGGCCTACAGCTTCTTCCTCGGCGTCGGCGGCGGCGGAGGCCGCATGTACCGCGCGTCCGGCACGATGCGAGTCAACGCCTCCCCCGGCTTCAACCCCGCCTCGCTGCCGCCGCCCTCCGCGTACCCGACGCTGGCGGCTGAACTCGCCCCGCTCGTCGCCCCGCTGCTCCCCGGCGGGCTGGCCACTACGGGCGACGTGGCGGCGGTCAGCAACGCGCTTGCAGGCGCGTTGCAAGCCGAGACGCAGTCCCGCGCATCGGCGGACGGAACCAACGCCGCCGCGATTTCAGAGCACGTCTCGCGCACCGACAACCCGCACGCCGTCACGCCCGCGCAGATCGGCGCGGCCACGCCGTCCGCCGTCACCGGGATCGTGTCTGCCGCCCTCGCCGCCCTGCCGCCTCCCGCTGACCCCACGCGGCTGGTGTCGGCGGACTCGAATAGCTGGGTGACGGTGGACGGCGGCACCGCCACGCTCTGGCGGGTGGAAAACGTTCTGGTGAGTCTGTGCGACATCGAGTTTCTCGGCGCACAGATGGACCCTTTCAGACCCCCGTTTTTCCCCGTACCGCTGGTAGCCCAGTTCCCGTTTTACGCGACAGCATTTGAGGTCGAGGTCGATCCTGACGACTGGATGCGCGGCTACTACCTGCCGGACGGGCGTGCGGAAATCACATCCAGTTTCGGGGAGGAATACGACATTGCGGCGACATGGAGGTCTGCGTCGGTGGAGTTTCCTCAGACGCTTTATCCGGTTGACGGGACAACCGCCGAGGGCCTTGCCGTGATTACGCCCACCGGGCAGTTTGTGAGCGTTTTCGCCACCAACGCCACCCGCTACGCGCTCGCCGATTTCGCCACGACGCAGCAGGTGGGGGCCGTCGCCGCGCAGATCCCCGACGTGTCCGGGCTTGCCTCGACGCAGCAGGTGGCCGAGGTCGCGGGTCTCATCCCCGACGTGTCCGGGCTGCTCTCCATGCAGACGGCGGACGAGCGCTATCCGCTACGCAACAACATGCCGAGCAACAGCGTCACCGGCTGGCTCGTCTACGATCAGGGATCTAACGACTGGCTGCGCGTGGTGGTCTCCAACCGCAGCTTCACGGTGTGGGAGGTGCAGTGATGATTAAGCGCGTGTCCTTTTTTGTGTTGCTGTCGATTGCGGCCTCGGCGCAGAGCGTGCACGGCCCGCTGCTTGAGCTGCTGACGATCCGCCCGGACGGCTCGATGTGGCCGACCGGCGTCGCGGCCACCGTCTCCGGGCTGGCCAACGCGGCGGCCACCGCTCAGGCGGCCATCGCGGAGGCGCAGGCCGTGCAGTCCGCGCAGGCCATGATCGACGCACGGATCAGCGAGATCGAGCAGTTGGAGGCCGCCCGCAACGCCACCGGCTACATCCGCCTGTTCGTGGAGTCCTTCACGCCCGGCATCGAGGCGGACACCAACAACGTGGCCTCCATCATCCGGCTGTCTCTGGCCAGCAATACCGTCGAGCACGCGTACTGGGATCTGTGGACGTTTTTCACGTCCGACCCCGGCGTCTGGCCGTACGTCCGCACCTCCGAAAGCGTCGGGCGGTCGAACGAGTGGGATCTCGCCGATTCCGCCGGTGTCTCGCTCGGCGAGGTGCTCGTCGGCTCGACGCTCTACGAGGCCTATCGCAACACCGTCCGCATGCCCGTCGACAGCACGCAGGCCTTCTTCCGCGTCTACGCCGACATCGAGGGCGTCGGCACCAATCAGGTCACGCTTCCCGTCAACACAGGCGTGGCCGTCAACGGCGTGCCGGGGATCACCGTCACCATCACAGAGGGCACCAACACCATGGGCTGGAAAGGGGGCGTACGTGTACAGTAGCGAGGACATCATCAGGCTGCTTGTGCTCATCGGCGTCGGGCAGGCGTTCGTGCGCCTCCCGTCCGTCGCGCGGGCGGCGGGCTGGTGGGCCCGGAGCTTCGGGCGGCGCACCTTTTTCGGCCTGCTCGTCGGATGGTGCGCGTGGGCAGGGGCCAAGTCGATCACCCAGCGCACGCTTGTCGGGCAGTTCGTCAGCGTGCTGCGCTCGGGCGTCATCATCGATGAGTCCGGCGTCTTGGCCAAGGCCACCGAGCAGGCCGTCGTCGAGGCGTTCGTGGGCCTTTCGCGCGAGGTGGTCGCCGCCACCTCCAACGAGGTGGTGCAGGCCGAGGCCGAGTTCGCGCGTGTCTCCGCCGTCGTCACCAACTCCAGCAGGCGCCTCATCTACATCGCCAGCTACCTGCCGCGCAGCGGCCCGGGACACATCAACCACAACATCGCGGCGACGTGCGAAAAGACCTCGCAGACGCACGGCGGCAGCAACATCGTCGCGTGGGTCTGGTTCAGCCAAGAGCCAGCCTTCGCGCCCGGCATGGTGGCAGAGTTCGACGTGGGCGGCGGGCCTGTCCGCGCGGTCTGCGTCACCAACGACTTCCCCGCCACGGTCGCAGTCAACGGCGTGCCGTGCGTGCGCTACGAGTTCTGCGTGCCGCCCGGCGGCGTGGGCGTCCACTACAAGCCCGCCTACGAGGTCGGTTTCGGGCTGCCAGACAGCCCGCTGATCGTCCCCGCAGGCGGCATCAGCGTCAAGGTCGGCGAGGTCGAGTACCTGCCCTTCAGCGGCACCGACAGCTATTTCGGCGGGCGCGTGCAAGTCGTCTACAAAGGTGGGCTCGCCCAACAGTGCATCATCGACGGCTCAGCCGTCACCAACGGAGTCTACGAGCTATGATGACCAAAGTCCTCACCCTCTGTTTCATCGCCGCCGCCGCAGCGGCCCAGCCCGTCGCCGTCTCCCGCATCCGCATGTCCGAGACCGAGGAGGCCGTCTTTTACAAAGACAAAATGTCAGACGGCACCTACCGCGACTCGCAGATCGTCAAGCCCAAGCCGATCTACTACCCCGAGCGCATCGAGCTGGTCGGCACCAACGACGCGCCGCGCTTTTACGAGCTGGTCTATGTCGGCTACTACGCGGGCGGCACCGTGCGCACCAATTACACGCCCGTCCTCAAATCAAAACGCATGCTTGCCGAGGAGCTGCTTGTCCCGCCGCCCCCGGTCCCCGACGTGCCGCCGCCTCACGAGCGAGCGCTTGCCAAGGACGACGCGCTCGGCCACGCCAAGGCCCGCATCCTCGCGCCCGCCGCCGTCGAGACCAACGCCGTGCGCCGCATGGGGCCTCCCCTGCCGCGCGTCAAGACCGCCATGCTGGCCAACGGCAAGCTGGTCGAGACGATGACAGACGGCACAGTCCGAATCTCCGCGCCGCGCCGCGCGTTCACGGCGCGGACAGACGCACGGCCTCACAACGGAAACACAGGCGCGCCCCTCGGCGCGGCGGCTGCGGCGGGTGCCGCAGCCCTCGCCGCAGCCGCAGGTTACGCCGCCGGAAAAAAAGGGAACAAAGACAATGGATAACATCAAACCCAGAGACTCAAAAGAGATCGCTGTCACCGGAGCCGGGACGCGTATCCTCGCGGCCATCGGCATTGTCGGCGCGATGGTCCCCACGCTGCTCGCCGCAGTCGGCGGGCTCGACTGGATCACCGCCAACCTGCCGCTGCTGCTCACCGGCCTCGGCTCGCTGGTCACGGGCGGCGTGGCCTCCTACGTCGCGGTGCGCCGCATGCGCGTCGACCGCGTGGCCTGCTTCCTGATTGCGCTCGTCATCGGTCTCTTTCTCTGCGGCTGCCTCACGCGCACCCGCTGCCAGCAGATCAACGCCCGCGACTGCGTGATCAACGTCAACCTCAACGATCCGGAGTCCATGTCGGAAAACGCCTATCCGCGCTCTCTTAACATCCTCTCGCAGGATCAGATGGTGGAGGGCGGGGCCGACACGATTAGCTCCGGCAACCGCACGCCGGTCACCACGCTGCCGCTCGGCGACACCGCGCTCGATGCGGCATCGGCCATCGCGACGGGCGGCGCGTCGAAAGTCGCGGACGCGCTGGACAACGCGGCGAAATGATTTCCGGCGGCATGGTGCCTCCGGGGAAAGGAACAACATGAAGAGACGTATGATGATGATGGGGGTTCTCGCGGCGGCGGGCCTGCTGGCCTTGCCTTCGCGGGCGGGGCCGGCCGCGCTGGATTTCGAGGTGTCGCTGACGGCGGGGCAGACGGCGGTGACGCAGTCCGTGCCGATGGTTTCGGCGGCGTTTGAGATCGACCGCATCGTGCTCCACAACGACAGCGCCGTGACGGCGGCGGTGGCGGTGGCCGCGCTGGACCTCGGCGTGGCGCTGCCGCTCGACACGTTCGCGTTGGCGGCGGGCGGCGGCGAAAGCCGCGCGACGAGGCTGGCGGAGATCACCACGCTCCAGCAGCATGTGGTGACCGGCGACGTGGCGTTCGTGCGCACGAACGTCTCGACCAACCAGATCCGCAGGCCGCTCGTCCGCGACCTGCAGGTGACGGTGAGCAAGCCGACCAACGCGGTGCCGATGACGGTTCGCGGGCGGGTCTTCGGCTTCGGCAATTGATCCGGGCGCCCCCGCCGCGCAAGGCGGGGGCGCCGCACTTTTTTTTCAGCGGGGCGCGGACATGGCAGACCTGATCACAACGGCGGCGAGGTTTCTGGCGGGCAAGCGGGCGGTCGCGACATCGCTCAGCTCGCGCGAGATCGAAGAGCACGTGCCCCGCGCGCTGCGTGACAGCTCGGTGTTTTCCGCGCGCACCATCTACGCGGAGCATGTGAGCGAGACGAAGCGCGAGATCACGGCGCTGCTCGACGGAAAAAAAAGCCCCGCCGAGATCCGCGCGGCGATGAAGCTGCGGCTGGCGCGTCTGGGCTACGCGCCCGATCCGGCGCAGCGCGGCGGGCTCCAAGACCTCTCAAGCGACCGCCGGACGAACCTGATCATCGAGATGCAGGAGCAGGGCGCGCGCGGCTATGCCGTGTGGCGCGCCCAGCAGGATGAGGCGCTGCTGACCGTGTGGCCCGCGCAGGAGCTTTTCCGCGCGGAGGCGCGGATGAACCCGCGCCGCTGGCGCGAGCGCTGGGAGACGGCCCGCGGGGAGCTGGGCGAGACGACCACCGCGACGGCGGCGCTTTCCGACGCGGGGCCGTTCGTCGCGCTCAAGAACGACCGCGTCTGGACGCATCCGGCGGTCAACCGTTTCGGGCATCCGTGGACGCCGTTCGACTACCGCAGCGGCATGCGCCTGCGGCAGGTGCGGGCGGGCGCGGCCCGCGCGGCGGGCGCGCTCAAGGGCCGCAACTTCCCGAAACCCGCGCGCGACCCGATGGACGGGCGCGTCACATCGGCCTCGGCGGCGGGCATGGACATGGAGGTGGTGCGGGCGTGGGCGGCGGCGTTCGGCGACCGCGCGCGGGTCTACGCGGGGCGGGGCGGCGTCCCGCGCGTCGCGGTGGCTCCGGACGCGGCGGCGGCAAAACAGGTCGTGGAGGCGGCGCTTGAGGGCGCGGAGGCGACCGCCGCGTTCGGGTTCCCGCCGGAGGCCGCTGTCCGCGCGATCGGCGAGGCGCTCGGCAGGGAGCTGCGTCCGGAGACGCCGATGCAGGTGTCCGCCTCGGACGTGCGGCACATCCTCAAGGCGCACGGCGGCGAGACGCGCGCGGGGCAGCGGCCCGTGACGGCGGAGGACATCGGGCGCGTGCCTGAGACGGTGCGCGGCGCGGGCCGCTGGCAGCCCGCCGCACCGGCGCGTTCGGGCGGAGGCGAAACGGTGATGTTCGTGGCGGAGGGCGGCGAGCGCGTGGTCTTCCAGCTCACCGACGGGAAGAACGATCCGCGCCTGAAACTCAAAACGATGTGGGCCGAAAAAAAGAAAGACCGCCCCGCCGGTTGACGTCCGGAAACGCGGCTTGCTTCCGCGCAAGCCCCGGCTGCTGCGGTCGGAGAAAGGATAGACCATGCTGGACATCAATGTCAAATTCGACGGCTCGGGCGCGGTGGGCCTGCTGCGCAAGCTGCAGTGGACGTTTCAGGGGAGCGCCGCCGCCGCCGTGGTGGCGGAGGCGTGCGGCGACCTCACGCGCGGCCACCTGCGCAGGCTGGCGGGGCGCAGGCACCGGCCCGGGATCGCACACAACTTCTATCTGCGGGCGGCGGACGCGGTGGTGGCCGAGCGCGTGACGGGCGGCGCGGCGGTGACGATCGCGCACGAGGGGCTCGCGCTGCGCTACTACGGCGGGACGGTGCGCCCGAGCGGGCGCATCTCGCTCGTGACGGGGCGTCCGATCCGCGCGCTGGCCGTGCCCAAGCCGGGCAGCGGGGCGGAGGGCAAGACGCCCGGGGAGTTCGGCAAGCTCTTCGTGGTGGCGTCGAAGCGTTCCGGCAAGGCGGTGCTGGCCGGGCGCGGCCCGGCGGGCATGGTGCGCGTGCTGTTCCTGTTGCTCAAGAGCGCCGAACACAAGGCGGATAAAAGCGTGCTGCCGAAAGACCGCGCCTACCAAGAGGCCGGTGCCGAGGCGCTGGACGACCTTTTAGCGGAGACGATCAATGGCCTCTAAAGACGTGCGGATCATCATCAAGGCGCTGGCGGACATGACGGGTTTGAGCCGCGCTGCAACGGCGTTGCACCAATGGGCCGAACGCCACAAGGTGCTGGTGGCCGGGATGCGCGCGACGTGGCACGGGCTCGGCGCGGCGGCATCGGCCTCCTTCGCGGCGATCAGCAGGGCGGGCTCGGTTGCGGCGGCGGGCGTCTCCTCCGCGCTGCGCGGCATGCGCAACGTCGCGATCGGCACGGTCGGCGCGCTGGCGGCGTCGACGCGCGAATTCGTGACGTGGAATACCGAGGCCGCGCGGGCGTGGACGATGATGGACACGGGCGTCGGAGAGTTCGTGCGGCTGCGCCGCGAGGTCGCCGGGCTCGCGGGCGAGCTGGGCGTCGCGAAGTCGGAGCTGGGCAAAGGCTGGTATCAGGCGCTCAGTAAAGGCGTGTCGGAAGACCAGCTTATACCGTTCTTGAGGCTCGCCGGCAAGGTGGCCGTGGCGGACGGCACAAATGTCATCAACATCGTCGACGGCCTGACGACCGTCCTTAACGCCTTCGGTCTCCAAAGCGGCGACGCGGCGAAAGTAGCGGACCAGATGTTCCAGACCGTCCGAAAGGGCGGGACGACCTTCGCTGAGATGGCTAGTTATATTGCGCAGGCGGCTCCGGCTGCGGCAGGCATGGGCGTCGAGCTCGACCAGCTCTTAGCCGCGACCTCGACACTCACCAAGCAGGGCTTGCCGACCGCCACGGCGATGGTTCAGATCCGCAACGCGATCCTCGGACTCAACGGCGAGATGGGCGACGGCTGGGCCAAGACCATGACGCTGCAGGACGCACTCGAAAGTTTCGCCGAATCCGTCGGCTACTCGGACATTGCGATCGAGAAAGCCTTCGGCAAAGAGAACGTTACCGGCGTTTTAGCGCTCACAGGGAAGAACGCGAAACTCGCTCAAGCGGATCTGTTGCATTATCGTGACGCGGTCGGGGTCGTAGACGCGGCATACGCAAAAGTCAACTCGCAGATCGGCCACTGGCCGCGCCTGTGGCAGAGCTTCCGCACGCTGGTGAGCGATGTGGGTGAGCAGGTGGACACCGTGCTGCGCCCCGCGATCGACGACATCGCCGCGAGGCTCCAGAAGCTGCGGGACAGCGGCGGTTTTTCCGGTCTGCTCAACACGCTCGCCGCGACCGTTTCCGGTCTGCTCAACACGCTCGCCGCGACCGTTTCCGAGGTGGTCACGCGGCTGGTGGCGGGCGTGCAGACCGCCGTGGACGTGTTGTCAAAGGCGACGCTCGGCGGGGTGATCTCCAGCGCGGTCGGCGCGCTGATCGACATGGCCGTGACGCTGCTGGCCGAGGGGCTGCGCGGTCTGGGGACGGTGATGGTGGCGCTGGCTAAAATCTTCAGCGCGGCGCTGGCGCAGGACTTCATGAAGATGGATTTGCCGTTCCGGGACGAGGAAAAAGAGGCGCGGCGGGCCGCGTTGCGCAAGCTCATCAGACTGTCTCCGGAGCAGGCGGCGGCGTTCGGCGTGCCCGAGGAGTTCACGCGGCCCGCCCCGAAGATGAGCCACGAGCAGCTCCGCGACCGGCAGCGCCGCATGCAGGAGTGGGCTGGCGGGTTGAGCCTCGATCAGGCCGCGCAGATCGCGACGGCGTCGCGCGACGCGGACATCGAGGCGGCGCTCGCCAACGCCGCGCGGAACTTCGCGGCCAGCCGAGGGCGCATGGAATCGGCGGGCGGGCGGATTGTCGGGAATATCGCGGGGCGGACGGGCGTGGACGTGCGCGCCGTCTGGGGGTCGAACATCGCCGATGCGCGGGCGATGATGGGCGCGGCGGGCGGTTCACCGGCGGCAGGCGCCGGGACGGCGACGCGGCCCGCTCCCGCTCCCGCAGGCGGCGGGCAGACCGTGAAAAACGCGACGAGCGGCGCGTTGACCGATGAGGCCGCGAGGCAACTGATGCAGGAGTTCGCGGAGATCAACGGGCTCATGCACAACGTGTTCCACAACATGATGCGCGAGGCGGGGCGGCTGCGGCAGACCGTGGCGGATGCCGAGGCGCGAAGCAGGCAGCCGGGAGGGTGAGCGGATGGCGACGGTATACGAGGTGTGTCTCGCGCTGGAGGACGCTGGCAGCGAGGTGTGGTTCGGGTTGGCCGAACTCGGCTTGAGCGAGCCGGAGCGCACGCGCGTTGTAGCGGGCGTGGACATGCTGACACTGCGCGGCACAGGCCCGACCGCGTTCACGGACGACCAGCTTTTCGCCTACCACGCGCTGCTGCGTTTCCGCCGCGTTGACAACGGCACGCCCCGCCTGCTTTTCCTTGGGCGAGTCGAGCCTTACGAGCGCGTGTGCGAAGCCTCCGAGACCTACACGATTGAGGTGCGCGGGATCTGGGGGTGGCTCGACGAGACGCCCATGCGGCAGGATTGGGCCGTTCTTGAGCAGACCGTCACCAAGCCGCGCGTGATTCTGTTTTGCGATGAGGCCGGTGCGCGGATCAGCACGGGGCAGCAAATCGAGCAGTGCGTGCAGGCGGCGCGTGCGGCGGGTTGTCCGTTGGCGGAGCCGGAGCCGGGGGACATCGCGGCGGGCTTCACCCCGCCGTTCGACGAGCAGGTTGTCATCATGATTTCCCACGCGATCTGCAAAGCGCTGGCCAACCATCCGCACGCCGTCTGCTGGGTGGACTACAGCGAGCGCCTGCCGCGCCTGCGCGTCGCGACGCGGCAGAGCCTTCCCGCAGTGAGCGTGAGCGTCGCGGGAAAACTGGGCATCCGCATCAAGCCGCGCGAGGATCAGCAGCCGACCGCCGTGGCGATCTGCTACGAGCGTGAGAGCGAGGCGGACGGGCAGAGCTATCTGGAGTCGTTCATCGATTACGCGCCGGTCATCGATGGGGAGACGACGGCGGAGACCCGCGCGCGCCTTGCGCAGGCTGGTGTGATATGGGGTGTTTACGATCTCCAGGGCGGCTCACGGCAGACCGTAACGCAGGACATCGAGGTTGCCGCGATCCCCGTGACAATGGACGGTCGGATCGGATTTATTAAGCAGCATATCCCGCGCTTGGCAGACTTTGCGGACATCGATATTGAGCTTGAGAGCTGGTCGCGTTCCGGCGACACCGAGCTGGTCAACATCCTGCTCAAGGGAGCCATCTACGGCTGGATGCCTGTTGATTGGGAGCGCCAGACTGTCACGGCGGAAGTCACGCTGATCAACCGCGACGGCGAGGATGACGTGGTCGAGCGGCGTAAAGAGACGCTCACGCTGGAGTTTGTCGCGACATCGGCAGAGACGCGTACCTATCGCACGACGGCGGCGTTTGATCCGGGCGAGCCCGCGCCTGAAGGCATTGCCGCCGCCATGTGGGAGGAGTGGCAGCAGCTGCATCACGACGGGGTGGTGTCCGTCGCAGAGGATGAGTGCAGCGGATCGGTTGAGCCCGGGAAAGTCATCAACCTCACGGGCGGTCGGACCGAGTGGACGACGATGGCCGCCATGATACGCCGCGTGACGGAGCGTTTCGACGCCGGCGTGACGGAGATCGAGTTCGGTGTGCCGACATGGATCGATCTCGATTCGCGCGTAGCGTGGTACCGCACGAATCGCGCGAGGTCTTACGCCTTTTCCCGTTACCTCCGCGTCGAGTTGGAGGAGGGCGATGTCGGCATTGCGGACACATCGGCAAAACGCGACGGAGGAAACGTAACGGACATCCATCGGCGGCGGTTTGTCGGCGACAACGGAGCTGATGTGGACATCAATCCGGACGAAGATTTACCGGAAGGCGAGGTGGCCAAATTCCGCGAGATCAGTTATGTGGATTCAGATGGAGTCCCTCAGACCGCATCGGTGCTTGCAACGGAGCCGGAGGCTGGCACTAGCGGCACCGTCACCGAAGAGGACATCGACATCTACTGCAAACAGTTCGTCCTAAAAGCAAAGCTCCGCACGCGCACAGTCGGCGAGGGCGAAGAGGCCGAGGCCACGCTCGTCGACATCAAGCCGGTCGAAAAGGTCGCCTACAGCCCCTCCGACCGCCGCCTGCTCCTGCAGATCACCGAGCCGGAGACAGATTCGTTCGTCCTCGCGCTCGACCGGGGATACCTCAAGCAATAAGGTAAGGAGTCGGCATGGCGTGGGCGACGATTACGACCGATACGAGCTGGCAGTCGCTGGCGGTCGCGCAGCAACTGGCCGTCGCGTTTAACCGGCGGGCCACGGTGGTCGGCGCGGACAGCATCGAGACGCGTCTAGGCGTGGCCGAGATCGGCGAGGGTGTGCGGGTGTATGACTTCGTGCGGGCGATGCAGGTCGGCATCGAGTCAATCGCCACATCATTCAGCCTCGCATCGGCCACTCTGGCAGGGCAGGCGTCTCTCCCCGCTAATTTCGCTTCGGTCTCGGCAATGATGACCGCCGCCGGTCTCACCCAATCAGGTTACTGGCGCAGGGCCGCAGAGGGCGGGGCTGCTCCCGATCCGTGGACGCCATACGCGGGATGGAGCTACGGGAAGATGGAGACGGGGGACCTTGCAGGCCCGTGGCTGTTCAAAGACTTGCAGGTGGCTTTGACGGCCATGACGCGAGTGGTTGTTCCTGTTGCCTCTGCCACCTTTACTTCCTATGCGGAAAAGGTTGAAGGGGCGGAATACACGGAGTATCCCGACTTGCCGAGCGCAGAGCTGACAGGTTCCGTATCCATGCCGCCGCCCACCTCCACATCATCGTGGGAAGTGTTTGTTTCGGTAACAAAAGAGCGGTGGTTCAACAGCTCACTGTCGATGCGATTCTGGCAGATCGGGGCTTTCGTGCGCATCGCCCGGCTACGGTCTTTATACACGCCGCCTTTTGGGGTGGCGAACACGACAAACTTTGTGGTGCTGATTCCCAGCGCCGCGCCCAGCGCGTTTTCCCCCGTCACGGGATGGTCTGACGCATCTATCGGGAAGACCGTCCTCCTGCCAACAACAGATCGAGGCGACGGTTATGCCAATGCGTGGGTGCCACGGAACCCATCCCTTATCACCCCGACGTGGTCTGCTCTATCCTCAATCCTTCCGTGGTCATCCGTCCCTTACTCATCGCCGCAGACAGCCCCCACTGTCATCCGGATGGATGTGTCCCAAGTAAATTGCGTCCATGATTTTTCATTTTCAGAATAGGCCCCTGCCGAGTGGTGGGGGCGAGGTTCCGGAGGTTGCCGCCTCCGGACGATCACGGCATGGTACCTGCCGAAATAACCGCCTGCCAAGCCCGTCGCCCCCGTGGCGGCTGCGTTGGGGCAAGCGTAGAAAATAAGGACAAGACCATGCAAACTCCAATGCTTAGGGCACTGGACGCTATCCGATCCGTTCCCGTATACCGCGACGAGCGCGTCGCGCTTTTTCACGCCGACTGCCGAGATGTCCTCGGCGCGGTGTCTCAGTCGGCAAATGTCGCAATTGTCAGCGAGCCGCCGTACGGCATTAATTGGGTTCACTCTCACAACCCCGTCAAGATCATGGGGGACGACAAACCTTTCGATCCGTCCCACCTGCTGCGGTTCCGCTGCGTCCTGTTCGGCGCGACACACTACTGCCAGCGTCTGCCTCCGGGCGGCTCGTGGATGGTATGGGACAAGCGATGTCCGCATTGCGGCGGCAAAGCCGCCTGCGAGGTCGGGCCATGCCATACCAACGACCTCGGAGACTTCGAGGACATCTGGGCCAGTTTCAGGTGCCACCGCACGATCTTCCGGCACCACTGGAATGGGTTTGGGAAGGCCAGCGAAAAAGGCGTGCCGCGCATCCATCCGACCCAGAAGCCAGTGCTGCTCATGGGCTGGCTGATCGAGCGGGCGACAAAGCCTGGTGATCTTGTGATTGATCCTTATGCTGGGTCTTGTTCAACGCTGATAGCCGCGCGCCTCTCAGGTCGTTACGCCATCGGCATCGAGGCTGACGAGCGGAACATAGCCCCGGCGGTCAAACGATTAAAATCCTCTTTAATCTGAAATCGGACAGGCGTTGCAATTGCCTTGCAACGCCTGTTTCCCAGATAGTTGCGTTTTATTCTCAAATCGCGGCGCGGGATACA
>Ga0208244_100570_pt1 | contig 32646 bp, 37 predicted proteins | sample SubbioCR12Aug_5A_FD_184828 | JGI IMG/M metagenome (GOLD analysis project Ga0208244, IMG submission 184828) | Serpentinite rock and fluid subsurface biosphere microbial communities from McLaughlin Reserve, California, USA - CR12Aug_5A (SPAdes) | ecosystem: Environmental > Terrestrial > Deep...
GTTGCCGGGCTTACGGGAGTCCGGTAAGTCTTCGAAGGTGCGGCGTATCAGGTCAATTATTTCCAAGTCCATTTGTATCTACCTATGGCTTTATTAATGTTGCGATTGATTGGTTTTAAGTGTCCCTAATTTTATCAGGGTTTTAAATTGGGAATTGCTGCTGTCGTTGCTGTAAATATTTTCAGCCTTGAGGTCGCGGTCTTTTTCCCAAGTACGCTTGATGTAATCGACGCGAGACTGTTGGAAGGTTTTGGCTACGCCGAGCCTTTTGTAGTCTTCAAACCAGAATTTCAGCCAACCTTGCACGTATTCGGTGGGTCGATATTCGCTCTGTGGGGTGAGCCATTCAATCTCGCTACCGGAAAACAATGGCGATCCTCCGCCGCCGCAAAAGCCTACCAGAACTCCGGCGCTGGCCAGCATTCGCATGGCCGCCTGGGTGATGGAGGTGCCGGTGCCTAATAAGATCACTGTCGTATTGGCAATAGGAATATTCCAATAGTAGTTTTGGTCTTTGGCTTCTGTCAGATAGAGTACGCGGCCATCTTTTTGCATCACCCGGCATTTTTCCAGGTAATAAATATTGGCTCGTTTGGAGTGCAGTATGGCTTTAAGATCGGTGAGTTGTTCCATGAGGCTTTTCTTGTTGAGGTTTTTTTAAAAACGGGGGGCGGTAAAAAACATCTTTCCGAGGTATACACTTTGAATTATGATTGCTCTCACTAAGTTCAAGAACGTCATTAGTTTGTCCCGTGTAGATAGTAATCGTGTTTTTGATTAACTCGATATTTTTACAAATAATAAATACTATCTGGTATGGCGTGACATAAGGTTTTACCCCGGTAGATTGCCGTTTCGCTGTGATTATGAACTTGTTAACCCCCATTTGGCCTGTTTTTGCACGGCTTCTTTTTCTTCATGCTTCCGAGTAAAGAGGCTTAGGCAGATCGCTATTACATTAGACAGAAAGTTGTGGTGTTACCCACAACGATCCGCTGAATGAGTTGCGTTTCCAGTTGCCGTGATGCCTGCAGTGTGACGATAAATTTTGGATGAAGTTGCCCTGGTTTCGATTGCCGGTTAAGGCTGTTGCTCAATTTGAACTGATACACTGTCTTTGAATGGGGCAAACATTCTACCTCAGCCGCGTAGAGTTTTTAGTTTCTGTTTTGCCTAATCTTGCTGTTTCTCAAACAAAGGTTAAATTTAATTGTTAAGCGGTACAGCAAAACAATGTGATGCACCGGTTAGGTCAATCCCGTTAATTTAAGGGTATTTTGTAGGAGTAGGCCATGCCCGCGATTGAACTTCATTCGGTCGCAGGCATGGTCCGCTCCTACGATAAAGCCTATCGATTCATTGTGATGGCCGACATGCCGTGTAGGTTGTGGTTGGCGGTAGCCAGCCCAACATTTCAGTTAATGGTTGATTTGCAAAAAGCATGCAATAAATACGGGAAATCGGGTATTAAGCAGCCAGGATTAAAGCATGTCAATAATACATATATCTACTAACTTTGCATGATCGAGTGTTATGAATAAGCCATTACATGACGAATTAAAATGGGAACAACGCCAGCGTTTAACTTTGCTTGAAGCGACGGTGTTTTGGAGTGGAGAGATTTCGACCGGTTCGTTAGTCGAATTTTTTGGTATCAGTCGCGTGCAGGCGTCCAAGGATTTATCGCTTTACCAAAACTTATGTCCCGGCAACATTTGTTACGATAAGCATATGAAGCGTTATGTGGTGGACGAAGCGTTCAAACCGTCTTTCATGGAGGGGTCGACCTGCGAGTTAATGCTGGTTTTGAAGTTGCAGCAACAAAAAGATAACAAGGTAATGGTGGCTCTAGTCGGCAATTTGCCTTCTGTTGAAATCGTTAATCCATTGGGGCGGCAGATTGATGAGTTGCTCATGCGCTCGGTGGTTCGGGCAATCCGTTTTAATCTGGAGCTGGAAATCGTTTATCAATCCATGACCAGTCTTGAGTTGGCAACGCTGCAGATATGTCCTTATACCCTGGTGTTTGATGGCTTGCAGTGGCATTTGCGGGCTTACAGTATCAAGGAGAGTGTTTACCGTGATTTTGTTCTGGCCCGAATTTACCAAATCACAATTTTGGGTAAGGCTGATGAGCCGCCTTTTTTAGACGGTTTGTGGGATACCTGGGTAACTGTTGAACTTGGGCCGCATCCGGGTTTAAGTGAAACGCATAAAAGTGTGGTTGAACGTGATTACGGAATGGTTGACGGTAAATGTGTGACGAAAGTAAGAGCGGCTTTGTTGACTTATTTTTTGTTGTGTATGCGAATTGCCAAGGATGATTTTAAGAGAGATCCTCTTTTGCAGAAGATCGTGCTGTTAAACCGTAAGGAGTTGAAAGGGCTTATTCGCACTTATTCAGGTCTTTAGGATAATTGTAATCATACAGAGTAGGTTGGGTTGGCTCGGAGAGCCTAACCCAACTGTGAATCACTTTAGTTTTGTTGCTTTGCTGAATTATTTCGGTCAATTCAAACTTTGGGTGTTAGCGGATTACTTTCGAAATAAATGCCTTCCCAGCCGTAGCGCATGAAATTGCGGATGTTTTGATGGTCGCTGCCTTCCGGATTTTTTAATACGTCTTCACGGTAGTAATCGCCAAACAGGCCGAGCGTTTCAGCTTGATTTAATTCGTTGAGTTTGGCGAAGGCAAAAATTTTACACGACCCTTCGTTTTTTCCCGCTTCGTTTATCAGCTTGTTTCCATCTAGGCCGTTATGAAATTCTGAAGGAATGTAATCATAATTTTCCTGAATCACTGCGATCACATCTGCAAAGCTGAGTGCGTGTTGGGCTTTGATTTTCTCGATTAAGTCTTTGGTTGTCATAAGTAAATAGGTACGGAGTATGAGTTAGCGAACCAGCGCTGATAGACTTTTAAAGTCGGGGTGTTGAGCGTCTTTTAGCCATTCGAACAAAACCGATTCGTAATTGGCTACTGTTACGCCTTGTTGTTGCATTCTGTGCAGGGCATTGTTTTTGTGCTGCGGATTACGCGAGCAAACTGCATCTTCGACGATATAGGTTTGATAGCCGAGAGCCAACAATGCCAATGCGGTTTGTAAGATGCAGATATGCGTTTCCTGGCCTGCCAGGATAATTTTTCTTCGTTCGGTTTGTTCGAGCGCCTGAGTGAAACCTTCCGCTTCGCAGCAGGAGAAACCGGTTTTGGGATAGGTTTTTGAATGGACCGGCAGTTTGTTTAAAACAGCGGTTTCGGTGGCGCCTAAACCTTTAGGGTATTGTTCGGTAACAAAAATGGGTATTGCCAGTGTATTGGCGGCCTCTATCAATTTGCCGGTGTTGGCAATCATTAAATCTGCGTCGGCTTGCGGCATGGTGGCCGTCAGTTTGGCTTGCATGTCGACAATCAGCAGCACGCTGTTTTCTGCGGTTATCAAGTTGGCGTGGTCTATCATGACGAAAAACTCTGTGTTGATCAGGGGAGGGCGCTTTAATTTAGGCTATGTTCGCGTTAACAGTAGGCGTCGCCCCGGCAGGGATTGCCCGGGTCCAGAAGCCATGGATGGCGTTGGGCTTTCACATCCTTGTGACCTGGATTCGCTTACGCGGTCTAACGGCTCCGGCAATCCATGCCGGAATGACGGTGTTGATTTACTTTCAACTACTAACGCGAACATAGTCTTAATTTAGGCGTGTTTCATGAGCCGCTCTTTTTCACGCTGCCAGTCGCGGTCTTTTGACGCGGCGCGTTTGTCGTGGAGTTTTTTACCTTTGGCCAGGCCGATTTCCAATTTTGCCCGTCCGTTTTTCCAATACATGGATAAAGGAATCAACGTGAATCCTTTACGTTCGACGCTGCCGATCAGACGGTTTAATTCCCGTTTGTGTAACAGTAATTTGCGTTGTCTGATGGCTTCCGGATTGACATGAGTCGATGCGGAGAGCAGGGCGGAAATGTGCGCGCCGGACAACCAGGCTTCGCCGCGCTTGATGACGACGTAGCTTTCTTTGAGCTGAACACGTCCGGCCCGCAGGCTTTTAACTTCCCAGCCTTCGAGTACCAAGCCCGCTTCAAAACGTTCTTCAATAAAATACTCGTGAGTCGCCGTGCGATTATTCGCAATGGTTGCATTGGGTGTTTTTGCTTTTTTCTTGGATTTTTTGTCGGCCATAGCCACGCGATAATATATATAAACTGACGTAAAGTAATAATTTTGGTATTTTACTCGATTATTAAAAAAATTGACTTTTTATGTAGAGAGGACGGGCTTTTCAATGACGGATTCCAATAAATCATCGCACGGTGAGTGGTCATCGCGAATGGCTTTTATATTGGCGGCAACCGGTTCGGCTGTCGGTTTGGGCAATATCTGGAAGTTTCCTTATATTACCGGAGAAAATGGCGGTGGTGCTTTTGTCATAGTCTATCTGATGTGTGTGCTGTTGATCGGCATTCCCATCATGATTGCCGAGACGATGATTGGCCGTCGCGGCAAACGCAATCCTATCGGCACCATGGCCGAGCTGGCTAAAGAGTCAGGCGCTGATCCGAATTGGCATTACCTGGGCTGGTTGGGTGTCATAGCCGGTTTTCTGATTCTGTCCTATTACAGTGTTATCGCGGGTTGGGGTCTGTCTTATGTTCTGAACGTTTTTACCGGCAGTTTTTCGGGAGCGGACGGCGAGAAAGTCCAGACCCTGTTTAATGACTTTATGGCGAGTCCTCTTGAGCAATTGTTTTGGCATACCATTTTTATGGTGGTAACCATGGGTGTGGTGGCCCGCGGTGTAACCGAGGGTTTGGAGCGCGCAGTTCAATGGCTTATGCCGACTTTGTTTTTCCTGTTGCTGATTTTAGTGGCTTATGCCATGAGTACCGATTCCTATTTTAAAGGTTTGAATTTTCTGTTTAATGCGGATTTTTCAAAAATTACCGGGCAATCGGTTCTGACGGCCATGGGCCATGCTTTTTTTACATTGAGTTTGGGCATGGGGGCAATCATGGTGTACGGCGCTTATTTGCCTAAAGACATTTCAATCGCCCGGACCACCGTCATTATTGCAGGCGCTGATACACTGGTGGCAATATTGGCGGGTATAGCCATTTTTCCTATTGTTTTTGAGAATAACCTTCAGCCCGGATCAGGTCCTGGCCTGATTTTTCAGACACTACCGATTGCTTTCGGCAATATGACGGGGGGTTGGTTTTTTGGCATTCTGTTTTTTGTTTTATTGGTGTTTGCTGCGTTATCCTCGTCGATTTCGCTGATTGAACCGGCCGTGGCGTGGCTGGTTGAAACCCGCAATATGACCAGGCAAAGAGCTTGTGTGTGGGCGGGTGCTGTGACTTGGTTGCTGGGTTTAGGAACTATTTTTTCCTTCAATATTTGGTCTGAGTTCAAGATTTTTGACAGGACTATTTTTGAATTGCTGGATTATTTGACCGCTAACCTGATGCTGCCGATTGGTGGTTTTTGTATTGCCATTTTTGCCGGCTGGGTTATGAAACAGGAACACTGCAAAAAGGAACTGCATTTGACTAATCCTCAACACTTTGAGGTTTGGCGATTTTTAGTGTGCTACGTTTCACCCGCTGCCGTTTTTCTAGTGTTTTTAAACGTTGTGGGGGTCATTTAATGACGATGATTCAGAAAAGCGCGTTGGTTAAATACGCGGCTCATCAGATGTTTGATCTGGTAGATGATGTTGAAGCGTATCCGGAATTTTTGCCCTGGTGTGCGGGCAGTCGTGTCATAAACCGTAGCGATGAAATCGTAGAGGCGGAACTGCTTATTGCCAAAGGCGGTTTTAAGAAATCCTTTGCGACACGAAATTGCCTGGACAGAGGCGGGCGAATTACGATCGCCCTGTTAAACGGTCCGTTCAATTATTTGCAAGGCCGCTGGGACTTTATTCCATTGCGGGAAGATGCAAGCAAAATTTCGCTGGATTTGGAATTCGAAATGTCCGGATTGCTGGCGAATATCGCCTTTGGAACTGTTTTTAATCAAATATGCAACACCATGGTGGGTTCTTTTACCCAAAGGGCAAAGCAAGTCTATGGCTGAGCAATTGATAAGAGTTGAAGTGGCTTATGCCAAGCCGGAGGAGCAGGTCATTTTGACGGTGACCTTGCCGGAAGGTTCTACCGCTGAGGATGCCATTAAAAGTTCGGGGATTTTGAAACGGTTTCCTGAAATTGATTTGGCAAAAACCAAAATCGGTATTTTCAGTTCGGCCTGCAAGCTGGATCATGTGCTGAAAGAGTTCGACCGGGTAGAAATCTACCGTCCTTTGGAACATGATCCAAAGGACGCTCGCCGAAGCCGTGCTTCCAAAGAAGTAGAAACGTAGCAAAAAGACAAAGGTAATGCGCCGTGTTGGGTTAGGTTTTCTACTACCCAACCCAACCCAACCGAAGCTGACGCTGAAAAATTACGAAATGTATAGTTACTGTGAAAGTCTGGGTGGCAGATGGGTAGTGTGGATAAGCGACAAGCCCATCCACTTTTAACGGCTTTGGCGGATGCGACTATCCGCCCACAACGGCCGGGTGATGCCAGGCCTTCATGACCGTTAGTTATAACGGATTAGGCGCAATAGAAGCCAAGGCGAAACCCAGCTTGCAGGTTTGCTGCGTCTATTCGCAACTCCCGTGAAGGAGCAAACTGTGTTGAATTATTTCGGAGCCGAGGAGCTGGATAAAGGATCTTCAGCTCTGTCCATTTTTTGCGGGGCTCTAACCGTCGATTCTTCTTTGTATAAACCGTCATAACCAAATAATCCGGTGATTTTTTCCCACAGTGTTTTTTCCAAATCTCTTGGAGGCAGTTCCAGTGTGGTTTCATGAGCTACCCGTTCCACAGGTTTGGAACTGGGTCTGAAATCACCTTGAACGGCTTTGAGGCTGTCTTCCTTAAAGAACAGGGTAATCCGTTTCTGCATTCTGGGGCCGCCTTCTTCCTGTTCGGAGTAGACATAATCCCATCGGTCTTCGTTGAAAACATCGATCAGCATCGGTGATCCCATAATATAGAGGACCTGCCGTTTATTCATTCCGGGTCTGAGTTGATCAACAACTTCCTGATCGATCAGGTTACCTTGTTGAATATCAATCTTGTAGACACCCGGCATGTATTCCATGATTGTCGTACACCCGGTTAAAGTCAAACTGGCTGAGATGAAGGCTGGATAGAAAATCGACTTTTTCATGTACGGGACTAGCAAAAAGAATTGAATGATACAGGATGTGCATTGATTATCCTAGAATGGGCCGTCAAGAATTCAGTAACCCGGTGGATAAGGAAAGCCGGGTTTTTGGGTCCCGTAAAGCCTGCTGCCCGGTGATGGTTTATAAATTGAGCGCACGAAATTCGGTGCAGGGCCTTGCGCGTTGCCATAATCGCTCGAACAGTTCTGCGAGTTGTTTGCTGCGCGAGGGTAGGCACGGACTCCAGTCGCCTTTGGCTTGTTCATTGTTAAGGCGGAATAAAAAGCCGCGTTGATCACTCAGCAGCAGTGCGGATGGATAACCAATATCCTCCATTTCTGTCGGTGTTCTTAGCTGAATAGAAGAGGGCAGGCGCTGGGACAAGTCAATCAAGGGATGCGATCGCCCGTTCAAGGCGCCTGGGTCTTGAATCAGTATCATGACAAGGCTGTTTCTATTATCTATAGCAAATGATTTTAGTGCCTCCAGCATGGAGTTTTGGGCATAAAGCGGCCATTCAAGCTCTTTAGTGATAATGCAAATTTGCCGCCGGGCGGATGCAATAAGCTGGGTGCTGGCTTCCATGATAGCGCCCAGGCTTTCCAGTTTGATCGGCTCAATGCTCTCCGGAGCGGTTTTGGGGGCAGGTCGGCCTGGTTTTTGGGCGACAGGTTCCAGCGTCAAGCTCAAGTTATAGACTCCCTGCTGGTGTTGAGTCACACGTTTGAAATTTAAGTGCTCAAAGAGGGCTTTATTACTTTCAAAGGCTTGAGCCTTGATTTCGGTCAAACCGGATTTTGCGGCTTTTTCGATCAATGCCGTCAGCAACGCCAGTTCAACACCCTGGTTAAGCCATTTCGGTATAACGGCTAATCCTTGGATGACGCCTTCGGAGGTCAATTCGCCTGACCCAATCGGTAGATGCTGATTGTCTCTAGCAATAAAATAAATACTTTGAGCATTGATTGAATCAGCCGCAATGTCGGATTCATCATACGGCTGTTGGCCTGCATTAAGAATGGTAAGCAGATCATCATAATCTGCCCGGTAATTGGCCGGTTCAACACGAAAGTCAGGGATATTCATAGGGGTCGATAGCTCTGTATGCGTCAGGTTAAAAAATAGTTCATTATCCAGCGGAGCAGCAAAATGCAGTTGATGTCTCGGGTAGGTTGGGTTAGCTCGTAGAGCCTAACCCAACAATCGAAGTCTTCAACTTTCGAAAAGGTTATGTTTGAGTTAATAGTTGAAGCCCTGGATTGCAAAGGCCGTTGCACGTCCTTGTGTTCTGGATCCCGGCAATCCCTGCCAGGATGACGCCTCTGCCAACCGTTCAACTTCTAATGTGAACATAGCTTTCGAAAAGTCCATCTGTTGGGTTAAGGCTATCGCCTATCCAACCTACATCAATAATTACAAAAACAGTCTATTGCTGGCGTTCATTCGGGTAAAAGTATAGGACAGTCTATTGTTCGTGAAAGATAAGAGACAAAAGTGTTAATATGGCGATCAACTCAATAATAGGAATGGCGAATACATGAAATCGGTAATGCGCCTTGATTTAGAGACTACTGGCTGAATAGGGAGAGTGATTTGGAAAAGCAAGATTTAAAAAACGCAGGCCTAAAGGTTACGTTGCCGCGCATGAAAATTCTTGAAATTCTTGAAAATCAGACCGAAGAAAGGCATCTGACTGCCGAGCAGGTCTATAAGATTCTTTTGAATGAAAATGAAGAAATCGGTCTGGCGACTGTTTACCGGGTTCTTACTCAGTTCGAAGCGGCTGGTTTGGTCAAGAGGCACCATTTTGAAGGGGGTAACTCGATTTTTGAACTTGACCGTGGCGGGCATCATGATCATATTGTCTGTTTAAAGTGCGGTAAAGTGGATGAGTTTACTGATCCGACCATAGAATCCAGACAAAAAGAAATAGCAAGCAACCTCGGTTATGATCTAACCGATCATAGTCTTTATCTCTATGGCTTTTGTACCAATTGCAAAAAATCCTAACCTCCATCCATTTAGCATCATTTCATGTTTAAACCGCTAATCCTATACATTGGCTTACGCTATACGCGTGCCAAACGCAGAACTCAATTTATTTCATTTATCACGCTAACTTCCATCCTGGGAATTGCCTTGGGTGTTACCGCTCTGATCACTGTGCTTTCAGTTATGAATGGCTTTGAGGCGGAATTGCGGGAAAGAATTTTAGGAATGACTTCTCACGCCACGGTAAGCGGCATTGATGGTCAATTACAGGAGTGGTCTAAAGTTCAGGAGCGAGTGAAAGATTACCCGCATGTTGCAGGTTCAGCTCCGTTTGTTAACGGACAAGTCATGATCAACGCCGACAGACGTGTGAGTGGCACCATGTTGAGAGGCATTCTTCCCGAGCAGGAGCATGCGGTTTCCGAAGTCGGCGACAAGATGGTCGCAGGTGATCTCAATCAACTGGTTGAAGGTAATTATAATATCGTGCTGGGTGCCGAATTGGCTGGTTATTTGGGCGTAGGCCTGGGTGATCAGATCACCGTAATCACCCCGCAGGTTAATTCCACTCCTGCCGGTATTCTGCCCAGAATGCGGCGATTTACTGTTACCGGCATGTTTCGGGTCGGGATGTTCGAATACGATAGAAATATGGCGATCATTCATATGGCGGATGCTGCCAAGTTATTCCGTCTGGAAGATGGCGTTTCCGGTTTGCGCCTTAAACTGGATGATCTTTTTGATGCGCCTCAAATCAGCCGTGCCTTGGCCAATACGATGTATGCTGACGGTTACCGGGTCAGCGACTGGACGCAAGCGCACAGCAATTTTTTCAGGGCTATCAAGACAGAAAAACGGGTGATGTTCATTATCCTGTTACTGATTGTTGCGGTGGCGGCATTCAATATTGTATCTACGCTGGTCATGGTGGTGACCGACAAACGGGGCGATATTGCTATTTTAAAAACACAAGGTTTGTCTGCGCCTTCCGTAATGGGGATTTTTATTATTCTGGGCGGCATCATCGGGGTGGTAGGTACGGCACTGGGGACCGTTGGAGGCATCGCGCTGGCGCTTAATGTCGAAACCATCGTGCCTGCAATCGAGCAGTTTTTTGATACTCAGTTCATGGCCGCCGATGTGTATTACATCAGTGAATTACCTTCCAAGCTGGAATGGTCTGATGTCTATGCAATAGCCGCCATGTCTTTCGGTCTTTCGTTGCTGGCGACCATTTATCCTGCCTGGCAGGCCTCGCAAGTCAATCCTGCCGAGGTGCTGAGATATGAGTAATCAATCAATTCTTTCCTGCCGGAAATTGACCAAAACATTCAAACAGGGCGGTCTTAACGTTACGGTCTTGAGAGGTGTAGATCTTGATATCGGTGTGGGTCAACGTGTTGCCATCATGGGGGCTTCAGGGTCAGGAAAAAGTACGCTTTTGCATCTTTTGGGCGGCCTGGATAAACCGGACGACGGCAATGTTATTCTCAATAGCTTCGATCTGAATAAGGTTAGCGCCAGAGAGCTTAACCAGTTGCGTAATCGCTCATTGGGCTTTATTTACCAGTTCCATCATCTGTTGGGTGAATTCACCGTTTTGGAAAATGTCGCGATGCCGTTATTGATTGGCGGTGAATCGGTTAAGCAGGCAAAAATCAGGGCGCATGGCTTATTGGAGCGAGTCGGATTGGGTCATCGGGTCGAACATAAGCCGGGTGAATTGTCCGGCGGAGAGCGGCAGCGCGCGGCAGTCGCCAGAGCCTTGATTAACAACCCGAATTGCGTTTTGGCGGATGAACCTACCGGTAATCTGGACAGTAAAACGGCGGAGCAAATCTATCAGCTCATGCTGGAATTGAATCGTGAGTTAAAAGTCAGTTTTCTTGTTGTGACCCATGATCCAACCTTGGCTGCAAGGATGGATACGGTTCTTCATATGGAAGACGGCTTGATCGTCAATTGAATATAAGGATTCACCGCTAGGATGCAGCATTACCTAATCCTGATTTGCCCGTTATTTCGCTGCAATTTAACGGGCTGTTCAGTCAAAGCTCTTTCTAAGCCGCGTCAACTTTAAGCCCGGATTGGCCGTTGACGCGCTTGATCAATGACTGGCTCTTAACTTTCTTTTGTTCCATCGATGAGCTACGTGATAGCGCCAAAAGGCTTTCATGCCAAAATAACCGGCACTGGAGCAGGTGATGCCAAGAATCAGGCAGCCTAATAAAAACGGTGCCCATACATCACCTAATCCATTCATGACGCCGTCCAAAGAAAACTCAAAATCAGCCGACGGAGAAGGTTGTCCCAGGACAAAAAGACCGAGCCGGTAAGCGAAATAAAACAGAGGCGGCATGGTAATCGGATTTGTCAGCCAGACCAGCGCAACTGAAATTGGCAAATTACCTCTAAAATAAAAGGCCGCAACAGCTGCAATCGCCATTTGTGTTGGCGTTGGAATCCATGCGGCAAACAGTCCAATCGCAAAAGCCATCGATACTGATTTTCTATTTAAATGCCACAGATTCGGGTCGTGAAGCTTGTCTCCTAAAAACTGAAGACTTTTATGTTTTTTTAAGGTTTCATGATCGGGCATGAATTTTTGCAATAGTTTCTTAGGCATAGTGATGATTCTTTATAGTTGTTTTTTCTAAACGATCGAATGGCTCAGGGCGACAAAGACAATCAGTCTATAGGGTAAATTAATACTTTTTTAATTCTTCAGCGGAGCAAAAACAAAGGTGACGCACCCTGTAGGTTGTGGTTGGCGATAGCCAGCGCAACCTACGCTGGATAATTACTATTTTTTAGGTGTTGATCGGTTTTCGCTAAACAGCGGTGAATGCGGGTCAAGGCCTATGACCCGTAAGTCTATCAGGTTTTTCTGGCTTGAAAAAATTATTGCTAATCAGGAATTCTATTATGGTGACGCTCGTACTCAGCTTTGTGTTGGGTGTTTTATGCCTGCAACAGTTACCGGATTTACCTGGGCCGATCGGGTTGTTAATGGTCATTACGTCGGTTTTCGCTTGCGTTGCCCTGCGCCTATGGAAATGCCTTGCTTTAATTGTTGGTGTGCTGTGGGCGCTAGGCTATGCTGAAATGAAATTATCGGACCGCTTGCCTGAGGCGTTAGAAGGTCAGGTATTTCAGGTCGAGGGCAGGATAGAGCCTATTCCGGTTGTCTCTGAAAAGCGTGTTCGATTTGACTTTAAAGTCAGCAAAGCCGATCCCGGTGTACCCGCAAGGTTAAGACTTAACTGGTATTTTCCCAAAGTATTGCCCAAAGCCGGGCAATACTGGCGTTTTGCTGTAAAACTCAAAAGGCCTAGGGGCAATTTCAATCCCGGTAACGTCAATTACGAAAGAAGCCTTTTTGTATCGGGTATTGGTGCTACAGGCTATATAAAAGAGCAGTCCAAACCGCAGTTACTGACAGACAATGACCCACTGTTTTCGCTAGTGGCTTGGCGGCAGAAGGTTTTCGATCGGCTGGTTCATGCAATGCCCAATGCCGATTCTTTGGGTTTGATCCAGGCGCTGACTCTGGGTGAGCGGCAATTGATGAGCGATCAACAATGGCTGATGTTCAGAAAAACCGGAACAGTTCATCTGATGGCTATTTCGGGGTTACATATCGGTTTAGTATCCGGCATGATTTACTGGCTGGTCGCAAAAATGTGGCTAAGATCCGGTATGCTGAGCATTACGCCTTATCAGGTGGCGGCTTGTTTTGCTTTGCTGGCAGCCCTGGCTTATTCGGCAATGGCCGGATTTGCCATCCCAACGCAACGCGCGTTGATTATGTTGGCGGTATTTATGCTGGCCTTGTTGAGACAGCGGCATGTGAGTGCAATAAATACACTGGCTATCGCGTTATTAGTTGTTGTGATGATCGATCCTTTGGCTGTACTTTCTGCAGGATTCTGGCTGTCATTTTTTGCTGTGGGGATTATTTTTTATTCACTGCGCAGTCGACTGAAGTCCGGTAAAGCCTGGAAATCAGCCCTCAAAATTCATTGGGTCACCAGTCTGGCATTGGCGCCATTATTGTTCTTCTTTTTTCAGGAAGTGTCGGTGATAGCGCCATTAGCTAATCTGATAGCGGTGCCTTGGGTCAGCTTTATTATTATTCCGCTGTGTTTGGCTGGCGTATGTTTACTTTTTATTGCGCCTTCTACAGCTCACTTAGTTCTGAGTTTTGCTGACGCCATGCTCTGTGGTTTGATGTGGCTGTTGTCCCGTTTAGCGGAGTTGCCGTTTGCAACGTTTCAACTCTCGGTGCCCAGTCCATTAGCTTTATTTCTTGGGATCATGGGTGCATTCGTTCTGATGGCGCCCAAAGGATTGCCGGGACGATGGCTGGGACTTGTGATGTGTTTGCCTTTGGCTTTTAATGACAGACCCGGCCCGGGTGATGGAGAGGTTGAGCTGACCTTGCTGGATGTAGGGCAGGGACTTTCTGTGGTGGTAAGGACGGCGCATCACTGTCTGGTGTATGACGCAGGTGCCCGCTTTGATGAATCAGCCGATATGGGTAGCCGGGTTGTTTTGCCTTATCTTAGCTTTCTGCAAATCAACAAGCTGGATGCTGTTGTTATCAGTCACGGAGATAACGATCATATCGGAGGCGCGGCAACGCTATTGAAGAGGATGACTCCTTCGCGGTTAATCAGTAGCGTCCCGGACCAGTTAGTACCTTATCACGCTGAGTTTTGTCAGGCAGGACAATCGTGGATGTGGGATGGTGTGCGATTTGCTGTGCTGAGCCCTCAATCCCGGCAGATAGAGAACGATAATGACGGATCTTGCGTGTTGCAAATCAGTTCTGAGCGGGGTCGAATTTTATTGACAGGCGATATCGAGAAAACAGCGGAGGCTAAGCTGGTCCAAGCTTATGGCGATCAATTGTCATCCAGAGTCATGATCGCGCCCCATCACGGCAGTAAAACATCGTCAAGCGCAGTTTTTTTAAAGCAGGTCAATCCTGAGATTGTTTTAATTCCTGCCGGTTATCACAACCGCTTTGGATTTCCTCATAAGTCGGTGGTCAGGCGCTATAACGAACAAGGCATCAAGTGGTTTGAAGTGGGCAGGGAAGGCGGCATCACATTGCTATTGAAAGGAAACGCCTTCACTATTGCGCGATCACGGCTAGAACTGGGGCGGTACTGGAATGAAAAGCCTGATCGGTAACCGTTCAGACCATTTGTTTGAAGGTCCTGCCCTTTTAAATTAAAGGTCTTTGGTGCCTCAATTTATTTTCCAATTACCTAGTACTTTACTCGGAATTAAAATAGGACTAAAATAGTCCTAAATGAATGAGGTTAACTATGTTGCGTCTTGGAAAGCTAACGGATTATGCGACTGTGATTTTAAGTTATATGGCCAGAGAGCCGTTGGCTGTTCATGCAGCCCATGAAATTGCTGATGAGACCGGAATTGCCTTAACAACTGTCAGTAAAATACTTAAGCTGTTGTCTAAAGCGAAGCTGGTCAGTTCTACGCGAGGGGCAAGAGGCGGTTATATTTTAGCGAATCCGCCGGATAAGATCTCGGTTGCAACGATAATCAGCGCGCTTGAAGGGCCCATTTCATTGACTGAGTGCAGTATTTCTCAACAAAGTTGCGAACAGGCCAGTGGCTGTGAAATAAGAGGTGTATGGGGTTTGATCAATCAAAAGATCTTTTTAACGCTGGATTCCATTACGTTGGCTGATTTGATCATGCCCACGCAACAGGCCGAAGAAATTTACGTGCCGGTAGCCAGTCTTTACCGGTAATTACGGAGAACAAAATGTCAGCAAGCACCAAAGAAATTGAACAACTGATCGGCAAGGAATACAAGCAGGGTTTCGTGACGGTTTTAGAAACCGAAACATTCCCCCCTGGATTGGATGAGGATGTCATTCATAAATTATCCAAGGTTAAAAACGAGCCTGAATTCATGCTGGAATACCGGTTGAAGGCTTTTCGCCATTGGCAGACGATGAAGTCGCCGGAATGGGCTTTTGTTAATTTTGATCCGATTGACTATCAGTCTGTCAGTTATTATTCGGCGCCCAAACGCAAGGAAGATGGCCCTAAAAGTTTAGATGAAATCGACCCTCAAGTACTGGAAGCCTATAAAAAATTGGGTATTCCTCTAGATGAGCAGGAGCGCCTCGCCGGTGTTGCTGTCGATGCGGTTTTTGACAGCGTTTCGGTTGCCACTACGTTTAAAGGTAAATTGAAAGATGCTGGGGTTATTTTTTGCCCGATTTCCGAAGCCTTGCGCGAACATCCCGAACTGATCAAACAGTACCTCGGTTCTGTCGTGCCGCATACTGATAATTACTTCGCTGCGTTGAATGCCGCCGTATTTACCGATGGTTCGTTTGTTTATATTCCAAAAGGCGTGCGTTGCCCGATGGAATTGTCGACTTACTTCAGAATCAACGCCGCCAATACCGGTCAGTTCGAGCGAACGCTGATCATTGCCGATGAAGGCAGTCATGTAAGCTATCTTGAAGGCTGTACCGCGCCCATGCGGGATGAAAACCAGTTGCATGCCGCCGTGGTCGAATTGATCGCGCTTGAAAATGCCGAAATCAAATATTCCACGGTACAAAACTGGTATCCGGGCGACAAGGAAGGCAAGGGCGGCATCTATAATTTTGTTACCAAACGGGCCGATTGCCGGGGCGATAATTCTAAGGTGTCCTGGACCCAAGTGGAAACCGGTTCCGCCATCACCTGGAAGTATCCTAGCTGTGTATTGACCGGCGATAATTCAATCGGTGAGTTTTATTCGGTCGCGTTGACGAACAACTACCAGCAAGCCGATACCGGCACGAAGATGATTCATATCGGCAAAAATACGCGCAGCACTATAGTTTCCAAAGGTATTTCGGCTGGCCGGGCGCAAAATACGTATCGCGGTCTGGTCAAGGTGTTGAAAAGCGCCGAAAACGCTCGAAATTACACGCAGTGTGATTCGTTATTGGTTGGCGATCGTTGTGGCGCGCATACGTTTCCGTATGTGGAAGTCAAACAGCCTTCAGCGCAAATCGAACATGAAGCGACTACTTCTAAAATCAGCGAAGATCAGTTGTTTTTCTGCCAGCAGCGCGGTCTTTCCGCAGAAGATGCGGTATCGATGATCGTCAACGGTTTCTGTAAAGAAGTCTTCAAGGAATTGCCCATGGAATTTGCCGTGGAAGCACAGGCCTTGTTGGGCTTGAGTTTGGAAGGTGCGGTGGGTTAATGCGTAAATCCGCCGCGCTTGAAGTGCTGACCCGTGTTAAGCCAATATTGTCGCAACAATTTGGCGTAGTTCGCTTGGCCTTGTTTGGCTCAACCGTCCGCGACGAAGCCAGCGACCAAAGCGATGTGGATATATTAGTTACGTTTGATGGCTCTGCGACTTCCGAGCGTTATTTTGGTGTGTTGTTTTTTCTTGAAGATTGCCTGGGTTGTGCCGTTGATTTAGTCACCGACAAAGCCTTACGCCCGCAATTGCGCCCGTTTATCGAACAGGAAGCAATAGATGTCTAGTGCTGATAGGGAGTGGCATTTTTATTGGGATGACATGATTGGTTTTGCCGAAAAAGTCATCGCTTATACCGAAGGCTTTAGCCAAACTGATTTTATCAACAGCGGCATAACCTATGATGCCACCGTGCGTAATTTGGAGCTGATCGGCGAAGCCGCCACGCATATTCCTGAAGATGTGCGTAAAGCCAGTCCAAAAATTCCGTGGCGGCAGCTGATAGCCACACGCAATCGTTTGATTCATGGTTATCTGGGGATAGACAACGATACTTTATGGAGCATTATTGAAACGGATGTGCCGTCTTTGTTGTTGGAACTGAAAAGGTACGAAGCTCAATAGGGGCAAATAGATTGCAATGCTTAAAATTGGTACGCAATGCGTACCCTACGAATTAAATTAAATTCAGGTAAAAACTATGCTCAACATTGAAAACCTCCACGTTAGCGTTGGTGACAAGCCCATTCTAAAAGGCATCAATCTGCAGATTAAACCGGGCGAGATTCATGCGATTATGGGGCCAAATGGGTCCGGAAAGAGCACGCTGTCCCATGTGTTGTCCGGTAAAAGCGGCTACACCGTGACCGAAGGAACGGTTACTTATGATGGCAAGGATCTTACCGAAATGGCACCGGAAGTCAGGGCGCGTGAAGGAGTTTTTCTGGCCTTCCAGTATCCGGTGGAAATTCCCGGCGTCAGCAATATTTATTTACTGAAAGCCGCGTTAAATGCGATACGCAAGCATCAAGGCTTATCTGAAGTGGATGCGATGGACTTTTTGATGCTGGTCAAAGACAAAGTGCGCCTTTTGGAAATGGATGAAAAATTTCTTTATAGAGCGGTCAACGAAGGTTTTTCCGGCGGCGAGAAAAAACGTAATGAAATTCTGCAAATGGCCATTTTGGAACCCAGGCTTTGCATTATGGATGAAACCGATTCGGGCCTGGATATTGACGCATTGAAGATTGTTTCAGAGGGTGTCAATTCGTTGCGGTCGCCTGAGCGTTCCTTCGTCATGGTTACCCATTATCAACGCTTGCTCGATTACATCAAGCCTGATTTTGTGCATGTGCTGGCGCATGGGCAAATCGTAAAGTCAGGCGGTGCCGATCTGGCGCTGGAATTGGAGGAAAAAGGCTACAGTTGGGTTGAAAACAAACAGGCGGCGGCTTAAATGAACACGGTCATCAAATCGCGCTACAGTGCTGAATATTCGAAAGTAGAGTCGGCGTTACCCGGTCGATCTGCGCCCTGGTTAGTGGCTCTTAGAGCCGGCGCCCTGGATAAGTTTTCCGGGAACGGTTTTCCTTCAATTCGGGAAGAGGAATGGCGTTATACCAATGTTTCAGGTATTGAGAAAAATCTGTTTGTACCCACAGATCAGCCTTCCAGCGCTACTGTCGATAAAGAGTGGCTAGACCGTTTTAAATTACCGGATTGCTGGTCTTTTGTATTGGTCGACGGTTATTTTTCTGCTGAATTATCGCAATTGGACGGCTTGCCGGAAGGCCTGGTCGTTCAGAGTCTGGCCAAAACACTTGATACGGATGCCGAACAGGTAAAACCATATTTTGCTCACGCCGTAAGCGATGATGAACACAGCTTTGTTGCATTCAACACGGCGTGGTTTTGTGACGGCCTGTTCTTAAAAGTATCTAAAAAGCTGGCATTGACTAAGCCAGTTCAATTGCTGCATGTAACGACTCAGCAAGAACGGCTTTCGACAACGCGCACTGTTATCGTGGTCGAGCCCATGGCTGAAGCGCAGGTCATCGAGACTTATATTGGCGTTGAACAGGCTTATCTGTCTGCTGCGGTGACGGAAGTTTTTGTTGAGGCCAATGCCAATCTGACGCTTTATAAAGTACAGTGCGAATCTGCCAAAGCGTATCACTTTGGTGGAACCTATGTAAAACAAGCCCGCGATGCGCGTTTTATTCACCATAACTTTGCTTTCGGCGGCTTATTGGCCAGAAGCGATATTCACTGCGATCTGGATAATGCCAGCGAATGTGATCTCAATGGTTTGTATTTGGGCAATCAACGCCAGCATCTGGATAACCATACCCGCATCAATCATTTACAGCCGAATGCAGTGAGCCGGGAAATGTACAAAGGTGTTTTGGCGGGCCGGTCGCGTGGTGTATTTCAGGGGCGCGTCGTCGTTGCAGAAAATGCGCAAAAAACGGATTCGCAAATGAATAACCGTAATTTGTTGCTGTCTGATGATGCCGAGGCCGACACCAAGCCGCAACTGGAAATTTATGCAGACGATGTCAAATGTTCACACGGTGTTACGGTGGGGCAATTGGATGAAAAGTCCGTGTTTTATTTGCAATCGCGTTGTGTTGATGAAGAAACAGCCAGAAATATGCTGACTTTCGCATTTGCTAACGAAATGGTGAATAAACTGACCATCAAAAGCCTGCATGATCTGGTTTTGACTCAAGTGCTGGAGCGGTTTCCGCAACAAGGTATTTCAATAGATTGGTTGTAGTGGTTGAGTAGCGTCAAAATTAGCCGAGTGTTAATTTTTGCAAAATACGCCTGTTCGGCACTGAATTAACAAACCTTAAAATGAGTTAAGACACACACAATGACACACTTTCCTGTAGAAAAAATTCGCCTCGATTTCCCGATTCTGGAAGAAAAGATTCGCAATAAACCTCTGGTTTATCTGGATAATGCGGCATCGTGCCAGAAACCCAATGCAGTGATAGACACCATTTCACATGTGTACCGGCATGATTATGCGAATGTGCATCGTGGTGTTCATACACTCAGTGTGCGGTCTACCGACAAGTTTGAGAATGCCAGGGAAAAAATCCGGGCTTTTATCAATGCCGATTCAACCAAAGAAATTATTTTTACCAAGGGTGCAACCGAATCCATTAACCTGGTTGCGCAGACTTATGGCAAAGCCAATCTGAAACCCGGTGACGAGATTCTAATAACCGCTATGGAACATCATTCGAATATCGTTCCCTGGCAAATGCTCTGCGAGCAAACCGGCGCTCTATTGAAAGTGGCGCCTATCAATCAACAAGGCGAGTTGATTTTCACCGAGTTTGAAAAACTGTTAGGCGACAAAACCCGTCTGGTTGCCGTTGTGCACATGTCCAATGCGCTGGGAACCATTAATCCGGTTAAAAAAATCATCGATTTGGCCCATAGCCGTTCTATTCCGGTGCTGTTGGACGGGGCTCAGGCCATTCCGCACATGGCAGTTGATGTTCAGGCGCTGGATTGTGATTTTTACGTATTTTCCGGGCATAAGCTCTACGGGCCGTCAGGTGTCGGGGTTTTATACGGCAAACAGGCGCTACTGGAAGCCATGCCGCCGTATCAGGGCGGTGGCGATATGATCAGAAAAGTGACGTTTGAAGAAACGGAATATAACTCACTGCCTTATAAATTTGAAGCAGGAACACCGTCGATTGCCGATGTGATCGGTTTGGGGGCGGCTATCGATTATCTGAACGATGTCGGCATGGACACTATTGCCGCCTATGAAGCCGAATTGCTGGATTACGCAACCGAAAAAGCCAGGCAGATCAAAGGCCTCAGGATTATCGGTGAAGCGGCCGAAAAAGGCGCCATCCTTTCGTTTGTGCTGGATAGAATTCACCCGCACGATATTGGGACCATGCTGGACAGTTTAGGTGTCGCCATTCGAGCGGGTCATCATTGTGCCATGCCGGTCATGGATTTTTACGAAGTACCGGCAACAGCCCGCGCCTCGTTTGCCATGTATAATACCCAACAGGAAATAGATGTTCTTATGAACGGCATAGAATCTTTGATTGAGGTGTTTGGCTAATGTTTGATGATTTACGCGATCTCTACCAGGAGGTCATATTTGACCACAACCGTAACCCGCGCAATTTTCGGGTCATGGATAATGCCGACCGAAAAGTCGAAGGCTTCAATCCTTTGTGCGGAGACCGGCTCACCTTATATTTAAAAATGTCGGGCGATGTTATCGAAGATGCCAGTTTTCAGGGCTCAGGATGCGCCATTTCAACGGCTTCGGTCTCATTGATGACGGAGATCATCAAAGGTAAAACCGAAGCGGAAGCCGAAGCGTTATTTAAAACCTTCCATGAAATGACCACCGGCAAGGATGAAGCTATTCAACTGGAGGCGGTCGGCAAATTAGCCGTATTAGCCGGTGTCAGAGAATATCCCGCCCGGGTTAAATGCGCTACTCTGGCTTGGCATACGCTGGATGCGGCGTTAAAGAATGAACAGAAGTCCATCTCAACCGAGTAAATCAGGACTTTTCTTTTTATTTGCGCAACATTAATACCCAAGTGGCTGATGCGGGCATGACACTTTCCTACAGGGGTAAACTCGCTGTTCTCTATGAAGGGCAGGGGGATTTGGCTATTTACCAGCAACTTGCCGAAAGACTGTCAGTTCCGCTGAGGTCCACACCAACGCCCGGATTTGATCCGCATGAGTTGTTTTTCCTGAGCTGGCGCGAAGGTTCACTTAAGCTCATCGACCGTCAGTTGCTGCGAAAAGGCGGTATGACGGTCGAAATCGAACCCAGGCCAGGCGAGCAGCGTTCCTGGCCTGCGCCTAAAACAGGCGCATTGGCCCAGGCAATCGGGCGTAAAACCAAAACGGTCATTGATGCGACCACAGGTTGGGGGCAAGATAGTCTGCACATCTTCCGGATGGGTTATGAACTGCGTTGTATCGAACGATCACCGGTGATGCTGGAGCTGTTGGCGGATGCATTTACTCGATTGACCCAGCTGGATTGGGTCAGTCGTTTGAAACTAGAGCCGCCAGAATTGATATCCGGCAATGCGATCGCTGTTTTAAGTGAACTTGAACAAGCGCCGGATTGTATTTACCTCGATCCGATGTTTCCTCCCAAACGTAAAAAATCCGCGCTGGCCAAAAAATCAATGACCGTATTACGTGATCTATTGGGTGATGATGAGGACAAGGATCAACTATTTGCCGCAGCCATGAAGGCAACCGCTAAAAAAGTGGTGGTAAAAAGTCCTGATGATGTGGAGCCTTTAGGCGGGACGCCTCATGAAAGTTTTAGCGGCAAATTGCTGCGTTATGATGTTTATCTTAAAGTTTAAGCGAAAGTTCAGGAGATAAATCAATGTCCGAATGGATAGATGTGGTCAGTCAGAATGCGCTGTCCGAGGGTGAGCATGTGGTTGTGGATGTCGATGGGGTAGACGTTGCCGTATTCAATCTGGAGGGAAGTTTTTACGCGATAGAAGATGTGTGCAGTCATGATGGTGCGGAAATCGCCAGTGGCGAATTGCAAGGCGATGAAATTATCTGTCCGCGTCACGGCGCCCGGTTTTGTGTAAAAACAGGGCAGGTCAAATCTGCGCCCGCCTATGAGGATATTGCCTGCTTCAAGGTGCGTATCGAAAATCAGCGCGTACAAGTGCGAGACGACAGATGGGATTGATTTACTCCTGATTTTTTAAGGCACTGTTTGCGTTAAAAGTGGGTGTCGCCCCGGCACGGATTGCCGGGGTCCAGACGCCATGGATGACGTTGGGCTTTCACTTCCTTGTGATCTGGATCCCGGCAATCCCTGCCGGAATGACGGCGTTGAAGATCTTTCAACTACTAATACCTTTAAGCTAACCCCGCCTGACTGTTTCCACTGTCTGACTCATGTAATCCGCTTAGTTCCGAACAATGAAAGCAACTCCATAGCCGAATAGTGTTCCACTGTTTAAGGTTATAATACCGGCTTACCATGCAGGATCGACCTCTAATTAAGGAAAGTCTAGTGCATCAAAATTGATGCACTAGCGATTGTTAACGGGTATTCGTTTATAATTCGCCTTTTAATAAATTCAGCGCCGTCATTCAACTGAAAGCCGGCACAACTCTATTTGCAACAGACAAGCCATGCAAGAAATCAATCCTATAAAAAATAAAATTGCAGACCTCAGAAGCCGCGGTGATGCGCTAAGGGGGTATCTTTGACTACGACACCAAAAACGAGCGACTGGTTGAGGTTTTAAGAGAACTTGAAAACCCCAAGATTTGGGACAATCCCGAAAATGCACAAACCTTGGGTAAAGAACGTGTTCAGTTAGAAACTATCGTCAATACGATAAACGAACTGGAAGGCGGCTTGGTCGACGCGAGCGAACTTTTGGAAATGGCGGTTGAGGAAAACGATGAAGAGACCGTCGATACCGTTGTCGCGGATCTGGAGCATCTGGAAAAAAGAGTGGCCGATCTGGAGTTTCGCAGAATGTTCTCCGGTGAAATGGATGCCAATAACGCGTTTCTTGATATTCAATCGGGCTCAGGCGGCACTGAAGCACAGGATTGGGCTTCCATGATCGAACGGATGTTCCTGCGTTGGGGCGAGGCCAAAGGCTTCAAGACCGAACTGATTGAGGAGTCGCCCGGTGATGTTGCGGGTATAAAAAGCGCGACCATCAAGTTTGAAGGGGAATATGCTTTTGGCTGGCTGCGTACCGAAACAGGTGTACATCGTCTGGTCCGTAAATCGCCTTTTGATTCCGGTAACCGCCGCCATACCTCGTTTGCATCGGTTTTTGTTTCACCTGAAATCAACGACGATGTTGAAATCGACATCAATCCGGCCGATCTGCGTGTCGATGTTTACCGTGCCAGCGGGGCGGGTGGTCAGCATATCAACAAAACCGAATCAGCCGTGCGGATAACCCACGGTCCTAGCGGCATCGTTGTGCAATGCCAAAGCGATCGTTCACAACATAAAAACCGCGATACCGCCATGAAGCAGCTTAAAGCCAAGTTGTATGAAATGGAAATGATGAAGCGTAGCGAAAAACAACAGGCCTTGGAAGACTCCAAATCCGATATAGGCTGGGGTAGCCAGATCCGGTCTTATGTGCTGGATCAATCGCGCATCAAGGATTTACGTACCGGTGTCGAAACCGGCAATACCCAAGCAGTACTGGATGGCGACCTGGATCAGTTTATTGAGGCCAGCTTGAAGAGTGGTTTGTGATGGCTTTGACATTTGGCGGCCGATAATTCAACCAAGCATAAAATTACGTAATTATTCAGTGTAGGTTGGGTTGCCCGCTTTTCGTAACCCAACAATTAACGCCATGGTCTTGAAATGTTGGGTTGGCTATCGCCAACCGCAACCTACGGTGCATCATCTTTGTTTCGTTGCTCCGCTGAATAGCTACAAAAACTTAAAATACTAAATTAAGAAAAAATCAGTATGTCTGAAATCCAACAAGACGAACAAGAACAAATCAAACAACGCCGCAGCAAGCTGAACGATATTCGGGAGCTGGGTGTCGCGTTTCCTACCGATTTTCGCCGCAATGTGGTGGTCGGTGAACTGCTGGCCGAGTACGGTGAAAAAACTAAGGAAGAATTGGAAGCAGAGCCGGTAAGGGTCAAAGTGGCAGGGCGGATGATGACCCGTCGCGTAATGGGTAAAGCCAGTTTTTGTCATATCCAGGATATGTCCGGGCAAATGCAGCTTTATGTGACCCGGGATACGTTGCCTGAGGGATTTTATAACGAGCAATTCAAAAAATGGGATATTGGCGACATTATCGGTGGCGAAGGCGTATTGTTTAAAACCAATACCGATGAGTTGAGCGTTAAAGTCGACGATATTCGTTTGTTGACCAAAGCCCTGCGCCCGCTTCCTGAAAAATTCCACGGAATTGCAGATCAGGAAATCAAATACCGCCAGCGCTATCTCGATTTGATCATGAGCGAGCAATCGCGCAGTACGTTTACGATGCGGACAAAAATTGTCAGCTATATTCGTGAGTTTCTGGTGAGCAGACAATTCCTCGAAGTTGAAACGCCGATGATGCAGGTGATCCCGGGAGGCGCCACAGCGCGCCCGTTTAAAACCCATCATAATGCGTTGGACATGGGGCTTTATTTGCGGATTGCGCCGGAATTGTATTTAAAAAGGCTGGTTGTGGGCGGTTTTGAGCGGGTTTTTGAAATCAACCGTAATTTCCGTAATGAAGGTTTGTCGACCCGGCATAACCCCGAATTCACGATGTTGGAGTTTTATCAGGCGTATGCCGAATACGGAGATCTGATGGATTTGACCGAAGAAATGCTGCGCGGCATCGCGGAGGATGTGGTAGGGCAGGCCGTCATTAGCTATCAGGGTGAGCACTATGATTTCGGTAAGCCTTTTGATCGCATGACCGTTTTGGAATCAATTCTTAAATTTAATCCGGACCTGACTGCAGCCGATCTACAAACCCGGGAGGCTGCAGCAAAAGTTGCTGCCGGTTTGAATATTCCGGTAAAAGAGGCTTATGGTCTGGGTAAAATTCAAATTGAAATTTTTGAGAAAACGGTTGAACACCGTTTAATGAATCCTACGTTTATCACTGCGTATCCGGTGGAAGTATCCCCTCTGGCAAGACGCAATGATCACGATCCCCATGTGACCGACCGGTTTGAATTTTTCGTTGGTGGACGCGAAATCGCGAATGGATTTACCGAGTTGAATGATGCGGAAGATCAGGCCGAACGTTTCCGTAAACAAGTGGAAGAAAAGGAAGCCGGAGACGATGAGGCCATGCATTACGACGCCGATTACATTGTCGCTTTGGAACACGGTATGCCGCCGACTGCGGGAGAGGGTATAGGCATTGACCGTCTGGTGATGCTGTTTACCGATGCGCCGTCGATTCGTGATGTCTTGTTATTTCCTCATATGCGACCCAAGAATCAGCAGTAACCTTTTGTACTCAGCGTCAGGAGGCAAGATGAATGATCCGGCTTACCGATCGGCAACTTACGACGATTTGTTTGATTTGCCTGAGCATGTCATCGGTGAGATTTTAAACGGTCAACTGATTACCCAGCCGCGTCCCGCGCCTCGGCATGCGAGAGCCTCTTCTATTGTTGGCGGAGAGTTGATCACCGCTTATGACCAAGGTCGTGGCGGTCCCGGTGGTTGGTGGATTCTGTTCGAACCTGAATTGCATTTGGGACGAGATATTCTGGTTCCTGATCTGGCCGGCTGGCGGAGAGAGACAATGCCGGATTTGCCTGAAGAAGCGTATTTCAGTAGCGCGCCTGATTGGGTTGGTGAAGTGTTATCGTCTGGAACGGCCCGAATTGACAGGGCGGTTAAAATGCCCATTTATGCGCGAAACGGAGTGTCATGGTTGTGGCTGGTTGATCCTGATGCCCGAACGCTGGAAGTCTATCGGTTGTTGGATGGTCATTGGCTTTTGGAGCATACCTGGCAAAATGATGACCTGGTTAATGCGCCTCCGTTCGCCGAAGTCAGTTTGACGATGAACGATCTCTGGGTGCCGGTCGTGCAGACTGGCTAAATCAATTGGCAAGTTTGCTTTTTGCGTCAGTCAGTCAATCAATCGAAATCTTCAATGATGTGATCTTCCAGATCAGCCTCATCCACTTCCGTTTCTGAAATAGCATAATCTCTGATCGAAATACCGGCTGTCATCACGCTCTCCGCGTTACCCGATACCAAGGGATGCCAGTCGAAAAGTTCTTTGCCTTCTGCCAATAAGCGGTAAGCGCAGGTCGATGGCAGCCAGTTCAGGGCTTTTTGCAAATTGCTGCCTTTAAGGTCCATACATTCGGGCACCCACTGCAAACGAGTCTCGTAGCGGCTGCAACGGCAGCTTGTTAAATCCAGAAGTTTACAGGCCGCATTGGTGAAATAAATAGTGCCGGTGTCTTCATCTTCGAGTTTGTTAAGGCAGCAGCGGCCACAACCATCGCACAATGATTCCCATTCCTGCAGGTTCATGTCGGCTAATTTTTTAGTTTCCCAGAAGTTCATGTGCTGATTGAAGAGCTGTTGGTTGAAGGAATTTCAAGCTGTCAAGACGGATTCTAGCATTACAAAATAGGTCAGCTTGGCGAGGGTTGGGCCGATAGGAGTGATGTGTTAGCATTAACAACGATTCGAGTTTAGCATAGGAAAAGAGAGGCTATGAAGACATTATTTATTGGAGGCACCCAGGGAATTCAGGTCATTATGGATGCAGCGATTGCGAACCGTCATGGTGTTATTGCCGGCGCAACAGGTACGGGCAAAACAGTGACCTTGCAAGTTCTGGCTGAGGGTTTTTCAAAGCTCGGTGTTCCGGTTTTTTTAGCCGATATCAAAGGTGATTTATCGGGGATTGCCAATCCGGGCAAAGCTCATGACAAAATTACCGAACGATTGGCCTTGATGGGTATACAGGATTTTCAATTTCGAGGTAATCCCACCGTTTTTTGGGATATTTTCGGAAAAAACGGCCATCCGGTCAGAACCACGTTGTCAGATCTGGGGCCATTGCTGCTCAGCAATCTGCTGGAATTAAATGAAACACAAACCGGTGTCATCTACAGCTGTTTCAAAATAGCCGATGATGAGGGGTTGTTGTTATTGGATCTTAAAGATTTGAGATCTTTACTGACGTGGATGGACGAAAATGCATCCTCTCTATCCAAAGAATACGGCAATTTAGCACCTGCCAGTATTGGTTCCATCCAAAGGCGGCTTTTAGTATTGGCCGAGCAGGGTGCGGAGCATTTTTTTGCAGAACCGGCCGTTCAAGTCGATGATTTTTGTAAAACTGATTTCTCAGGAAATGGTGTCATCAGTATTCTTGATGCAACTGAACTTACCCATAAATCCCCCCGGCTCTACGCGACTTTTTTGTTATGGATGCTTTCCGAGTTGTTTGAAACCCTGCCTGAAGTGGGGGATGGCGACCGGCCGAAGTTGGTCTTATTTTTTGATGAGGCGCATTTGCTGTTCAAAGAGGCACCTAAAGTGCTTGTTGATAAAATTGAGCAAATCGTCAGATTGATTCGATCCAAAGGTGTCGGCGTCTATTTTATCAGCCAAAGTCCATTGGATATTCCGGGCCCGATACTGGGTCAGATGGGGTTGAAAGTTCAACATGCGATCAGGGCCTTTACTCCGGCTGACCGGAAGGTGCTTAAAAGTGTTTCGGAAACGTTCAGAGCGAATCCTGCGATTGACGTCGAAACTGCTTTACAGGAGTTAAAAACAGGAGAAGCGCTGGTTTCGGTTTTGAATAAAGATGGGAGTCCAACGCCCGTCGAGCGTATTTTGATTAAGCCACCCGAATCACAAATCGGTCCTCTCACGCCTGAACAACGGGTTGAATTGATTGGCCGGTCGCCTTACAAAGGGCGATACGATGAGGAAGTCGATCGTGAGTCGGCTTATGAATTGTTAAAACAAAAAGCCGAACAGCAGGATTTTCAAGATCAAGTCAGACGCGATACAGCCAAAGTGTCTGCTCCGCGTTCGGTGTCATCTAACCGGCAAAGTGTCGGAGAAGCTCTGGTCAAGAGTGCTGTCCGGACGATAGGGTCGCAGTTAGGCCGCCAAATTGTTCGCGGTTTAATGGGTTCTTTATTGGGCGGAAAGCGTTAAAAAGGTCAGTCCTGTTTGTTTGAATGAAGCTTTGCGCGCTCTGAATTGATAGGCTTTAATTGCGCGTAGCCGGTGACGCAGAGTTTTAAGAAAAATCGTTCGTCCTGAGCATTGCCGAAGGGCTCAGGACGAGCGGAACACCTGTATTGGCCGGCGAAATAAGCATGACTGAGTGCTTCGGTTCACTGTGTAACCATGCTTTGAAGTTGCGCTCTGCAGCGGCTGTGGTTAGCCTTAAGGCGATTAAGAAAGTGGCGATATTCCTTGTTCATCCATTCAAGGGTAGCCTGGGCTTCCTTTCGTGATTTAAAAGGGCCGTGAAACTCGGCGTGTTCGTTAAAGCGTCTATCGCGGATGGTTTCCGGCCAGTTGACGACATAAAAGCCGGGAGTCAAGGGTTTGCCTTGGCTGGTGTGGTACTTTTTCTGATATGACTCGGCATCAAGAAGCCAGAAATCATGAATGACATTGGCAATTTCGAAATAATCATAATACGAGTCCATAACGTGCCTCCTCTGGATTAAAGGCAGCAAAAAGCGAGATGCGCTTATGCTCAGGGGGAGGTTGCGCTAAAGTTAAGCGGCCTTTTCCTCGCCTGATTCCCTGTGTTCCTGGTCTGAAGTTTGAGTTTATCAACCCCTGCGAGGGTATCCCCTTGTGCTGAAATTGGACCATATAATCATGCAAAAAAAAATCCGTACGACTACTTACAACTATCAAAAAGTGGATATCCTGATGGATACCATCGCTGGTTTTGAAATGTCAGAAGTTATTTGCAGCAGCGCAAAAAAGTGAATTTTAAGATAAAGTAGTCCGGCATATTAATCAGTAATCAACCCCTAGTCAGAGTCATTCAATATGTATCAGATCAAAAATGTCAGTGCATTGGTTTTAGGCTTATTTATTTTTTTGGGTTTGTCGGCCTTGGGTTATTTGCTGGGCAGCGCCGCTATTAAATTTAAGGAATACGAACGTACCGTCACCGTTAAAGGACTTTCTGAGCGAGAGTATCCGGCCGATATTGTCATCTGGCCGATTCAATTCACTGAAGCCGGAAACGAACTCGAAAAACTGTATGTTTCTCTGGAAATCAGTACCCAAAAGATCCGGGAATATCTAAACAAAGCCGGTATCAGCGATGCCGAAATATCGATATCAACCCCTGCTATTACTGATAAATCGGCGCAAAGTTATGGTGATTCTGCCAAGGCCGAGTTCAGATATTCGGCTCAGCAGGCGGTAACCGTCTATTCAAATAACGTGACTTTGATAAGGTCACTCATGAATGGGCTAGGGAATTTGGGAAAACAAGGCATAGTATTCAGTGCCGGAGGATTTCAAAATCAAACTGAATATATCTATTCGCAGCTTAATCAAGTCAAACCGGAAATGATTCAGGAAGCAACAACCAAAGCCAGAGAAGTTGCGCAAAAGTTTGCAGAAGATTCAAGCAGTCAATTAGGTAAAATCAAGCAGGCATCGCAAGGTCAGTTTTCCATAGAGCCTAGAGATACCAACAATCCCCATATCAAAAAGATTCGTGTCGTATCCACGGTTGAGTATTATCTCTCGGACTGAGGTTGATAAGCAGTTTGATTAAGTGATCGGTGCTGTCAGGGGCGATAGATTTTAAGCACGATTAATCTTCGGAGAAAAAACGGAAGTATCGATTTGGTGGGGTGGGCGACGGGGCTCGAACCCGCGACAACCGGAATCACAATTATGTTTTCAATTATTTAAAATCAATTGGTTATATTAAATTTTTACCAGTATATTTACTAAATCTGTTTACCGAATTTCAAGATATACACTGTTGTTTACCAGTAGTTTTTTATCCAAAAAGCGTATTAAATTTTGACTGTTTAAACTACGGTCTTTTTTACCTTATCAAGGTTTTTTGGACTTTTCGATATTCCAAAAAGTCAATTTACTTTCAGGACAACCGGGCAAAGATGTTGATGGATCCTTGTAACTTTACTTTTTGATGCAATGGATAAAAATAGCTGTGTTAATAAAGCAGTCGTATTCTGATCAGAAAAGATTAAAAGTTTGAATGTGATTTAACAATCGCCTTATTTAAAGCGCTTCCAAACTTTTTTCGGTGCAGGGCATTTGTGTGTATAAAAATACCGGACGGGAATAGTTAAGCAGCACTCCATTAGCGTATAATGTATAATTACCGATCGGGAATAGAGAGTGGCGGGGTGGATAATGGACAATGAAAAATTACTGACCGGTAATATTAGATCAGCCAAAGAGGTAGGCTGTATTGCTGCGCGCTATAGAAAGAGGCAGGCACTCACGCAAGCCGATCTAGCCGGGCTCGCGCAGACCGGTAATCGCTTTATTAGTGACCTGGAGAACGGCAAAGGCACCGTGCAGTTTGATAAAGTCATGCACATTTTAGATTTGCTTGGCCTTGATGTGGTGATCGTGGAACGCAAGTGATGCAGCGATTAAATGTTTATGCGGGTAATATCCTGGTTGGACACTTGAGTGCAGGGGATGCGACCGGCATGATCTTCGTCTATGCGCATAGCTGGTTGACACATGAAGCCGCAACACCGTTATCGCCGGACATTCCTCTTTCCGAGCAAAAGTTTCAGGGTGAGCAGGTAACATCCTTTTTTGAGAACCTGTTACCAGAAGGGGATGTCCTCAACTTTATTAGCAAGGCCGTGCATATTTCACCCACTAATATATTTGGACTGCTTGAGCGTTTCGGTGGCGATACCGCCGGAGCATTTTCGCTACTTCCTGACGGGATGTGTCCATCCGACGAGCCACACTATTTACCGGTAACAGCTGATGTGATTCTGCAATGGTTTGACCGGTCAAGAGGTATTCCGCTTGATATTACAGGAGAGCAAGCCAGAATGTCTTTGTCTGGAGCCCAAGACAAGATGACCGTATTGATAGACGCAAAAGGCGCACTGTCAATCCCTCTTGGAGCCTCGCCGTCCAGTCACATCATTAAACCCTCCATAAGCCATCGCGGTGATGTGCCCAATACCGCGATCAATGAAGCCATGATCATGATGCTTGCCAGAGAGGTGAAGCTTGACGTTGCCGAGGTACGCTATGCGTCTGAGTTGGGCGCAGTTATTGTCACTCGCTACGACAGAGAGATTGGCCGAAATGGTCTATTACGTCGCCTGCACCAGAATGATCTTTGCCAGGTGCTGGGAATTCCCTCCAGCAAGAAATATGAATCTGAAGGCGGCCCCTCTTTACAAGCCTGCTTTAAAGCCGTAATAGAGCGCAGCGCACAACCAGCGCTAGCCAAAAAACGCTTGATTGAATGGGTGGTGTTTAATGTTCTGGTTGGAAACATGGATGGTCATGCAAAAAATTTATCACTGATGAGTATCGGAGAGAGCACGAAACTAGCCCCCTTTTACGACCTGGTTTGCACAGCGGTATATCCTAATCTGAGTCAGAAGTTCGCTTTCAAGATCGGCGGAGAAAATCGGCCGCGCTGGATGATGTCCCGTCATTGGGATCGTTTTGCTATTGAAACCGATACCAAACCACAATTTGTCAGTAAGGTCTTGGCGGACCTGATCAAGCGAACCGAATCAGCTTTACCGATCGTCGTGGAAAGGCTTCAACAGCTCACCGTTAAGCCTGATGAGCGGCTGATGATTGAGACTATTGAGAAATATATCTATCATTCGTTATTGCAGATGAAATCCAGACTGAAAGATAAAACATCAGAGTCAACCACCAAAGATCAATAAACCCGTGGCTTTCCCGATGCCATCGAGGATGGAAGTAAACCCGATGGCGATCGGATGAGACCGGATGTCATGGCTGCTGCCAGCATCGAGTGTGGCGAAAGAGCGAAGGCGATAGACAAAAAGTGCAAGGACGAGGCTATGAAATGGAATAACGGCATTGCTGGTACGATGACCAAAGTACCGCAGTGAGGTCAGGTAAGCCCGATTTGATGCCTCTGCGGCTTGTGACATTCGCAAAACGCGATCTGTTGCACTGTTTATAAGCCGCCATGCAACGGTAAGCTTCCCCATCCACCCATTGCAAATGCTATTTGGCGTACTGGTGAGTATTGTTAACGGCTATGCATTCGAGTTCTTTAAGACGGTTTATTAAGCAATTTCCGGGTTGCTACCGGTATTTTTTAATGACGATATGAGGACATTAGAGGCGTGCTATCATAAAACAGACTGAACAACCGGAGCACAATACGATGACACACTCTCATCAACCTGAGAGTATTTTCCTGACCGAAGCAGAATACTTGCAAAGCGAACTGACTTCCGAAGTCAAGCGTGAGTATATCGACGCAGCAATTCTCAATTTAGCCAATGCTGGTAAACTGTGGTGATTTTTTCATATCCCTGCACGGACGATGGCTTACCCATTTAACCCAAAAGAACAATTCACACAATCCCGCTTGATCGAGCGAATCAGGCAAGTTTTCGAAACATTGCCCGACGGTCGTAGTGGAAGTGGCGTTTA
>Ga0208244_100571_pt1 | contig 32621 bp, 33 predicted proteins | sample SubbioCR12Aug_5A_FD_184828 | JGI IMG/M metagenome (GOLD analysis project Ga0208244, IMG submission 184828) | Serpentinite rock and fluid subsurface biosphere microbial communities from McLaughlin Reserve, California, USA - CR12Aug_5A (SPAdes) | ecosystem: Environmental > Terrestrial > Deep...
CGTGGGCTGAGGGACGGTCGACAAGAGTGAAGGAAACCGGCTCAGCGCCCGCCACGAAGACGCGTACTTGTTCCAGGGTTTGTATGGCTTGCGTTTGTAAGGTCACGATCATGTCTCCATGATCCCAATTCACACGCCTATAGGCTCAACTCACTTTGGATTTACGGCACCTTGCTCAGGCTCATGTGTCATTGGAGAAGACTATGGTTTGACTTGTTGCGGCTTCATCGCTAAACTTCTGCGCTTTCCCGGGATCGAATTGGTTGGAGACCCCCCATGTACGCAGTCATCAAAACCGGCGGCAAGCAATATCGCGTGAGCGCCGGCGACAAACTTAAAATTGAAAAGCTCGAAGCCGACATCGGTAGCGAGATCACCTTTGATCAGGTGCTGATGGTCGGCGATGGTGCCGACATCAAGATGGGCGCGCCCATGCTGCGCGGCGCCACGGTTACGGCCACTGTGCTGAACCAGGCCCGCGGGGACAAGATCAAGATCTTCAAGATGCGCCGCCGCAAGCATTATCGCAAAAGCCAGGGCCATCGTCAGCACTTCACCGAAGTGCAAATCGGCGGCATTACCGCATAAGGAGCCCATACCATGGCACACAAGAAAGCAGGCGGCAGTACCCGTAACGGCCGCGATTCGGAGTCGAAACGCCTCGGCGTGAAGCGCTACGGCGGCGAACTGGTTCTGGCAGGCAATATCATCGTGCGGCAGCGCGGCACCCAGTTCCATCCCGGCGACAACGTCGGCATCGGCAAGGACCACACCCTGTTCGCCAAGGCGCACGGCACGGTCAAGTTCGAAGTCAAAGGCGCTGCCCGTCGTCGCACGGTTCGCATCGAACCGGTCGCAGTCACAGTGTGATTGGCTCGACGGTCTGAGTTGATTTGAGCTGATTCCGATTCGTTCGCCAAAAAGCCCTGTCCGCCGGATGGGGCTTTTTTGTTTCCAGGATATTCAATATGAAATTCATCGACGAAGCCAAAATACAGGTCATCGCCGGCAAGGGAGGCGACGGCAGCGCTTCGTTCCGCCGCGAGAAAAACATCCCGTTCGGCGGCCCCGATGGGGGCGATGGCGGTCGCGGCGGCAGCGTGATCGCGGTGGCCGACCGCAACATCAATACCCTGGTCGAGTTCCGCTTCAAGCACGTCTTCAAGGCGCAAAAAGGCGAAAACGGGCGCGGCGCGCAGTGCTACGGCAAAGGCGGCGAGGACCTCATTGTCCGCGTGCCGGTGGGCACCGTGTTCACCGACATCAACAGCGGCGAAGTGGTGGCCGACCTGGCCGCGGACGGGCAGTCGGTTTGCCTCGCCCGGGGCGGCAAGGGCGGGCTGGGCAACCTGCATTTCAAGTCGAGCACCAACCGCGCACCGCGCCAGCACACGCTGGGCGAACCGGGCGAGGAATGGGAACTGGAGATGGAACTGAAGGTGCTGGCCGACGTCGGCTTGCTGGGCATGCCCAACGCGGGCAAGTCGACCTTCATTCGCGCCGTATCGGCAGCGCGTCCCAAGGTGGCCGACTATCCGTTCACCACGCTGGCGCCCAATCTGGGCGTGGTGCGGGTGGACAGCGAACGCAGTTTTGTCATCGCCGACATTCCGGGACTGATCGAGGGCGCGGCAGAAGGCGCGGGGCTGGGCCACCAGTTCCTGCGCCATTTGCAGCGTACGCGGGTGCTGCTGCATCTGGTCGACATTTCGCCGCGCTGGAAAGACAGTGGAGACCCGGTGCACGAGGCACGTGCCGTCGTCGAGGAGCTGCGCAAGTACGACCAGAAGCTTTATGACAAGACGCGCTGGCTGGTGCTGAACAAGATCGACATGGTGGACGAGGCCGAACGCGAGGCCGTGGTGGCCAAGTTTGTGGCGGACTACGAATGGAGCGGACCGGTGTTCGCGATTTCAGCGCTCGACGGCACCGGTTGCACGGCGCTGACCTATGCTGTGATGGATTACCTGAGCACGCAGGCAGCCGTAATCCTGGAGGAAGACGAAGCTGCGGCGGGTTCGCCTGCTACCGCCCCCCCTGCTGCCGATTAAGCTGTGTTCGATTCGCCCGGCGCTGCGTCGCCACCGACCCGCTTCCAGTCGTTTTCCAGCAGCGCCACCTGATATTTCGCCCAGCGGGCGAATTCCGCCGGGCTGCAATGGCCTTTCTTGCGGCGGCAGGCGCCGGCGATTCCCTTGAAGTGATAAACCACCTCGCCGGTTTCGGCGTCGGCGACGATTTCGGTCAGCTGGCGCACGCCCCAGGTGCGGCCGTAGGCGCCGTTGCTGTAAAAAAATCCTGTTTTGAGTTCGCCCTGGGTCATGTTGTGATGCGTCGGTAAATGTCGGTGACTTTCACCGGCAATTGTCGCACGTCATCCAGAATGACGTAACGCGTCGCGCCGTACATGTGCGGCAGGTAGTCGCGCGCTTCGCGGTCGAGCGTGATGCAAAACGGATGAATGCCGGTGCGCGCCGCTTCCAGCAGCGCCATGCGCGTGTCCTCAATGCCGTACTGGCCGCGGTAGACATCGAAATAATCGTCCGGACGGCCGTCCGACAGCGTCACCAGCACGCGCGTCCTGGCCTCGACCTGGTTCAAGAGCTTGGTCATGTGACGCAGCGCAAAGCCCATGCGGGTGTATTCCTGCGGGCGGATGCCGGCGATGCGCGCCTTCACCTCGTCGCCGTAGGGCTCGTCGAAGGTCTTGATGCGGAACAGTTCGCAGCGTTTGCGCGTGGTTCCTGAAAAGCCGTAGATCGCATAACGATCGCCCAGCAACTCCAGCGCCTCGCACAGCAGGATCAGCGCCTCGCGCTCGGCCTCGTTGATCCAGCCCTTGGTGGAGCCGCTCATGTCGACCAGAAATACCACCGCGATGTTGCGCTCGGCGCGGTGCAGGCGGACGAACAGGCGGTCGCTCATCTCGCGGCCATCACGCGCGTCGGCAAGTGCCTCGACCAGTGCATCGAGGTCGACCTCGTCGCCCTGGGTCTGCCGTTTGTCGAGGCGGTTCTCGTCACGCAGCGCCTCGAACTTGCGGCGCAGGTGCTTCACCACGCCGGCGTATTTGGCCAGCGTGTCGCGATAGAAGCTATCGTGGACCGGTGTGACGGTTTTTTCGCGCATCACGCACCAGTTCTTGCGGTAATGCTGGCGGCCGTGATCCCACTCGGGATACAGCACGGCGCCGTGCTCGTGGTAGGTGCCCTGCCACACGACATCGGGGTCGTCCGGCTGGTCGAACACGCGGTTGGGATCGTATTCGCCGTCGCCCGCCGGGACGAGGTATTCCGGGGGGATTTCGCCGAAGTCGAGATAGACCGAGGCGAGCAGCTGCCTGACGCCCTCGGGCGGCGCGATCGGGGCGTCGTCGAGGGTGATGTCGAAGTCGAGCTGGCCGTTTTCGTCGCGCGGCGTCACGTCCAGCTCGGGCGGCGCATCGGCGGCAGCCTGCGGATCGGGCTGCGCGGCCGCGTGCTCGTCCAGCAGCTCGGCCAGCTTGATGCGCAGCCGGGCCTTTTCCTTGTCCAGCCGGGCGGCGCGGGCGGCAGCGATCGCATCCGGGCGCAGGCAGCCCTGGTCGCTCCACTGCGGGCAGTCGGCTTCGTCGTAGGCGGCGCCGAGCAGCGCCAGGCTGTCATCGAGCGTCGCCTGGTCGGCTGCCAGCGCCGCCTCGAAACGCTGCCAGGCGGGCGGCAGCGCGGGGTCGAGCTGCGTGCGCAGGCGCTGCATCTGGCGGTGCAGTCCCGGCAGCTCGCGTGCGATGCGTGCGGTCAGCCGCAGCGTTTCCAGCGCGTAAAGTCGGGTGAGGGCGCGTTCGGGGTCGGCATAGCCGGCGGCTATCGCGGCGTGGTCTACGCGCAGGCTGCCGTAGCGGGTTTGCGCCCACAGCAGCGCGACGGTGATCTTGGCGAGCTGGAAGTTGTCGTCCAGGTTCGGCAAGGCGGCGATCAGCGGCGGCAGCACGATGCGTTCGCCGTCGGTCCAGGCGGCGTCGCCCTCCTCGATGCGCAGCCGCCGGCCGGAGAGGCCGCAGACGAAATTGCCCAGCACCGGCGCGATGTCCTCGAACAGCGCGCCGGCAGCGTCGTGCCGATGCTGGGCTTCGTCGAAGCTGTCGACCTGTTCCATCACCCTGAGCGCGTTCTGCAGGCCGGTGCGGTCGAACACGTCGCAGGTATGCACCGCCCACGCTTCGAGCAGGCGCCGCTCCATACGCGGCAACAGCGCGGGCGCGCGGCGGCCGAACTGCCAGGCGAGCGTGATGTGGGTCGAGGCGATACGGCGGATCCAGCCGAGGATGAAGTCCTGCTCGTCGCGTGTCAGCGGTTCGAGCTCGGCGGCGAGTTGCTCGACCTTGAAATAGGTGAATTCGGTTTCCAGCCAGACGTGGAGGCTGGCCTCGATCTCGGAGGCGGTGAGCGGCGGCTGCGCCATCAGGTGCTCATCAGAAAATCGATGAGGAGAGTTCCTGGATGGCCTTGAGCATGTCGGCGTCGTCGGTGACCGCCTGCGCGACCGCCGATTTGCACGCCGTTACCGGGCTGACGCCGTCGGCGATCAGCTTGCCGGCATGCACCAGCAGCCGCGTCGAGGCGCCTTCCTCCAGTCCGCTGCCCTTGAGGTTGCGCGTCATCTGCGCAAAGCGCACCAGATTGCTTGCCACGGCGTCGGACACGCCGGATTCGGTGGCGACGATGCGGCGTTCGAGTTCGGCCGACGGGTAGTTGAATTCCAGCGCGACAAAGCGCTGCCGGGTCGATTGTTTCAGGTCCTTGAGCACGCTCTGGTAGCCGGGGTTGTAGGAAATGGCGAGACAGAATTCGGGCGGGGCTTCGACTTCAAGGCCGAGCTTTTCCATCGGCAGGGTGCGGCGGTCGTCGGCCAGCGGATGGATCACCACCATGGTGTCCTTGCGCGCCTCGACGACTTCATCCAGATAGCAGATGCCGCCGGCGCGCACCGCGCGGGTGAGCGGGCCGTCGACCCACACGGTTTCGCCGCCCTTCACCAGATAGCGGCCCACCAGGTCGGAGGCGGTGAGGTCGTCGTGGCATGACACGGTGATCAAAGGTCTCTTCAGCCGCCACGCCATGTGTTCCATGAAGCGCGTCTTGCCGCAGCCGGTGGGGCCTTTCAGCAGCACCGGGATTTGTTGCCGCCAGGCTGCTTCGAACAGCTGGATTTCGTCGCCGACGGCTTCGTAATACGGCTCTTTTTCAATCAGGTGGTGCGCAGGGTCGAGGGTGCGGGCGTTCATGGTCGGGGTGGGCTTTAAAAGCAGGCGGATTGCTGTTTTTTGCGTTCGAGGTCCTGGATTTCCAGATTCCACGCGTCCATCTGTTTCTGCGTATAGCCCTTGCGACGCGCCTGGTCCATCTTGTCGAACACGCGGCCCAGTTTGTCGGTCAGCGTGTCGCACTGGCTCGCCGAGACGCGTGCGGCAGGCTTGCCGGTGGTGCGCTGGGTGTCGAGGCGCAGGGTGGCGGTTTCATTGGGCGCAGGAACGGCCCTGGGTGCTTCAGGCTCGACCGGGGCGGGCGCTGGACGCACCTGATCGGGCGTCGGCGCAGGATCGATTTCCACCTTGCGGGCTTCCCGGGCATTGCGGCAGGGCAGGTTGGAATAAGTGACCTTGCCTTCTGCGTCGATGCACTTGTTGAGCGTGGCCTGCGCCGATGCGCCTGCGGAAAACAGGATCGGCAGGACCAGCAGGACCAGCAGGGCAAGTGCAAGCAAACGCATCGGCGTTCAGTGTTCGCCTGAATACTTGTCGTCTTCCAGTTCCATTTTCTTCTGGAATCCGGCTTCCTTGTCCTGCTCGGCCAGGGCGCGCTTGCGCGCCAGACGTTTTTCGTACGCCCCCGGGTGCTGCTCGACGAAATCTTCGCCGAACAGCGCATGGCGCAGGAAATTCATGCCGAAGTCGAGCAGGGCCTCGTCGTCGGCGATCAGGGCCGCCATGACCTCGACCGGAATGTTGTAGGTGTCGTTGAAGCTCGGGCTCATGACGAACGCACGGAAACGATCGACGTCGTAGCTCGCCATGAAGAACAGCTGGTTGGAAATCGGCGAGGGCTTGCCGATGGACGGGCCGGCCGACTTGCGCTTGACCACCAGTTGGCGCCAGGCACGGGCCTTCTCGTCGTATTCGGCGACGCCCTGTTCGGCGCGGTATTGCTCGATGGTCTGCGTCTTGTCCTCGAAGTGGCCGAGGCAGTGCGGCTCTTTCACCATGGCATAGGCGCTGCGGTCTACGTATTCGTCGGAGCGGCGCATGGTCAGCAGCGCGACCGGATAGTAACGGCAGGAAGTCGGACGGTCTTCGTAGACGCCGCAGCCTTCCGGGGTCATGAACTGGCAGGCAGTGCCGCCTTCGACCGGCTTCAGCTTCACCCCGGGCATGCCGTCCTTGTCCATCTCGAACGGCACCGAATACTGGTTGAGAAATTCACCGGACGATACGTCCAGGCGCTTCTTCAGACGCAGGATGTCGTAGGGGGTGAGCGGAATGTCGATGTTGCTGCAGCAGGCGTTCCAGCACTTGACGTCGCGATGGCAGCGAAACTGCAGCGTCGCGTCTTCCGTCAGCATGATGGGTTTGACCGGGCTGCCCGCAAACGGGGAGTCTTCGATCATGTCTTTAAATTCGGCTTCGTTCATTTTGCAACCTCTCGGGGCTCGGCCCCACACTTCAAAAAACCATCAACCTGCAGTCGGGAGTGCGTAGGGTACGCGCTTTCGGCTGGATGCTGAACAACCATGCATGCCTTGCTGTTATTGAAGCCGGAAAAAAACCGGGCGCCGCTGTAATGATAAGGCGTCGCCCAAAAAACCGGGCGCCGCAAGGGCGCCCGGGGTTTACTGCCTGGCTAATTCTTGCGAATTAGTGGGCAGCGGGCTTGAACAGCTTGGACTTATCAACAATATCCACGTGGGCGCGCTTGAAGCAGTTCCACTGTTTGGATTCCTTGTCGTACACCGAGTTCACGAAACAATGCCAGTTTTCCTCATCGACAAAGTTTTTGTCCATGCGGTAGTAGAAGCCGGGATAACGGCTCTCTTCACGGAACTGGATGTGCTTCATGTGGGCTTCGGCCGTCAGGATGCGGTGGTAGTTTTCCCACGCGCGCAGCAGTTCGTGCAGATCTTTCGCACGCATCTTCTCCGCGTCTTCCTTCAGCATGTTCAGCTTCTCTTCAGCCACGCCCAGCATGTTGGCGTTGGTCGTGTAGTAGGTCGCGACACCGGCAACATACTCGTCCATGATCTTCTGCAGACGGAACTGCAGCATCTTGGGCGTGATGTAGTTGGGGTTGACGTCGATTGCCGTGGTGTAGTCCTTGTGCTCAAGGTAAGTACGCACCGGCTTGTAGATGTCTTCCACCAGCTGCTCGACGGAAGTGTCGAGTTCGGGTTTCCAGTCCTTGTTGTCGATGCAGTACTTGACCATGGACTTGGCGCACATGCGGCCTTCGGCGTGCGAGCCGGAGGAGAACTTGTGGCCGGATGCGCCCACGCCGTCGCCGGCGGTGAACAGACCCTTGACGGTGGTCATCGAGCGGTAGCCCCAGTTCCAGCCCTTGGGAAGGTGGGCCGGAATCTTGTCCGCTTCGGCGTGTGCTTCGTCGGTCGGCGCGCCCACATCGGTCGGACCCGACACCCAGATGCCGCAGCAACCGGAGTGCGAACCCAGCAGGTAGGGCTCGGTCGGCATCAGTTCGGAGTTTTTCTTCTCCGGTTCGATGTTCTCGCCCACCCAGATGCCGCACTGGCCGACGCACATGTCGAGGAAGTCTTCCCAGGCTTCGGCTTCAAGATGCTTCACTTCGCGCGGGGTCAGGGTCTCGCGCAGCTTAGCGAGGGCGGTCACGGTGTCCATGTAGATGGGGCCGCGGCCTTCCTTCATTTCCTTCAGCATCAGGTGGTTACGCAGGCACGATGCGGGAACGGCAGCCTGCCCGTAGGGGGGGTAGTCGTTCAGCATCTCCTTGTTCTTCACCATGTAGACTTCGCCGTAGGCGTTCACAGCTTGCGCTTTGAACAGCAGGAACCAGGCGCCGACCGGGCCGTAGCCGTCTTTGAAGCGGGCGGGCACGAAGCGGTTTTCCATCATGGTCAGCTCGGCGCCAGCTTCGGCAGCCATCGCGTAGGTCGAACCTGCGTTCCACACCGGGTACCAGGCACGGCCGGTACCTTCACCGACGGAGCGCGGACGGAAGATGTTCACGCAGCCACCGGCTGCAAGCAGGATGGCCTTGGCCTTGTAGACGACAACCTTGTGGTCGCGGGTCGAGAAGCCGACTGCGCCGGCGATGCGGCTGGGGTCGTTCTTGTCGTTGACCAGCTTGACGATGAAGATGCGCTCTTCGATGCGATCCATGCCGAGCGCTTTCTTGGTGGCTTCAGCAACGATCCATTTGTAGGATTCGCCGTTGATCATGATCTGCCATTTGCCGGAACGCACGGGCTTGCCGCCGTCCTTCAGCGTGGGCAGGCCCTGGGCGCCGTCATGACGCTCGCCGTTTTCGTCGGTTTTCCAGATCGGCAGGCCCCATTCTTCGAACAGGTGCACGGAATCGTCCACGTTGCGACCCAGGTCGTAGGCCAGGTCGTCGCGGGTGATGCCCATCAGGTCGTTGGAGACCATGCGGGCGTAGTCGGCGGGATCCTGCTCGGAGCCGATGTAGGTGTTGATTGCGGACAGGCCCTGCGCAACAGCGCCGGAACGGTCCATCGCGGCCTTGTCGACCAGCTTGATTTTTAGGTCGATGCCCATTTCGGCTTTGGCCGCATCGGCCCAGCGCATGACTTCATAACCGGCGCCGCAGCATGCCATGCCACCGCCGATCAGGAGGATGTCTACTTCCTCCTGGACTACTTCGGGATTACCAAATTCTCCAGCCATTTCACACCTCTTTCAATTAAATCTGGATTACTTACGGATCAGTTCGGCGGGGTTGCCGGCACGGTATCCACCCATCATGTCGCGGGTGAACGAACCCGTGGATTCGATGTCGGCCATCTTGGGCATGGGCTTGCCGCCGTAGCAGTCAATGGAACCTTCGGGCGTGGTGCGGATCGGGAACTTGAAACGCTTCAACACGCCGTTACGGAACTTGATCGTCCACATGATGGAGTCGGAACCACGCAGCGGCTGAACCATGCCGCCCAGCGGCACGACGTCGGCGTAGTGGCGGACTTCAATGGCTTGCTGCGGGCAAATCTTCACGCAGGAATAACACTCCCAGCACTGCTCGGGCTCCTGGTTGAATGCGCGCATGGCGTGGCCGGTTTCCGAACCGTCCTTGTCCAGCTTCATCAGATCGTGCGGGCAGATGTACATACAAGCGGTCTTGTCCTGACCCTTGCAGCCGTCGCACTTGTCGGTACGAACATAGGTTGGCATTACAGTCTCCTAAAGTTAGCTAACAATCCGCGTACGTCGCGGTCCGATTAGAACTGAACCCGTCCTTGGCCGGGGCGTGTCGCGAATCCGCTTCCGGTAGGCTCGTGTCCTAAAATATTTTCCCTGCCGACAGCTGCTGCGGGCAGGGCACATTCCATCCGGCATTGCTGCCGGATGGAAAAATCATGCAGCCGAGTGGCCTTTCAACTCGATCTTGACGTTCTGTTCCGCAGAAAGACCAGCGTAGTACTTCTGCAGCACCTTGGCGACCTCGGGACGGCTGAATTCGACCGGCAGGTCCTGTCCTTCGGAAAGCATCGAGCGCACCTTGGTGCCGGACAGCAGGATGCGATCGTCCTTGGTGTGCGGGCAGGTGCGCTGCGAGGCCATGCCGCCGCACTTGTTGCACCAGAAGGTCCAGTCGATGTTCATGTTCACGGTTTCGAGCGAGCCCTTGGGGATTTCGTCGAAGATCTTCTGCGCGTCGAACGGGCCGTAGTAGTCGCCCACGCCAGCGTGGTCGCGGCCGACAATCAGGTGCGAGCAGCCGTAGTTCTGGCGGAACAGCGCATGCAGCAGCGCTTCGCGCGGGCCGGCATAGCGCATGTCCAGCGGGTAGCCGGCCTGGATCACGGTGTTGGGAGCGAAGTAGTTGTCGACCAGCACGCTGATGGCTTCGGAACGCACTTCGGCGGGGATATCGCCCGGCTTCAGCGCGCCCAGCAGCGAGTGAACCAGAACGCCATCCATGGTTTCGATGGCGATTTTGGCCAGGTACTCGTGCGAACGGTGCATCGGGTTGCGCGTCTGGAAGGCGGCAATCCTGGACCAGCCCATTTTTTCGAACGCGGCACGGGTTTCGGCCGGGGTCATGAACTGGTCGCCGTACTCTTCCTTGAAGCTGCCGGTGGACAGCACCCTGACCGGGCCGGCGAGGTTGACCGGACCCTGATCCATCACCATTTTCACGCCGGGATGCTCGAGGTCGGTGGTCTTGTAGACCTGCATGCACTCGTGCGCCTTGTCGATGGCGTACTTTTCGGTGATGGTCATGGTGCCCATGATCTCGCCGGATGCGCCGTCGACCAGCGCCACGTCGTCGCCGACCTTGATGCTCTGGTTGGTGACTTCGTCGGCGGAGAGGGTGACCGGGATCGGCCAGAACAGGCCGTTGGCCATCTTGAAGCCGTCGCACACGCCTTGCCAGTCGGCGTGAGTCATGAAGCCTTCCAGCGGGGTGAAGCCGCCGATGCCCAGCATGATGAGGTCGCCGGTTTCGCGTGAGGTCATCTTGACCTTGGGCAGCGAGGCTGCGCGGGCTTTTTCGGCGGCGAGTGCGTCGCCCGTCAGTAGCAGGGGCTTGAGTTCACCGCCACCGTGGGGGCGTACCAGTTTGGACATGTTGTCTCCTTGGGCTGTGTGGGGGTATTAGAGTCCGGGCAGCATAGCACCGGGGTAGGCGCCTGAATAATCCTTTATTTTTATTTGAGGATAAGCGGGTTTGATATGGAGTGACGATGACGAAAAAGCCCGGACAAACCGGGCTTTTTGCAAGTGAAACAAGGATTTATGCGTCGAAAAAAGCGGGCATATCGGTCTGTTCCGTCCTGATGACGTCCACCCAGGCGGGCTGGGTATCGCCCCCGGCTGCGGCCAGCTTTTTGGTTTCTTCGTAGAGCATTTTCCAGCGGTTGTACAGGCAGTCGCTGACCCTGCGCATGCCTGCGTCGAAATAGGAGTTGTGCAGGTCGCCGATGGTGCGGGTGAAGGATTCCATCTGCTCCAGCAGGTTGTGTGGATAGCCCTGGCGGTTGGGGTCGGCGTATTTGACCTTCTCGCGCTTGACCGCGCGCACGAAGACTTTCTGGCCTTCGGTGAGATCGGCTTCGGTGCGGGGCACGCCGCCGTAATTCATCACTTCCTGGATGAAGCCGTTCAGGCGTTCTCCGAAATCGAAGTTGGCGTAATCGACGTTTGACATGGGGACTCCGTTATCAGATGGTGCTTACAAAGCAAAATACAGCGTAAGTAATTATCCTACGCCGCGCACTACGGCTGCTAGGGTCTTCCTGGAAGGGTGGCGCGATTATTGCCTAAGCCCTTGAATCCAGCGGGAATAAATTTTGTCCGCCAATTGGTGCAGTTGGGCGGTGCGGACAGCCATGTCCGCCTGGATGGCGTCGACCGATTGTACCCCCGGGCTGTCGCCGGCAGCGATCTCGGGCGCGCCGCTGTCGCACCAGCTGGCGATGAGTTCGGGTGTCGTTTCGACATGGCATTGCATGCCGATATGGCGGTCGTTCAGCACGTAGGCCTGGTTGGCGCAAAATTCGCTGTCGAGGATGCGGGTGGCGCCCGGCGGCAGGCTGAAGGTTTCGCCGTGCCAGTGAAACGCCGGGATGGGGGTTGCGGCATCGCCCAGCCAGGGGCGCGCGGCGTCGGCATCGGTGATGCGGACGTCGCCCCAGCCGATCTCCTTGGCCGGGTTGGCGCCGACCGTGCCGCCCAGCGCGCGGGCCATCAGCTGGCCGCCCAGGCAGTGGCCGATCACCGGGATATCCGCCGCGACCGCCTGGCGGATCAGGGCAAGTTCGGACGGAATCCAGGGCATGTCGTCGTTCACGCTCATCGGTCCGCCCATCAAGCAGACGCCGGAAACGCCGTTAAGGTTTTCAGGCACGGCGTCGCCGGCATCGATGCGCACCAGTTTCCAGGGAATGCCATGGCGATCCAGGAACGTGGTGAAATACCCCGGCCCTTCGATCAGGGAATGACGAAAAATCAGAACGGGATCCATGATGGCTTTCAAGCAAAAAACTATTGCCGCTATTTTAGCTGCTGGCGTGCTGGTGTGTTCTGCAACCTGGGCGGCCAGTGTCTCGGTGGTGGGCTTGTTCAAGGACAAAGCCATTGTCAGTATCGACGGCGGCAAGCCGCGCACCCTGAGCGCGGGGCAGGCGGTCCAGGGGGTGAAACTGCTCGCGGCGGATTCGGACAGCGCCATTTTTGACGTCGATGGCAAGCGCCGCACCTTGCGCATGGGCCAATCGTTTGCCGGCGGCCCGACGACGGCTGAAAGACAGAGCGTGTCGCTCACCGCCGACGCGCGCGGCCACTTTTCTGCGGCAGGCTCGCTCAACGGCTATCCGATGAGTTTTCTGGTTGACACCGGTGCGACATCCATCGCGATCAGCGCGGCCGAAGCCCGACGCATCGGTCTCGACTACAGGGCGGGGCAGACCGTCGGTGTCGGCACCGCTGCCGGCATGGTGCCGGCCTGGCGCGTCAAGTTCAACACCGTCAAGGTCGGCAGCATTACGCTTAACCACGTGGACGGACTGGTGGTGGAGAGCGGCCTCAATGTGGCGCTGCTGGGAATGAGTTTTCTGAACCGGATGGACATGAAGCGCGACGGCCAGACGATGACGCTGACCCAGCGCTACTGAGCTCGAGCCTTCCTGAATGCAACAAGGCCTGCGATTGCAGGCCCTGTTTTTGGGACGGTAGCCAGGACCTCAGGCGGTTTTTCGCTTGTCGCGTTCGATCAGCGCGTAGGCGCTGTGGTTGTGGATGGACTCGAAGTTCTCCGCTTCCACCACGTAGGCGTCGATCAGCGGCTCGTCGTTCATCGCTGCGGCGACGTCGCGCACGATGTCCTCGACGAATTTCGGGTTGTCGTAGGCGCGTTCGGTGACGTATTTCTCGTCGGGGCGCTTCAACAGGCCGAACAGTTCGCACGAGGCCTGGTCCTCGACCTTGCGCACCAGGTCCTCGATCCACAGGAAGCCGTTGGTTCTGGCCGAGACGGTGACGTGAGAGCGCTGGTTGTGTGCGCCGTAGTCGGAAATTTTCTTCGAGCACGGGCACAGCGAGGTCACAGGCACCACCACCTTGGTGGTGTGGGTGAATTCGCCGTTCTCGATGGAGCCGATGAAGGTGACTTCGTAGTCCATCAGGCTCTGCACGCCGGAGACGGGCGCGGTCTTGTTGATGAAGTAGGGGAAGCTCATCTCGATGTAGCCCGATTCGGCCTCCAGGCGCTCGACCATCTGGCGCAGCATGCCTTCGAAGTTCTCGACCGAAATCTCGCGCTCGCGCGTGTTGAGGATTTCGATGAAGCGCGACATGTGCGTGCCCTTGAAATTGTGCGGCAGGTATACGTACATGCTGAAGTCGGCGATGGTGTGCTGGACGCCGTCGCTCTTGTCCGCCACCCGGACCGGGTGGCGGATGCGCTTGATGCCGACCTTGTCGATGGCGATCTGGCGCGTGTCGGCCGAACTTTGCACGTCTGGCATGCAAACGGCGGTGTCGCAAATCTGGTTCATGGCGGGCTCCTTGTTGTGATCAGCTAAGGCTGAGTGCAGTTTAGACCAAGTATAAACTGCCTGAGTAGTTGAGTAAACTACTCAGGTAATCGGGTTGTCCTTCCGCGCACGGCTTGTTCGATGCCTGCCGCGTCGAGCCCGCAGGCGGCCAGCATCCTGCCCGGGTCGCCGTGCTCGATGAAGGTGTCGGGCAGGCCGAGGTGCAGCACGGACACCGCGATGCCGAGTTCGGCCAGCGCCTCGGCCACCCCCGCGCCGGCGCCGCCCGCCACCGCGTTTTCTTCCAGCGTGACCAGCAGGCGGTGGCTTTGCGCCAGTTCACGCAGCAGGTCGAGGTCCAGCGGCTTGACGAAACGCATGTCGGCCACGCTGGCGTCGAGCGCTGCGGCCGCTTGAAGCGCGGGGGCGACCAGGCTGCCGAAGGCGATCAGCGCCACCTCACGGCCGCTGCGGCGCAGCACGCCGCGGCCGATTTCGAGCGGGTCGAGGCCAGTCTCGATCGCGGCGCCGGTTCCGCTGCCGCGCGGGTAGCGCACCGCCGACGGGCCGTCGTGCAGGAACGCCGTGGTCAGCAGGCGGCGGCACTCGTTCTCGTCGGAAGGCGCCGCGATCAGCATGTTGGGAATGCAGCGCAGGAAGGACAGGTCGAAGCTGCCGGCATGGGTGGGGCCGTCGGTGCCGACCAGCCCGGCGCGGTCGATCGCCAGCATCACCGGCAGGTTCTGCAGGGCGATGTCGTGGATCAGCTGGTCGTAAGCACGCTGCAGGAAGGTCGAGTAGATCGCCACCACCGGTTTCACGCCCTCGCAGGCGAGGCCAGCGGCATAGGTCAGCGCGTGCTGCTCGGCGATGCCGACGTCGAAATAGCGCTTCGGATATTCCTGCGAAAAGCGCACCAGGCCGGAGCCTTCGCGCATCGCCGGGGTGATGCCGACCAGCCGCGTGTCGGAGGCGGCCATGTCGCACAGCCAGTCGCCGAATATCTGCGTGTAGGTCGGCTTGCCGCCGGTTTTTTCGGCGACGCCGTTTTCCGGGTCGAAGCACAAGACGCCGTGATACAGGCAGGGGTTGGCTTCGGCGGGCTTGTAGCCCTTGCCTTTTTTGGTGACAACATGGAGGAACTGCGGGCCGCTCAGTTGCTTGATGTTGGAGAGGGTGTCCCGCAGCACGTCGAGGTCGTGGCCGTCGATCGGGCCGATGTAGTTGAAGCCGAATTCCTCGAACAGCGTGCCCGGCGTCACCATGCCTTTCATGTGCTCCTCGGCGCGCTTGGCCAGTTCGCGGATCGGCGGCGCGACCGACAGCACTTTTTCGCCGGCACGGCGCGCGGCCGCATAGAACTTGCCCGACATCATGCGCGCCAGGTAATTGTTGAGCGCACCGACGTTGGGCGAAATCGACATGTCGTTGTCGTTCAGCACCACCAGCAAGGGCAGATCGGTGGCGCCGGCATTGTTCAGCGCCTCGAACGCCATGCCGGCAGTCATCGCGCCGTCGCCGATGACCGCCACCGCGCGCTGGCTGGAGCCCAGCTGATGGAAGGCCTCGGCCATGCCGAGCGCGGCCGAGATCGAGGTGCTGGAATGGCCGACACCGAAGGCGTCGTACTCGCTTTCGGCGCGGCGTGGGAAGCCGGCGATGCCGCCCGGCTGGCGCAGGCCGTTCATCGCCGCACGGCGCCCGGTGAGGATCTTGTGCGCATAGGTCTGGTGGCCGACGTCCCACACGATGCGATCCGCCGGGGTGTCGAACACGTAATGCAGCGCGAGGGTCAGCTCCACCGTGCCGAGGTTGGAGGCGAGATGGCCGCCGGTGCGGCCCACCGATTCCACCAGAAATTCGCGCAGCTCGGCGGCGAGTTTAGGCAGATCGGCGGGCGCCAGGGCGCGCAGGTCGGCGGGCGTGTCGAGGGTGTCGAGCAGGGGTGTGGTCGTCATCTCAGAACGTCCGCTCGACCACGAAGTCGGCCAGCTGGCGCAGCCGTGCGGCGGGCGTCCCCAGACTGTCCAGCGCGGCGTGGGCGTCGGCACGCAGTTCCTGTGCGAGTTCGCGCGCGCGCGCCGCGCCGAGCAGGCTCACGTAGGTGGGCTTGTTGCTGGCGGCGTCCTTGCCGGCGGTCTTGCCCAGCGTGGCGGTGGGCGCTTCGGCGTCGAGCACGTCGTCGACCACCTGGAAGGCGAGGCCGATGCACTTGGCGAAACGGTCGAGCGCGATGCGGGTGGCGTCGGGGACGCTGCCGCATTGCGCGCCCAGCAGCACCGAGGCGCGGATCAGCGCACCGGTCTTGTGGATGTGCATGAATTCGAGTTCGGTCAGGTCGAGCGACTTGCCGACGCTGGCCAGATCGATCGCCTGGCCGCCGGCCATGCCGCGCGAGCCGGCGGCCTGCGCCAGCAGCTTCACCATGTTGAGCTGGCTGGCCGCATCGGCGGCCAGCGGCGTTGATGCGAGGATGTCGAACGCCAGGCTTTGCAGGGCGTCTCCCACCAGCAGGGCGGTCGCCTCGTCGAACTCGACATGCACCGTGGGCTTGCCGCGCCGCAGCGCATCGTCGTCCATTGCCGGCATGTCGTCGTGCACCAGCGAATAGGCGTGGATCAGTTCCACCGCGGCGGCGGCATGCTGCACGCGTTCGGGGGGCGCGCCGGCGACTTCGCCGGCGGCAAACGCCAGCAGCGGGCGCACCCGCTTGCCGCCGTCCAGCACGGCATAGCGCATCGCTTCGTGCAGGCGCTGCGGGACAATGTGGGCAGGGGGGAGCCACTCGGCCAGCACGCTTTCCATGCGGGTCTGGCAGCCTTGCGTCCAGGCGGCAAAATCAGTCATCGGTTTCTTCGGTCTTGAAAGGCTGCAGGGTCCCGTTTTCCAGAATTTTCACCTGTTGCTCGGCATCGGCCAGTTGCTGGCGACAGTACTGCAGCAGTTCGGCGCCGCGCTTGTAGGCGGCGAGCGAAGCCTCCAGCGGCAGCTGGCCGGACTCCATTTCGGACACAATGGCGTCCAGTTCGGCCAGTGCGGACTCGTAGTCCTTGGGCGGCGTGGCGGCGCGGGATTTGGCCATGAATATCGAATCCAGCGGGGGAAAGGGCGATACTTTAACAAATTTAGCCCGCTGCCTTAACAGTAATCGGCATGGCGCGCCCACGTCGAGGCCGGACAGGCGGCACATCGCGGCGATGGAAGTGGAGCGAGGACATCGATGAAATCAAGCTGGATGCTGGTGGCTGCGGCCCTGTTCGCGCTGATGGGCGTGCTGGTGAAGCATGCGTCCGCCACCTTTTCGCCCGCCGAACTGGTGTTTTACCGCTCGGCGTTCGGGCTGCTCGCCATCTGGGGGATGATTGCCGTCGGCCGTCGCCGCTTGCTGGCGCCGCTCGCCACGCGTCATTGGCGGGCACACTTCTGGCGCGGCCTGTCGGGCTTTGTCGCGCTGGTGCTGTTCTTCTACGCCATCGGTCGGCTGCCGCTGGCCACCGCCGTCACCCTGAATTACACCGCCCCGCTGTTTCTGGCGGCGCTGTCGGCCTGGTGGCTGCACGAACGCCACGGGCGGGGCTTGGTCGGCGCGGTGCTGCTGGGTTTTGTCGGCATTGTGCTGCTGTTGCGTCCGCAGGTGCAGGGCCAGGACTGGCTGCCCGCGCTGGCCGGGCTGGTGTCGGGGATGCTGGCGGCGGTGGCCTATGTCAACGTCAAGCAGCTGGGCCGGCTGGGCGAACCCGAATGGCGGGTGGTGTTTTATTTCACCCTGCTGGCGACCGTGGGCGGGGGCGTATGGATGGCGGTAGCCGGCTTTCACCGGCCGCTGGCGGGCGACTGGGTGTGGCTCGCCGGCATCGGCGTCACCGCCACGCTGGCGCAGCTGGCGCTGACGCGCGCTTACCATCGCGGCCGCACGCTCATGGTCGGCGCGCTCGCCTACACCACGGTGGGGTTTTCCGCCCTGTACGGCGTGCTGCTGTTCGACGAACGGCTGCCGCTGCTGGCCTGGACCGGCATGGCGGTGGTGGCGGCAGCCGGCGTCTGGGCGGTGCGCGCGTCGACGCCTGCGCAGTCCGATCCGCTATAGTGAGCACACCTTAGTGAGGAGCGCAGCATGATCAGCCTGAATATCAAAGACAACCAGATTGCCGTCACCGTGATGGGGCAGTTTACGCTGGACGATTACCGTGAACTTGAGCAGGCGGTGTGCTACGGCATCCAGTTTCAGGGCAGGGTCAACCTGCTGTTCGACCTGCGCGACATGCTGTCGTACAGCGTCGACGTGGCGTGGGAGGAACTGAAGTTTTCACGCGAACACAAGAACGATTTCGACCGCATCGCCATCCTCACCGGCGACCAGTGGGTGGCGTGGAGCATGTGGGTGAACCGTCTGTTCATGTCGGCGGACATCCGGCTGTTCGACGAGCTGGAACTGGCGCAGGCCTGGGTGGCCGGCGCTGATCTGCCGGTCGCGGCGGACTGAAACCGCCCGGCCGTTTTTATCCTCGGCGCGCCGGCCGGAATATCGCCAGGTTGGCGTAATACGCCTCGCTGGCGTTGGCCGCATCCCAGCCGGGAATTCCCTGCACCGGCAGCGGGGCAAGCTGGCGCGGGGTGACGATGGCGGCGAGGGCGATGGCCGCCTGCGCATCCGCGGCATCGGGGTCGAGCGTGTCCGAAATCAAAATGAGGCATTTGCCGGTCATCGAGGGGTAGGGCGCAAGCGCCTTTTCCAGCAGCGCATGGCCCACCACCACGAAGTGCATGTCGGTCTCGACGCGCGGGCGGGCTTCCCGGAAAAGTGCGTGCCATCCACGTCCGGCCAACAGTTCAGGCAAGGCCGGGTCGCGGCTGATCGCCCAAACGCCCGACTCGTCCAGCATCGTCAGCGCGTCGCGGCGCCGGCCGCGCCTGCTGTCGGTCTCGAGCGCGATGGCCTCGCCGTGGGCCGCGTTCAGCGCAGCCTTGAAGCGCGGAAAGCGCAGCCATACCAGCGCGTTCAGCACGTCGTGCCAGGTGTCGGCGCGGGTCGGCACCTGGCCGGTGTGCAGGATGTGGGTTTCGTAATCGCGTGCCGACAGGCGGCCGTCGGGAACAAAAAATCGCAGCGGCAGGCCGCGCGCCTGGGTCGTGCCGTATGCAGCGGCCAGCGCGTTGAGGACGTCCAGCGAGGGCAGGCCATGCGCCATCTCAAGCGCGTCGATCAACGCCCGATAGGGCGCGAAGGCGGGATGGTCGAAGTTCAATGCAGCGCTTCGGACAAGGCCTGGCGGTATTGCCGCGTCAGCGGATGCGCGCTGCCGAGCAGGTCGAACAGCGCCAGCAGGCTGGTGCGGCCGATGTCGTGGCGGAAGCCGCGGTCGGTACGCGCGATGAGCAGCAGTTCCTCCAGCGCGCCGGCAAAGTCGTCCGCCGCCAGCAGCACCGCCGCGCGCTGGTAGTGCGCAGCGAGGTCGCCGGCATCGCGCGCGAGGCCGGCGTCGAGTTCGGCCAGCGGCGGCGCCAGCCGCGCGGTTTCGGCCAGATTCAGATGCGCGTGCAGACGGGCGATTTCGGGTTCCGCACGCGCGTCCGGCGGCAGGCTGTCGAGCAGCTTCAACGCCTGCGCGCCTTCGCCTTCGGCCCACAAGAGCTTGGCGAGGTCGCGCGGGATCGCGAGGTTGTCGGGCTCGGCCATCGCCGCATTGGCGAGCAGCATGCGCGCCTGCTGGACGTTTCCCGACTGCCAGGCGGCCACCCCCAGCGCGTGGGCGCGGTTGGCGTCGCCGGCGATGAAGCGGTCGAGCACCGCCCGGAAGCTGCTGTCGGGGTCGGCGCCGTGGATCGTGTGGGCGACCTCGCCGCGCCAGAAGAATTTCACCGTGGGCACCGAGTTCACGCCGAAGCGGCGGGCAAGTTCGGGCAGCTCGTCGGTGTTCAGCATCACCAGCAGGAACTTGCCGCCGTATTCGGCGGCAAGTTTGACCAGGCGCGGCATCAGGATGAAGCAGGGGCCTGCCTTGGGGGTCCAGAAGTGCACCAGCACCGGGCCCTTGTGCGAGTTTTCCAGCACCAGCCGGTTGAAGTTCTCGGCGCTGGCGTCGAACACATAAGGCGACAGGCTCATTGATCGAACATCCCGGTGTCGGCGAAGCGGTCGCAGGCGGCGACGAGTTCGCGCGCGATGCCCGGCTCGAACGCCGAATGGCCGGCATCCGCCACGATCACATAGCGCGCCTCGGGCCAGGCGCGTGCCAGTTCGTCGGCCGACACGATGGGGCAGACGGCGTCGTAGCGCCCCTGCACGATCACCGCCGGGATGGCGCGGATGCGCTCGATATTGGCAAGCAGGCTGTTGTCGGGCAGAAAGATGTGATTGACGAAATAATGCGCCTCGATGCGCGATAGCGACAGCGCGGTTTTTTCGCTGCAGAACGCGGAGACGAGTTCGGGGTTGGGCAGCAGGGTCGAGCAGGACGCCTCGAAGGTGGCCCACTGGAATGCGGCAGGCTGGTGCACCGCCGGGGAGGGATCGATCAGGCGGCGATGGTAGGCGGCGAGCAGGTCATGGCGTTCGGCCTCCGGGATGAATTCCGCCAGCTGCCGCTGCGCCTCGGGAAACAGCGCGCGGATGCCGTCGAGGAACCAGTCGATCTCGCTTTTGCGGCACAGGAAAATGCCGCGCAGCACCAGTCCGCTGCAGCGTTCGGGGTGCGCCTCGGCGTAGGCCAGCGCCAGGGTCGAGCCCCACGAACCGCCGAACACCAGCCAGGACTCGATGCCGAGTTCGCGCCGCAGCGCTTCCATGTCGGCGATCAGATGCGGCGTGGTGTTGTCGGCGAGTTCGCCGTGCGGGGTCGAGCGGCCGCTGCCGCGCTGATCGAACAGCACGATGCGGTAGCGTGCCGGGTCGAAAAAACGCCGCTGGATCGGCGAGGTCCCGGAACCGGGCCCGCCGTGCACAAACAGCACCGGGATGCCCTCGGGATTGCCGGAGGTCTCCCAGTAGATGCGGTGGACGCCCGCCGTTTCCAGCATGCCGCTGGTGTAGGGCGTGGTCGGCGGGTAGAGCGCTGAAATTTCTGGCATGGGATGAGACCTGAAAATGAGTTTCGCATAATATCGTGGACGTCCATGCTCACCCCACCGCCATGACCACACCGTTCAAGTTTGCCCACGCTGTAGACCCCGACTGGACCCGCGCCGCGCAGGCCTGCATGAATCAGCTGGGCGCGATTCCATCGGCGGCGACGCTGGGGTTCCTCTACGTGTCGGACGCCTTCGCGGGCGAGCTCGACGCGATTCTGGCTTTTTTCAAAAGCGCGACCGGCGTGCCGCACTGGACCGGCAGTGTGGGCGTGGGGGTCTGCGCCAGCGGGGTGGAATACCTGGGGCAACCGGCGATGGCGGTGATGCTGGGCGAGTTCGAGACGGCCGATTTCAGCATGCTGCCGTTGCTGCGCGCCCCGCAGGATCTCGACGCGGCGGCTTTATCGGATGCCTACTTCGCCATGGTGCATGGCGACCCGGCCAATACCCGCATCCAGGAACTGATCGAAGGCCTCAGTGAACGTGTGTCGAGCGGCTTTGTCGTTGGCGGGCTGTCCAGTTCGGAAGGCGTGACCGCGCAGATCAGCGACGGCGTGGTGAGCGGCGGTTTGTCGGGCGTGCTGTTCAGCGAGCGGGTGAAGCTGGCGACCCGGCTGACGCAGGGGGTTTCGCCGCTGGGGCCGCGCCACCGCGTCACCGCTGCCAACAAGAACGTCGTCGGCAGCCTTGACCATCGTCTGGCGCTCGACGTGATGAAGGAAGAAATCGGCGAAGTGCTGGCGCGCGATCTGCGGCGCGCGGCCGGCTATATTTTTGTCGGCCTGCCGGTACGCGGTTCGGACACCGGCGACTATCTGGTGCGCAACATCCTCGGTGTCGACCCGCAGAATCATCTGGTGGCGGTCGGAGAAACCGTCGAGCCGGGTGACGAGTTGCTGTTTTGCCGGCGCGATCGGCAGTCGGCCGAAGACGATCTGCAGCGGATGCTCGCGGCCATCGGGGCGCAATTGAACGCGCCGATCCGGGGTGGCGTGTATTATTCCTGCCTGGGGCGCGGCCAGCACATGTTTGGCGTGCAGAATCGCGAAATGGAGTTGATTCGAGATGCCCTGGGGGATTTTCCATTGGTGGGTTTTTTTGCCAATGGCGAAATTTCCTATAATCGTTTATATGGCTACACTGGGGTGCTGACCCTGTTCGGATGACCAGTATGAGGATACAAGCATGACCCTGCACGCCATGAAAGAAGACGAAGTCCGCCTGCTACGCGGCGAGATCGAAATGTTGATGAACGAACGCCACCAGCTGTTGCAGGTGACGGGCGCGGCAGCGGTGTTCGTCGCCAATCTGGATACCGATATCTTGCCAGACGACACCGACACCATCGACGCGGCTGAAATGCTGGCCGAACAACTCAATGGGCTGTCCGAGGAGACCCTCAAGGACGCATTGGAGTCCGTGCGCGCCGAACTCGATCCCCAGCAATAAGCGGGTTTCTCCTCTTGGCCCGTCTGTCGCTGCCCGGTCCCGCTGAATTCGGGCGCTTTGCACTGATCGTCGGGCTGACAGCGCTGGCGTATGCGCTGGCAGGCTGGCTCAGTCTCAAGCTTGCCGCGTACGTGTCGGGCGTTATCGCCGCCGTCTGGCTGGCGGGCGGCATCGGCGCCGTGGCGAGCCTGCGTTTCGGCGCGGCAGGGGTGGCGGGGGTGCTGCTGGGATCGCTGACGGTCTACAGTTCGATCCTGCCGCTGGAAAACGCATTCCGCTTTGCCCTCGGTGCCGCCGCCGGGGCATGGATTATCGGCACCCTGCCGCGCTATTTACAGCCTTTCAGTCCCACGCTCGATTATGTGTCCAGCGTCGCCAAGTTCGCGCTGGTGGCGGTTCCATTGGGTAGCGCGGTGAGCGTGCTGGCGGGCGTGTTCAGCCTGCACTTCTTTGACGACCTGCCGGCCGGGCTGCTGCTGCGGGGATTGTGGGTGGGGTGGCTGGATAATTTGCTTGGGGTGTACCTGATTGCGCCGCTGCTGCTGACGGCGCCGCGTTGGGAATTGCTGCCGACCAACCGGGGGGCGCGGCTGGAAGGGCTGGTGCTGGTGCTCGGCATGCTGGCGCTGACCTGGGTGATGATGGAGTACGCCGAGCCCTTGCGGCCTGCCGAAATTGTCCTGTTCGTGATGATGCCGGCCGTGTTGTGGGCGGCATTGCGGTTTTCGGTGACCGGGGCGAGCCTGGCCATTTTTCTGGCGGCGATCATCGTGCTGGGCGTGACGGTTGTTTCCTACGACGGGATCACCGGCGCCACCATGCCGGGCGACGTGTTTGCCCTGCAGATCAGCATGATGACCATGGCGCTGGGCGGACTGTTCGTGGCGGCCGCCCTGGCCGAGCGCCGCTATTCCGAAATGCGGCTAAACATGCTGGCCAACCACGACCCGCTGACCGGCTTGCCCAACCGTTCGTATTTCCAGGACTTTCTCGGCCATGCGCTGGCGCGTGCGCAGCGCGACAAATCCCAGGTTTCGCTGCTCTTCATCGATCCCGACCGCTTCAAGCACATCAACGACTCGCAGGGGCACGAAGTGGGCGACCAGGTGCTGCGCATCGTTGCCAGCCGGCTGGCCGACCAGTTGCGCGCCGATGATTTTGTCGCCCGTCTGGGCGGCGACGAATTTGCCGTCATCCTGACCCATCCCCCGGCCTCGCGCGCCGCCAGCCGGGTGGCGCGCAAGCTGAACCAGGTGCTGGCCGAATCGTTCAAGCTGGGGCAGCGGCGTTATGCCATCGGCGCCAGCATCGGCATCAGCGTGTATCCGGACGATGGCCTCGACGCCAACACCCTGCTGCGCCAGGCCGACCTGGCGATGTATCAGGCCAAACATAGCCGCAGCGGATTTGAATACTTCAGCAATGAACTGAATACCGTGGCGCAGCAGCAGCTGGCCCTGGAAAGCGGCCTGCGCCAGGCGCTCGAACGCGATGAACTGGCACTGCTGTATCAGCCCAAGGTCGATCTTGCCGGCGGCCAGGTGGTGGGGCTGGAGGCCCTGATACGCTGGCTTCCCCGCTCGGGCAACATCATCGGGCCCGATCAGTTCATTCCGGTGGCAGAGGAGACCGGCCTGATCGTGCCGATTGGACGCTGGGTGGTGCGGGTCGCGTGCATCCAGTGGATTGCCTGGCGCGACGCCGGGCTCAACCCGCCGCCGGTGGCGGTCAACCTGTCGCCGCGGCAGCTTTCCGATGCGCGCCTGATCGACGATATCGATGCCATCCTGAAGGACACCGGGATGGATCCTGCGCATTTGCAGCTGGAAGTGACCGAGAGTGCCGCGATGGAGAACCCGGCGCGCACCTTCGATATACTCGATGCACTGCGTCAGCGCGGGCTACACGTTTACATTGACGATTTTGGCACGGGCTATTCCAATCTGGGCCAGTTGAAGCGCATGCCGATCGACGCGCTGAAAATCGACAAGAGTTTTGTGAAAGACGTACTGATCGATAGCGATGATGCGGAAATTGCCAACGCCATCATCCGTCTGGCGCACGCCCTGACGCTGCGCGTGGTGGCCGAAGGCGTCGAGACGTTCGAACAGGTGACGTTTCTGAAACAGAATGGCTGCGACGAAATTCAGGGGTATGTCGTCAGTAAACCGTTGACGCCGAGCAAGGTCGGCGAGCTGTTTGCGCTGAATTACACTTTCTGACTGACTGAACCGGCGCGTCCGGGATGGAATGTGGGAGGCCCGCCCCCGGACCGAATGCCGGCGGTTGCACGGCCCCGGCACAAGTCAGGCGAACCCGCAGCCGATTTCCTTCAAGTCAGCCCACCAGCTGCTCCAGCACGAAGGGCAGGATGCCGCCCTTGTTGTAGTACTCGACCTCGATCGGGGTGTCGATGCGCAGCTTGAGCGCGACGCGTTCAACATTGCCATTGGCGCGGTGGATCACCAGCGTGACGTCCTGCTGCGGCGTAATGCCGGCTTCGGCGCCTTCGAGGTCGAAGGTCTCGCTGCCGTCGAGTTTCAGCGTGGCGGCGTCGACGCCGTCCTTGAACTGGCAGGGCAGCACGCCCATGCCGGCGAGGTTGGCGCGGTGGATGCGCTCGAAGCTTTTGGCGACGACCGCCTTCACGCCGAGCAGGGCGGTGCCCTTGGCGGCCCAGTCGCGGGAAGATCCGGTGCCGTATTCCTCGCCGGCGAAGATCGTCAGCGGCGTGCCGTCGCGCTGATATTCCATGGCGGCGTCGTAGATCGGCTTTTCCTCGCCGTCCTTCAGGGTGATGCCGCCCTCGCTGCCGGGGATCATCAGGTTCTTGATGCGCACGTTGGCGAAGGTGCCGCGCATCATCACCTCGTGGTTGCCGCGGCGTGCGCCGTAGCTGTTGAAATCGGCCTTCTCCACGCCGTGCTGGGCGAGGTAGAGGCCGGCCGGCGAAGTCGGCTTGATCCCGCCAGCGGGGCTGATGTGGTCGGTGGTGACCGAGTCGCCGAAGATCGCCAGCGCGCGCGCACCCTTGATGGAAGCACCCTCTCCCGCGCTTGCGGGGGCGGGGAGGAAGAACGGCGGCTGCTGGATGTAGGTCGATTTCTCGTCCCATTCATACACCGCTCCGGTCGGCGCGCTCACGCCGTCCCACAGCGGGTTGTCGGCGCCGACGTCGGCGTAGCGCTTGTAGGCGCCGGCGTCGGTGGAGTGGTGCAGCAGCGCCGCGATCTCCTCGTTGCCCGGCCAGATGTCCTTCAGGTAAACCGGGCCGTCCTTGCCGGCGCCGATGGGCTCCTTGTCGACGTTGAACGGCACCCGCCCGGCCAGCGCAAACGCCACCACCAGCGGCGGCGACATGAGGAAGTTGGCCTTGACGTTCTGGTGCACGCGCGCCTCGAAGTTGCGGTTGCCGGAGAGCACCGAACAGGCGACCAGGTCGTTGTCGAGCACGGTTTTCTCGATCGCTTCCGGCAGCGGGCCCGAGTTGCCGATGCAGGTGGTGCAGCCATAGCCGACCACGCCGAAACCCAGCTGTTCGAGGTAGGGCAAGAGGCCGGCGGCCTTGAGGTATTCGGTGACCGCGCGCGAGCCGGGCCCCATGCTGGTCTTGACGTGCGACGGCGTGTAGAGGCCGAGTTCGACCGCCTTTTTCGCCAGCAGGCCAGCGGCGATCATCACGCCGGGGTTGGAGGTGTTGGTGCACGAGGTGATGGCCGCGATGACCACGCTGCCGTGGCGCAGCTCGCCACCGCCCTCGACCGCGTAGGTGCGACGCAGGTCCTCGACGGTCTTGCCGTAGCCGCCTTCTGCCTTGGGCTTCTGCATCAGCGTGTCGAAGGTGGTTTCGATCGCGGACAGCGCGATGCGGTCCTGCGGCCGCTTGGGGCCGGCGACCGAGGGTTCGACGGTCGAGAGGTCGAAGCTGAGCGTCTGCGAATAGTCGATGTCGCCCGCCTGGGGGATGCCGAACAGGCCCTGCGCCTGGTAGTAGGCGCGGATCAGGTCGACCTGGTCCGCCTTGCGGCCGGTCGCGGCGAAGTACTGGCAGGTGGCCTCGTCGACCGGGAAGAAGCCCATGGTCGCGCCGTATTCGGGCGCCATGTTGGCGATGGTCGCGCGGTCGGTGACCGGCAGCGCGGCCGCGCCTTCGCCGAAGAACTCGACGAACTTGCCGACCACCTTGGCGCGACGCAGCATCTCGGTGAGGGTCAGCACCACGTCGGTGGCTGTGACGCCCGGCTTCACGCTGCCGGTGAGGTGGACGCCGACGACGTCCGGGGTGAGGAAATACACCGGCTGGCCCAGCATCGCCGCTTCCGCTTCGATGCCGCCGACGCCCCAGGCCACCACGCCCAAGCCGTTGATCATGGTGGTGTGGCTGTCGGTTCCGACCAGCGTGTCCGGATAGGCCATGCCGTCCTTTTCCATCACGCCGCGCGCCAGGTATTCCATGTTCACCTGGTGCACGATGCCGACGCCGGGCGGCACCACCTTGAAGGTGTCGAAGGCCTGCATACCCCACTTGAGGAACTGGTAGCGTTCCTGGTTGCGCTCGAACTCGATTTTCATGTTGAGGTCGAGCGCGTCCGGGGTGCCGAACTTGTCCACTTGAATGGAATGGTCGACCACCATGTCGACCGGCACCAGCGGCTCGATTTTCTGCGGGTCGTGGCCCATTTTCTGCGCGGCGGAGCGCATCGCAGCGAGGTCGGCCAGCAGCGGCACGCCGGTGAAGTCCTGCAGGATCACCCGCGCCACGGTGAAGGGGATTTCCTCGGTGCGCTCGGAATTGGGCTGCCAGTTCGCCAGCTGTCTGACGTGCTCGGGCGTCACCTTGACGCCGTCGCAGTTTCTGAGCACCGACTCCAGCACGATGCGGATCGACACCGGCAGCCGCGTCACCGACACGCCCAGTGCGGTTTCCAGTTTCTTCAGCGAGGCGAAGTGCGCCTTGCCGGTGGCGGTGGAAATGGAATCGAAGGTGTTGAACGTGTCGGTCATGATGGTTTGATTCGTAAAATGATTGACTGTGAAAATGGCCGGGAGGCCCGATTTTACCGGAAGCGCAGCGCCTGTTAACGGCCGGACATTCGCTTACAGGCGTATGCCAAACATGCCCAGCAGCTTGACCATGCCCAGGTAGGCCAGCGCCGTGGCGGCGCTGGAAGCGGCCAGGCTGAACCAGAAGCCGAGGCCATTGCGCAGCAGAAACGGCAGCAGCACAAACAGCAGCAGCGAGGGCAGCACCAGCCAGAAAATTCCGCTGGAAAGCGCGGCAACCTTCTGCACGTCGCCGGTGTCGAGATACAGCCAGACAAACGCGAGCAGCGAGATGAGCGGCAGCGAAGCCACGGCCGCCGCCCAGAACGTGCTGCGCTTGGCCACTTCGGCAACGATGACGAGGATCAGCGCGGACAGGGCGATTTTGAACGCGTATTGCCCCATGGCGGCAGGGTCAGCCTTCGCGCCGCATCTGCGGGTTCATTTAACTTTCCCGCCTCACCTGCGGGTTCATTTAACTTTCCCGCCTCATCTGCGGGCTCACCTTAACCTTCCCGCCTCATCTGCGGGAACAGGATGACGTCGCGGATGCTGGGCGAATCGGTTAGCAGCATGACCAGGCGATCGATGCCGATGCCGCAGCCGCCGGTGGGCGGCAGGCCGTGTTCCAGCGCGCGGATGAAGTCGGCGTCGTAGTGCATCGCTTCCTCGTCGCCGGCTTCCTTCGCCCGCACCTGTTCCATGAAACGCTCGGCCTGGTCCTCGGCGTCGTTCAGTTCGGAGAAGCCGTTGGCCATTTCGCGCCCGGTGATGAACAGCTCGAAGCGTTCGGTGATGTCGGGCTGGGTGTCGGAGCGGCGCGCCAGCGGCGAGACTTCGGCCGGGTAGTCGATGATGAAGGTCGGCTGGATCAGCAGCGCCTCGGTGGTTTCCTCGAAGAAGCTCAATTGCAGGCCGCCGATACCGTCCTGCGGGCGGTATTTGGCCTTCATCGCGACGAACTGGCCGACCAGCCACTCGCGGTCGTTGAGTTGCTCGACGGTGTAGTGCGGGTGGTAGGTGCGGATCGCGTCGACGATGGTGAGGCGGGCAAACGGCTTGCCGAGATCAATGGTGTGGCCCTGGTAGACGACCGTGGTCGAGCCGGTGGCGACGACCGCGGTGTGACGGGTGAGCGCCTCGGTGAAGTCCATCAGGTAGCGGTATTCGCGGTAGGCCTCGTAGAACTCCATCATGGTGAACTCGGGGTTGTGCCGGGTGGAAAGCCCCTCGTTGCGGAAGTTGCGGTTGATCTCGAACACCTTCTCGAAGCCGCCGACCACCAGCCGCTTCAGATACAGCTCCGGCGCGATGCGCAGAAACAGTCCCATGTCGAGCGCGTTGTGATGGGTGGCGAAAGGCTTCGCCACGGCACCGCCGGGGATGGGATGCATCATCGGCGTTTCGACTTCGAGAAAATCGCGTTCGACCATGAAGGTGCGGATCGCCTGGATGATTTTCGAGCGCCGCATGAAGGTTTCGCGCGTGTCGTCGTTGGTGATGAGGTCGAGGTAGCGCTGGCGGTATTTCTGTTCCTGGTCGGCGAGGCCATGGAATTTTTCCGGCAGCGGGCGCAGCGCCTTCGACAGCAGGCGGATCGATTTTGCCTGGATGGTGAGTTCGCCCTTGTTGGTCTTGAACAGGGTGCCGGTGACGCCGATGAAATCGCCGAGGTCCCAGTGCTTGAACGCGTCGTGCGACTCGATGCCGGTGAGGTCGTTGGACAGGTAGATCTGGATACGCCCGCTCATGTCCTGCAGGGTGGCGAAGCTGGCTTTGCCCATCACCCGCTTGAGCATCATGCGGCCGGCAAGCTGGACTTCGACGGCTTCGCCTTCCAGCGCTTCCTTGCTCTTGTCGCCGTGGGCTGCGGCCAGCTTGCCGGCGTAGTCGCGGCGCTCGAAGTCGTTGGGGAAGGCGATGCCCTGTTCGCGGATCGCGGCGAGCTTGGCGCGGCGTTCGGCAATGATCTGGTTTTCGTCTTGTAGGGGGGCGGTGTTTTCGGTGTTCATGGCGGCTAAGTTCAATCGAAACGGTGGAGCACGAAACCGATCTGTTGTGCGGCTTCGGCCTGTTTTTTGTCGGCAGTTGAAAATGCCGGAATGGAATGGCGTCGGGCGACAGCGAGGTGCAGCGCATCTAACGTGCGCAAAGGCAATTCGGCGACCTCGTCCATCAAGTGGTAGGCCAGCGTCAGGTCGTCCTCCAGGAAAGGCGAAACTGCAAGGGCGCCGTCCTGCATATCGAGCCGAAAGGCTTCAAGCACTTGGGTTTCGAGTGTGGGCGAAATCTGCTGGTCGCGGCGGCGGCGCGCCAGTACGCAACGCATTTCCACGATGGTCAAACGGCTGATCGTGAGCGGGGCTTGCGCCAGAAAGAAAGCATCGAATGCATCGCTGCCCGCTTCGCTGATGTAGCGTTTCACCAGCGCGCTGGTATCGACATAAATCATCAGAAACGGTCTTCGCGGTCTTCGCTAATCAGAACTTCGCTGGGAATCTCCTGAAACGACTGGCTGGCGCGAAATGCTGCGAGCGAACGGAAGGCTTTCTTGCGCGGTTTGATCGGCAGAATCCGCGCCACCGGCTCGCCATGCTTCACCACCAGCACTTCGTCGGCGTCGGCGAACATCTGGTCGGGGTGCGACAGGCCTTCGCGGGCTTCGCGGATGGTCAGGGTTTTCATGGGGCAGCCTCCCAAAGGGTTCAAGCAGTGCAAAATGTGACACAATTATAGCCAATGTGACACGCTCCTTGCCACCCATTTCTTGCCCATGTCCTACACTCCTTTAAGCCTGCTCAACCGTGTTTTCGGCTATCCCGCGTTTCGCGGCGAGCAGGCCGCCATCGTCGACACCGTCGCGGCGGGCGGCGATGCCTTGGTGCTGATGCCCACCGGCGGCGGCAAGTCGCTGTGCTTCCAGATTCCGGCGCTCTTGCGCGAGGGCTGCGCGGTGGTGGTGTCGCCGCTGATCGCGCTGATGCAGGACCAGGTCGCGGCGCTGAAAGAACTGGGCATCGCCGCCGAGTTCCTGAATTCGAGCCAGGATGGCGCGGCCGCGATGCGGGTCGAGCGCGAATTCGTTTCCGGGCAGATCAAGCTTTTGTACGTCGCCCCGGAACGCCTGCTCACGCCGCGTTTTCAATCCCTGCTCGAACAGGCCCATGTCGCGCTGTTCGCCATCGACGAGGCGCACTGCGTCTCGCAATGGGGGCACGACTTCCGCCCCGAATACCTTGGCCTGTCGGCGCTGCACGAGCGCTTTCCCGAGGTGCCGCGCATCGCGCTCACCGCCACCGCCGATGCCGCTACCCGCGCGGAAATCCTCATCCGGCTCGACCTCGGCGCCGCGCGCGTGTTCGTCGCCAGCTTCGACCGCCCCAACATCCGCTACCGCATCAGCGAAAAATCCGAGCCGCGCCGCCAGTTGCTCGATTTCCTGGGCGAGCACAAAAATGAGGCCGGCATCGTCTACTGCAGCACGCGCAAGAAAGTCGAGGAAACCGCCGACGCGCTCAAGCAGGCTGGCCTCACCGCATTGCCCTACCACGGCGGCATGGACAATGACACGCGCCGCCGCCATCAGGAAAAATTCCTGCGCGAGGACAGCGTCGTCATGGTCGCCACCCTCGCGTTCGGCATGGGCATCGACAAGCCCGACGTGCGCTTCGTCGCCCACCTCGACCTGCCGAAATCGGTCGAAGGCTATTACCAGGAAACCGGTCGCGCTGGCCGCGACGGCGAGCCCGCCGAGGCGTGGATGGCGTGGGGCCTGCAGGACGTCGTCACCCAGCGCCGCTTCATCGACGAGGGCGAGGCCGAAGACGCGCACAAGCGCATCGGCCACGCCAAGCTCGACGCCCTGGTCGGCCTGTGCGAGGCGGCCAGCTGCCGCCGCGTCGCGCTGCTTTCCTACTTCGGCGAAGCCAGCCAAGCCTGCGGCAACTGCGACGTCTGCCTCAATCCGCCCACCCTGTGGGACGGCACAGAAGCCGCGCAAAAGCTGCTCTCCACCGTCTACCGCACCGGCCAGCGCTTCGGCGCCGGCCACGTGCTCGACGTGCTGCTCGGCAAGACCACCGAGAAAATCGACCGCTTCGGCCACAACCAGTTGAGCGTGTTCGGCATTGGCGCGAGCCAAACCGACAAGGTCTGGCGCACCGTGTTGCGCCAGCTCGTGGTGCGCGGATTACTGGAAGTCGACCACACCGCCTACGGCGCGTTGAAGCTCACCGCTGCCGCAAGGCCGGTGCTGAAGGGTGAGAAAACCGTCATGCTGCGCGCGATCGAAGTGAGGCCTGCGCGCAGCAGGAAATCGCGCTTCGCGCCCAGCTCGGGCGAAGGCGTCCACAACGACGAAGACCCGCTGTTCCTCTCCCTGCGCGCCTGGCGCCGCGAAACCGCCAACGAGAAGGGCGTCCCCGCCTACGTCATCCTGCACGACGCCACCCTGCGCGAGATCGCCGCGCGCCGCCCCGCCACCCTGGCGGAACTGGGCGAGATTTCGGGGCTGGGAACGAAGAAGCTGGAAGCCTACGGCGAGGCGGTGCTGGAGGTGGTGGCGGAAGGTTGAGCAGGTTCTTCCGTTTACCCCCTTGGTCACCATAAACATATTGTTTATGGTGGCCGTGTGATTCAAACTTTCGCCAACCCGGAAACCGAGCAATTCTTTGGCTCTTCCGGTAAATCCTACGGAAGAGCCCCGAAATTGGTCACGTTCACCCGGAATGGGCGGTCACGATGCGCCGGAATGACCGGTCACAATAGCCCGGAATCAGCGGTCACGATGCTCCGGAATACCCACTTTTCTGAATAACGGTCGAGTAGTTGGCCGAAGGTATGGCGGCGCGCGCGTTCGACGTCAGCGTGCTTGCCGAGGCGCAGTTCCTGGCGGGTGGCGAGGCACCAGGTGTCGGCGGCTTCCCGGGTCGGGAAGGTGGCGGAAATGGACTTTCCCTTGACCGTCAGGCGAACCTGGAGCTGGCCATTCTTGCGGCGGATGTTGGACATTCGGGTCAACTTTCAAGTTAATGACCCAACGTATAGCTAGTGCCTGACCGAAAACCCCCTTTTTCTAAAAATCGCGGCCCCTAAAATCCAAAATATCCCACTAGTGTTTAATTGCGTAAATTAATAATAGTATTGCGAAGCTGTAACCCCCGAACCTCTCGTTTACGCCAGACGAATGGCGCTGCGTTTTCGTTGTAGGCGGCGATGAACGCATGGATGGCCTCGACGAGTTGCTCGATGCTTCGGAAGCTTGCGTTGTTGAGTGTCTTTCGCTGGAAAATGCCGAACCAAATTTCGACTTGATTGAGCCAGCTCGCGCTGGTGGGCGTGAA
>Ga0208244_100572_pt1 | contig 32596 bp, 34 predicted proteins | sample SubbioCR12Aug_5A_FD_184828 | JGI IMG/M metagenome (GOLD analysis project Ga0208244, IMG submission 184828) | Serpentinite rock and fluid subsurface biosphere microbial communities from McLaughlin Reserve, California, USA - CR12Aug_5A (SPAdes) | ecosystem: Environmental > Terrestrial > Deep...
AACGCTGGCGCGCCCTTGTGCGCTACATCGTCGAGAGAATCATCGCGGCCAAGCCAAAATCCCCTTCGCCTCTCTGTTTGACTTCGCTTTGTCTGGCTTCGGGATTGGGGTAACAGAGGAATTTAGGATGAAGCGCCAGGGCTGCATGTAGCCGACCGAGGGCGCCAGATGGGCGGCCGCGACCAGTCGTTCCAGCAAGCCGGCGGGCAGCGGATCGGGCAGGAAGTGGCGCATGTCGCGGCGTTCGCGGATGGCGCGTTCGATGGCGGTGATTTCTGCGTCGGAATAGCGGTGCGGACTCATTGCAAGGTCACCGCAAAGCTGGTTTCGACACCGACATCCCAGCCGTCCCAGAGAAAATCGGCGGCCTGGCCGTCGGCGATCAGGCGCAGCGCATAGCGCACCTGCTCCTCGTAGAAGCCGCAGAAGGCACCGATCTTCTCCATGCTGCCGTTCATCTCGTGCGCCTCGGCCGGGCAGGGCGAGCCGCAGAAATGGCGGATCGCGCAAGTCGAACAGGGGGCGAACTTGTCGACGTCGCGGCCCGTCACCTTGGCGAAGGCCGGGCTCTTGAGTATGTCGGCGATCTCGTCGCGGAACAGGTTGCCGCCGTCGAAGGCGGGCAGGCCGATGAACTCGCTGCACGGAAACAGGCCGCCGTCGGGCGCCAGCGCGAAGAAGGCGCGACCGCCGCCGCAGGGCGAGATGTCGCACATCAGCCGGCGTGCCGTCGGTGCCAGGATCGCCAGCAGGATGTTGGCGAAGTTGGCGACCACAAGTTTGCGTCCGCTGGCACGGAACAGTTCATGGCTGCGTTCGACGGCGGCGATGAAATGCGTTGCCAGCGCGCCGTCGGCCGGCTTCACCGTGCGCGCGCCGGGCAGGGTGCAGCGCACGGCGTTGAGCATGCAGGTCGGCACCTCGCGGGCGTGGAACAGCTCGACCAGCGGCACCAGCTGGTCGAGGTTCTTCGCCGTGCAGGTGGCGATCACACTCCACGACTCATAGCCGCGCAGGCGTTCCATGGCGTCGAGCACCTTGGCGTGCACGCTCTTGCCGCCGAAAGTCAGGCGCGTGGCATCGGTGATCTCGGCCAGCGGCCCGTCGAGCGAAAGGCCGATGCTGACGCGGCGGTCGGTGAGGAAAGCGAGCGCCGCGTCGTCGAGCAGCGTGGCGTTGGTCTGCACGCCGAAGACGTAGTCGTCGCCGTAGGCGTCGATGGCGGCGAACAAGGCCGCGCGGTTCATCAGCGGCTCGGCACCGTGGAAGATGATGCGCGGCCGGCGACCCGCCGGCATGACCGTGGCGAAGTAGGCCTTGAGCCGCCCGAGCGCATCCAACAGCTTGTCCGTTGCCATGTGCGCGCCGTCGCGGCGCATGTCGCGCGGGATGTAGCAGTAGGTGCAGTCGAGGTTGCAGCGCTCGGTCGGGTTCACATAGACCGCCGATGGCTTGAGCTCGAAGCGCAGGCCGTGCAGCTCGCGCGCGAACTCGACCACGCGCGCGCGGTAGGCGTCGAGCAGCGGTCCGCCGGCCAGCGTCTCGGCCAGGCGTTCCTTCTTCACCAGTGCCCAGAAGGCGGTGGCCGGATCGGTCAGCGCCAGATAGTCGGAGTGGCCGATGTCGAACGGCAGTAGGGTCGGGCCGCCGCCGCTGTTGGCGTAGCGACCAGGGGATGCGGGCGTAGGCGCACTCATGCCGACGGCTTCCGGTCCATCAGGATGTAGTGCGACAGACCGACGCCGTCGGCGTCGCAGCTCTGGCGACTGGCGATGATCGTGGGCTGGGCTGCGGGTGCGGCGGCGGGCTGCGCTGCGACGGCATTGGCGGTGGATGGGACTTGCTGGGTGACGATGGTCGACATGGAAGTTCTCCTCGGTTCCGGAAATGAAAAAGGGCTTCGCCGCCGCGCAGCCATGCGCGACGACGAAACCCTTGCCATTGGTTTCGAACAAGACTTCAGCAGGTCTTCTGGCTTTCGGATCGACCGGATCTGCCGCGCCTTCCCGCCGGGATTTCCCGGCAGTGGCCGACCGCCCCCGTCTTGCATGAGAGCGGCCCTGCGGCATCCGTCCCCGATTACAGCGGCGGGCCCGCCACGGAATTGCACCGTGTTCCTGGATGCTGATGTCGGCGTGGATTTTACAGGAGCAGCCGCGCCACGGCCTGCGGATCGGACGGAAAATAGAAGTGCATGTAGCTCGCCGTCAGGCGCACACGGCGGTAGATCGCCTCGCCGCCCTTGCCAGCCAGCTTGGTCGCCAGCGCGGCGGGTGCGAGCGCGGTCTCTGCCGTCGAGTAGTGGAAGGTATGGCCGGTGAGCTTGCCTTCGGGCAATACGGCTTCGAGCATGCCGAGCCCGGCCAGTTTCGCCTGCATGCGCACCGTGCCGGGCAGCAGACCGAACAGCGCGTGCGCCGTGCCATCCGTCGTAACGAGCGTGTCGAAGCAGGCCATCATGCCGCCGCACTCGGCCAACAAGGGTTTGGTGACGACATGCGCGGCCAGCGCTGCGCGCATGCTTTTGTTCGCGGCGAGCGCCGGACCGTGCAGTTCGGGGTAGCCGCCGGGCAGCCAGACCGCGTCGCAGGCGGGTAGCGCGGCGTCAGCCAGCGGCGAGAAGAATTCGAGCTTCGCGCCCAGCGCCGCCAGGCATTCTAGGTTGGCGGGATAGAGGAAGCAGAAGGCCGCGTCGCGCGCGACGGCGATGGTCTTGTCGGCGAGCAGCTTGCCAAAAGTGTGGGGCGTTGCCCCATCCCTCGCGTTGCTCGGGACCGCCACTGCGTGGCGTCCTGCGCCCTGCGGGCTGGTCGGCGCCGGCAGGACGGCGAAGTCGACCGGTGGCGGCAGTGCGGCGGCGGGCGTCGCGGCTAGCAGGTCGGCCATGCGTTCGATGCGCGTGTCGAGGTCGGCGATTTCGGCGGCGGGCAGCAATCCGAGGTGGCGCTCCGGCAGCGCGGCGTCGACGTCGCGTGGCAGCGCGCCGGCCCAGGCGATGTCCTCCGGCAGCGTGGCGCGGCAAAGTTCGGCGTGATAGTCGCCGCCAACGCGGTTAGCGAGCGCGGCGATGATGGGCGCGCCGACGCCGAAATGCTTCAAACCCCAGGTCACCGCGCCGAAGCTCCCGGCCATCGCGCTGGCGTCGATGACCAGCAGGATCGGCAAGCCGAGCCGGCGCGCGAGTGCGGCCGATGACGGCTCGCCGTCGTGCAGGCCCATCACGCCCTCGACGAGGATGAGATCAGCTTCCTGGGCGGCACGCGCCAGCCGCCAGCGCGCATCGTCCTCGCCGCACATGCGGAAGTCGATGTTCTCGCAGGGCGCGCCGCTGGCGAGTTGATGGATCTGCGGATCGAGAAAGTCCGGGCCGCATTTGAAGATACGCACCTTGCGGCCCTGCCGCGCATGCAGGCGCGCGAGCGCGGCCACGACCGTGGTCTTGCCGTGACCCGAGGCGGGCGCTGCGACCAGCAAGGCGGGGCAGGCCGGCATCAGGATTCGAGCGCGGACTGGATGTAGTCGGCCGGCAGGCGGTGTTCGCGCGCCAGATCGGCGGCGCTTCTGCCGCTGGCCCGGAGGTCAGCGATCCAGCCGTCGAGGCCGGTGGACAGCGAGTGACCTGCCAGTTCGCCTGCCTTGGCGCCGCCGTCATCGACCCGATACTTGTTGGCATAGCCGCGTGGCGTGACCATCAGGCCATGCCGGATGAAAGTGTTGGAATTACCGATCAGCACCGTGGTCAGCATGCCGATGTCGCACTCGGCCAGGTTTTCCAGCGTCGCGAATTCGATGCGCTGCTTCGCACGATAGGCCGACTTGACAATGGCCACAGGTGTTTGCGGATCGCGGTGACGCAGGAAGAGACGTTGCGCCTCGACGATCTGCCGCGCGCGGCGGCCGCTCTTGGGGTTGTAAAGGGCGACGACGAAATCGGCCGCGGCGGCTGCGTCGAGGCGGCGGGCGATCGCCGGCCACGGCGTCAGGAGGTCGGAGAGCGAAATCGCGCAGAAGTCGTGGGTCAGCGGCGCGCCGACCAGCGCGGCGCAGGTGTTGAGCGCCGAGGCGCCGGGCACGATCTCGACCTCGATGCCGGAATCCGGCGTCCAGCCGGCCTGGAACAGCACCTCGAAGGTCGGCCCGGCCATGCCGTAGACCCCGGCGTCGCCGGAGGACACCAGCGCCACCTTCCTGCCTTCCCTGGCTCGGGCGAGCGCCTCGATGGCGCGGTCGAGTTCCTCGGTCATCGACTTCCTGATGACATCCTTGCCATCGAGCAGATCCGCGACCAAGCGGATGTAGGTGACGTAGCCGATCACCGTGTCGGCCTCGGCGATCGCTGCGCGGGCGCGCGCCGTCAGGTGATCGTGGCTACCGGGGCCGAGGCCGACGAGCATGATCTTGCCGGTACTTGCCTTGATTTCAGGTGCGTTCATTGGGGGATCCTAGCGATGGAGACGGTGGCATTGCGGCCGTCCGGGCCGCGCAGCTTGTGTTTTTCGATGACGAGATGGCGCTTGCCAGCGCCCGCCGCAAGCAGCGCGGCGGCTTCCGACACCGACGGCGTGCCGGTGTATTTGCGCACGGTTTCCGACGGATTGGGCACGTCGACCGCAGCGAGTTCGGCGGCCGCGAAATAGCGAATGGCCCAGCCGCATTGCGCCGCGACTTCGGCCAGGCCGGCCTCGTCGGCCTTGATGTCGATGGAGGCGACCGCCTGCACGTCGGCCGGCGCGCAGCCGCACGCCGCCAGAGCTTCGGCGATGGCCTGGGCGATGGTCGCGGCCGGCGTGCCCCGGTCGCAGCCCAATCCCAAGGCTACCGGTCCTGGGAGCCTTGGGTGCCGTTCTGCGAGCGCGCTCTTCATGCGTCCGTGCCCGGGCGGTAAACGACGCATCGACCGGCGAGCCGGTCGGCATGGGCGGCGGGCATCTCCCGCCCGCTGATCCACAGCACGGCGGCGAACCGTTCGACAGCCACATCCTCCAGCCGCCGGAACAGCGTCACGTTGGCCGGCGGCGGCCCCCGGCGGCCGTTGGCATGCCGGGTCCACCAGTCCTTGTCGCCCGCTTCCTGCACCAGCGCCACCGGTTCGTCGTTCACCATCGCGGCGCTGGCGCGGACGATCTCGTCGTGCGTGGCCTCGAAGCGCCAGCCCAGTTCGCGGCCGAGGAGGTCGACGGCGATGGTCGCGCGCGCGTCCGATGCGGTGGTCAGCACCGGCGTCGCGCCCAGCGCCGTGGCGAGGTGGCCGGCCAGCGCGTTGGCGCCGCCGAGATGGCCGGAGAGCACGGGGATGGCGAACCTGCCCGCCTCGTCCACGACCACCACGGCCGGATCGGTTTCCTTGTTTTTCAGGTGCGGCGCGATCAGGCGGACGACGGCGCCGAGCGAGACGATGGCGACGATCCCGTCGAAGCCGGCGAACAGTGCCGGCACCTGGTCGCCGACCTTGCCTGCGTAGCATTGGGCGGTACCGGGAGCGGCGGTTTCGGCCTCGGCGCGGAATTTTTCGGGTGCGTAAAGCCGCGCGCCGGGTAGCGTGGTGGCGACCTTGCCGGCCAGCGCGATGCCATGGCGGGTGATGGCGACGACGGCGATTTTCATGGGGCCGGCGTTTCCTTGCGTTTGCGGCAGCCGCGGCGCAGTTCGCCGCGTACCCGTTTCGGGTTCTGCACCAGCATCAGCGACAGGTAATTCACTGGTGTGCCCTTCAGGCTGGCGACGTCGCGCACAATGCGTTCATCGGGCGAGCCGACCTTTTCGACGAAGTAGGAGGTGGCGATCAGGTCGCGCTTTTCCAGCAGTTCGACGACCGCGTCGACCAGCGGCTTGACCTTGAGCAGAACCAGGGTGTCGAACTCGTCGAGCAGATGGTCGATGACCTCGACGCCGTAGGCAGCGGGGATGATGGCGAAGGTTTCGTCCTCCTCGGCTAGCGTGACTTCCGCAGCCGCCGCAGCGGCCGAGAAGGAGGAGACGCCGGGAATGGTCTCGACGACGACGGCCGGTGCCAGATTGCGCACGACGCGGGCAAGGTGGCCGAAGGTGGAGAAGGTGGAGGCATCGCCCTCGACCAGGAATAGCAGGTCGCGGCCTTCGGCGAGCAGCTCGATGGTGCGTGTCGCCGCGCGCGCCCAGGCCTTGGCGAGAATGGCCGCGTCGCGCGTCATCGGGAAAACCAGTTGCTCGGCATCGGTCGGAATGGCCAGTCCGCCGCGCTCGACGATGGACAGCGCGTAGGAGGATTCCTCGGCCTTCTTGACCGGGTAGAGCCAGCGCGCGCCGGAGGCGAGCGCCGTCCAGGCGCGGCGGGTGATCAGTTCGGGGTCGCCGGGGCCGAGGGAGGCGCCGATCAGTTTTCCATAATGGGTCATGCGTTTTCCTTCCTTGCGGTGACGATCCAGACGGGGTTCTGTGCCGCCATGCGGTGCATGTCGAGAATGGGCTGGCTGCGGCTGGCCTGGAGCTGTACGACATCCCATGCGGTATTCAGTTCGGCCAGCGTGCCGGTGGCCGTGGCAAGGTTTTCAAGGGTGACGAAGTTCATCACCAGCCGGCCAGCGGGTTTCAGCCGACGGAGGCTCAGCCGGATCAGGCCGGCCAGATCGCCACCCGAGCCGCCGACGAAGACCGCATCCGGGTCGGGCCAGGCGTCGAGGAATGCCGGGGCCCTGCCTTCGACCAGCGTGTAGTTGCCGACGCGCCAGTGCGCGGCGTTGGCGCGGGCGTTGGTTGCGTCGTCCGCGTTCTTCTCGATCGCCCAGACGTGGCCCTGCGGCGCGAGCCTTGCCGCTTCGAGGCCGACCGCGCCCGAGCCCGCGCCGATGTCCCAGACGACGGCGTCGGGTTTCAGGCGCAGCCTGGCGAGCGACAGGGCGCGCACCTCCTGCTTGGTGATCAGGCCCTTTTCTGACGCGCGCTGGAGGTATTCGGCGTCTTCCAGGCCGAAAGCCGGGAAAATCTGCCCCTCCGTGCGCTCGACGAATACGCCGCTCGGCCCGGGGAAAATCATGTTTGCCGCATCGGCCGGCGCAAGATCGGTGAAGACGGCCTCGTCCGGCAGCAACAGGCGGCAGGCGACGGAGAGTTTCGCGTCTTCTCCGTAACTGGCGGCAATCAAGGCGCGGGCCAGCCGCGCCGGGTCGTTCTCCGGGCCGGTGAAGACGAAGACGCGGCGGTTTTGCGCAATCGCCCGCATGAGCGGATAAAGACCATGATCTGGTGTCGCGCCGACCCGCCATTCGCCGGCATCCTTGCCGTGGCAGGAGGCGCTGGCCACGTCCTGCCAGGTTTTCCTGAAACGTGCCATGGCGATCTGCAAGGTGGATGGCGCGGGCAGCACCTCGACGCGCGCCGCCCCCAGCTTGCCGATCAGGTAGCCGGCGATGCCGTGGCAGAGCGGGTCGCCGGTCGCCAGCACGGCGACGTGGCGGTCGGCGGCAAGCGCCGCCTCGATCCAGGCCGGGGATTGGGTCAGCGCGCCGTCCATGTCGCGCACTTCCGCGTCGGCGGCAAGCCGCGGGCGTACCAGCGCCAGCGTGCGGCCAGCGCCGATGACAAAGTCGGCGCTGGCGAGACGGCGCCGCGCGGCGTCCGACAGGCCGGCCCAGCCGTCGTCGAGGATGCCGACAATGGTGCAAACAGGATCACAGGGCTTCATCTTCATTCACCCGACAAATGAACCGGCCTTCGAAATCGCAGACCAGCACGGCGAGGCGGTAAGCGCCGGGGTATTGTCCCTTGAGGCTGCGCACGGCCCTTACGGCGAGTGCGCGATGAAAACACTCCGACAGGCCGAGGCCGGCGAGCCTTTCGGCGGCGAAGCGGGCCGTCTCGGCGGCGCGGATTTCCTCGATCAGGTCGGGCGGTGCGCCGACTTCGCGCGCCGACTCGGCGAGGATGTCCCGATCCACCTCGGCCTTCCAGGCGTGGGTGACGGCCAGGCCCTGGCACATCTTGGTCAGCTTGCCAACCATCGCGCCGACGGTGATCTCCTGCATTTTCGCGCGGATGGCGGACTGGAAGGCGGCCTTGACGAAGTCGCCCATCTGCACGAAGCAGGATTCGTCCAGTTCGGGCAGTTGCCGCATGGCGAACTTCTCGGTGCGGCCGCCGGTGGTGAAGACCACGGCGCTCTGTCCCTGTTTCGCCGCGACATCGACGGCCTGCACGACGCTGGCGCGGAAGGCGGCCGTCGAATAGGGCCTGACGATGCCGGTGGTGCCGAGGATGGAGATGCCGCCGAGGATGCCCAAACGGGCGTTGAGTGTCTTCTTCGCCATCTCCTCGCCGCCCGGCACGGAAATGGTCACTTCGAGTCCGTCGTGGTCAAGCAGTTCGCCGGCCGCCGCGCGCACGTTTTCGCGGATGTTGCGGCTGGGCACGGGATTGATCGCCGGGCCGCCCACTTCGAGGCCGAGGCCGGGCTTGGTCACCGTGCCGACACCGGCGCCGCCGAGCAGCGCGATCTCGCCGGCGCGGCGCGGCAGCAGACGCACGGCGGCGGTCATGTGCGCGCCGTGGGTGGCATCCGGGTCGTCGCCGGCATCCTTGACGATGACGGCATGGGCGACGCGCGCTTCGCCTTCGATGCGCCCGTCCTGCACGGCAAAGGTGACGTCCTTGCCCATCGGCAGTCGGCACACCACGCTTTGCGGCACCTCGCCGGAGACGAGCCCCAGCGTCGCCGCCCGCGCCGCCGCCGCCGAGCAGGCACCGGTGGTGAACCCGGTGCGGTTGCCGCGGTTGCGCCTGGCGTCGCCCTTGCGAATCTTGGGCGCGTCGGTGGATTCACCCACGTTTCTGCCCGACCTCGGCCAGCGACAGCAGGGCGTGGATTGCCGCGACAACCAGCGTCGAGCCGCCCTTGCGGCCGCGAATGGCGATCCAGGGCGTGTCGGTCAGCGTCATCAGCAGATCCTTCGATTCGGCGGCCGACACGAATCCCACCGGCATGCCGACGACCAAGGCCGGGCGCACACCTTCCTCGCGGATCAGGCGCACCAGCTCGATCAGCGCGGTCGGCGCGTTGCCGATGCCGACGATGGCGCCGTCGAGCTTGCCCTCGCGCCGGGCCTTGCGCATCGCCTGCACGGCGCGGGTGCTGTTCTCCGCCTTGGCCTGCTCGATCACGTCGGCGTCGGAAATGTACTGGTAAGTGCGCATGCCGAAGTGCTTGAGGCGCGGCGCCGAGAGGCCGACGCAGATCATCTCGACATCAGCGACGACAGGCGTGCCGCTCTTCTGCACGGCGGCCAGGCCGGCGGCCATCGCCCGCGGATGAAAGGCGGCGAGGCCGTTGAATTCGAAATCGGCATTGGCGTGGATCATGCGGCGCACCAGCGGCCATTGCTCGTCGGTATAGCCATGCGGGCCCGCCTCGGCGTCGATGATGGCGAAGGAATCGTGCTCGATGGCGCGGCCGGCGGCCGTGAGCTGTTCGGTGACGATGTGCGCGGTCATGGCTTCAGGCATGTACGTGCGGGTGGTCGCAATCGTGGTGTTCGTGGCGGTGGTCGTGGCCGTGCGCATGGCCGCAGGCGCCGGTCGCCGTATGGCCGTGGTCGTGCAGATGCTCGTCCTCCGCGTCCGCGCGGTACTTGCAGCCGTCGCATTCGAGCATGCGGCCTTCCGGCAGTTCCTCGCCGGCAACCTTGGCGTCGAGCAGGTCGAAGATGCCATTGTCGAAACCGAAATGGGTGCCGAGCGCGAAGGCGATGCACGGGTACTGCGTCTTGAGGCGCTCGACCTGGGCCTTGATGCGCTCCATGAGGACGCCGGTGAACAGATAGACAGGCACAATGCAAACCTGCATCGTGCCCAACCGCGCCTGGCGCTGGACGATGGTCTCCAGGCGCGGCCAGGCAATGCCGGTGAAGGCGAGGTCGACCAGCTCGTGCTCGTTGGCCTCGTAAATCCAGCGCGTCATCTTGGCCAGTTCGCCGTTGGCGCCGGCGTCGGACGAGCCGCGCCCGAGCAGAATGACGCCGGTGGTGCGCGGATCGGGCATGGCCAGATGTTTCATCAGCCGGCCAAGCTGGCCCTGTAGCACGGCAAAAATCTCGCAGCCCATGCCCAGGTGGCGGGTAATGCCGAATTTGACATCGGGGTGGCGCTCGCGCGCCCGCTTGAGCGCGGCCGGCAGTTCCATCTTGACGTGGCCGGCGGCGTTCAGGATGAGGGGGATGACCAGCACGCGCCGGGCACCACCGGCACCGCCGGTACCCCTGGCGGCGCGGCCGAGGCCCGCGTCCAGCAGCACCTCGGCGTGCTCGACGAAGCAGAGCTCGATGCGCCACTCGGGATGACGCTCGCGCCATTGGGCGACGAAGGACAAAGGCTCGTTGTTGCCGTCGCGGCCGCGCGAACCGTGGGCGATGAGGAGGATGGTCGTGTCGTCAGTCATGGATGATCTCCGTTGCCTTGCGAAAGCGATGGGAAAAAGCGGGGTCGTAGAGCTTGGAACGGGCGAGATCCGGCCAGGCGGCGGCGCCCAGGGCAGGACTTGCGACGATCATCGCCTGGCTGGCTATCTTCGCGGCCCGGCACTTCTGCTTGATGTCGGCCAGCGTGCCGCGCACGATCCTTTCCTCGCCGGGCCAACTGGCCTTCTGCACGACGATGATGGGCGCGTCCTCGGCCCAGCCGGCGGCGCGTAGCGCCTGCTGCACTTTGTGCAGCAGCGTGATGGAAAGGAAAATGCACAGTGTCGTCTGGTGCGCGGCCAGTGCTTCAAGGTCTTCGCCCGGCGGCATTGGCGTACGGCCGGCGACGCGGGTCAGGATCACCGTCTGCGTCACCTCGGGCAGGGTCAGCGTCTCCCCGGCCGCGGCCATCGCAGCCGTGGCCGACGATACGCCCGGCACGACGGCCCACGCGATGCCGGCGGCGGTCAGCGGCCGGGTCAGTTCGATCAGCGCGCCATAGAGTCCGGGGTCGCCGGTCTGCAGGCGGACGACGGTTGTGTGGCGCCCGGCCCGGTCGATCAGCCACCCGGTCATCTCCTCCAGCGTCATGTCCCGGGAGTCGCGAATCTCGCAGCCCGTCGGGGCGAACAAGGTCGCGGCCCGGTCGACCAGCGAACCGGCATAGAGGATGGCGTCGGCCGTTTCGAGCAGCCTGCGGCCCTTGACCGTGATCAGATCGGGATCGCCCGGGCCGGCGCCGACGAACCAGACCCGGCCCGACGCCGTCCCGCCCCGGCCGGACCCGGTTTCGGACTCAGGCTGCATTCGCCTCGTACAGCCGCTTCTCGACGACGGCAGAGTGCTTGAGCGCGTGCAGCGACTTGGCGGCGGCCAGCACGGCCAGGTCGATCAAGGGCTCGACGAGGATGACGCCCATGTAGGCGATCCCGAACGAAGCGATTTCGGCGAGGTTCTCCGCGCCGACTCCGCGCCCGTAGAGCGCCCAGAACGCCACCCAGGCGACGATGCCGCCCTGATAGGCCGCCGAGAGCTTGAGGAGCCGACCATAGGTCAGGTCGACATAGGCAGTGTGTGCCGGAACGATCTTCTTCGCCAGCGCGTGCATGACGAACAGCGGCGCCAGCAGGGTGGTGAGGTTGATCGCATATTGCGGCAGGTCGGCGGGCGCGAAGAACAGGCCCTGTATCAGCAGGCCGCCGGCCAGGCCGATGGCGGTCGGCGCCAGGCCGAAGAGCAGGTATAGCGTGGTGCCCAGGATCAGGTGCACCTCCGAGACGCCGACCGGATGGTGCCAGAACACCTCGAAGAAACAGAACACCAGCAGCGTGGCCAGCGCGCCGCGCAGCAGCAGGGGGCCGGCGCCATTTTCGCGAATCGCGGCCGCGGCAGCCTTGACGGTCACCCCGGTTGCGAGTGCGAGCGTGCCATAACCGAGGATGATTTTTGCGCCGTCGACGACGCCTGGTTCCATATGCATGTTTGTACTCCTTTTGCGGGTTAATAACTTTTTACCACTCGATTCCCGGCATGGCTTTCACGCCGGCCTGGAAGGCATGTTTCACCAGTGCCATGTCGGTGACGGTGTCGGCGGCGGAGACGAGTTTCGGCGGCGCGGCGCGGCCGGTGATGATCAGGTGCTGCATGGGCGGCCGGGCGGCCATGGCTTCGAGTACCGCGTCGATTTCCAGCCAGCGGTATTTCAGCGCATAGGTGAATTCGTCGAGCACGACGAGGTCGACCGCCGGGTCGGCGAGCGCCTGCCGCGCGACGTCCCACGCCGACCGTGCGGCGGCGAAATCGCGCGCTGCATCCTGCGTCTCCCAGGTGAAGCCCGCGCCCATCACATGCCAGGCCACGCCCGGCTGGCGACGGAAGAAGGCTTCCTCGCCGGTGTCGGAACGGCTCTTGACGAACTGGATCACCGCCGCCGTCATGCCGTGGCCGAGCGCGCGGGCAATTAACCCAAACGCGGCGGATGATTTGCCCTTGCCGGTGCCGGTGTGGATGAGGAAGATGCCGCGTGCCGTCCCGGCAGCGCCGACTTTTTGGTCCACCACGGCCTTCTTGCGCCGCATGCGTTCTTTGTGTTTCGTCATGACTCCGCCGGGCCGTCCCAAGGAGGCATGCGCCCCGCTGTGGGGGGCAGCGAGCCGATTCTGCGAGCGTGGGGGGCCATTATTCACTCCGGAATAAAAACGTTTTCGACACGCCGCAGCGGGTGGCCGTAGAGCGCGCTCAGCGTGTCCTCGTTCAGCACCGCCGCGACGGGGCCTTCGGCGTGGCGGCCGTCGCCGAACAGCAGCAGCGCGCGGTCGCAGAAGCGCAGCGCAAGATTGGGGTCGTGCAGCACCATGACGATAGCGATGTTGTCGCGACGGGCGCGCAGCGACAGCAGTTCGAGCGTGGCGATCTGGTGATTGAGGTCCAGATGCGCGAGCGGCTCGTCGAGGAGATAGAGCCGAGGCTGCTGCGCGAGCAGGGTGGCGATGGCGGCGCGCTGCCGCTCGCCGCCGGAGAGGGTTTGAAGCGCGCGCTCCGCCATGCCGGCCAGCCCCACTGCGGCCAGCGCCGCGCGAGCGATGTCTTTGTCATTGGTCGATTCCCAGGCCCAGCGGTCAAGGTGCGGGTGGCGACCGGTCAGCACGGTTTCCAGCACGGTGCTGGCGAAGGGGTCGCCGCGCTCCTGGCCGAGCCAGCCGCGCAGGCGGGCGGCCGCGGCGAGGCCGAGTTCCTCGTAACGCCGACCGTCGAGCGTGATGACCCCGGCATCTGCGGCGCGCAGGCCGGCGAGTGTCGCGAGCAGCGTCGACTTGCCGGCGCCGTTCCTGCCGAGGATCGCCAGACGCGCGCCGGGCGCGAGATCGAGATCGAGCCCATCGCACACCCGGTGCGGGCCGATGCTGACAGCAAGATTGCGGGCGGAAAGCATCATGCCCGGTTACTTCGGCTCAGCAGGTAGAGAAACACCGGCACGCCGATCAGTGCGGTGAGCACACCGACCGGCAGTTGGGTCGGCGCGACGACGGTGCGCGCCAGCGTGTCGGCCAGCACCAGCAAGCTGCCGCCGGCGAGCACGACGGCCGGCAGCAGCAGGCGCTGGTCGTTGCCGATGGCGAGCCGCACGAGGTGCGGTACGATGAGGCCGATGAAACCGATGGAGCCCGCCGTCGTCACCGCAGCGGCGGTGGCCAGCGCGGCAACGAAGTAGACGATGCGTCGCAATGTCGGGACGCGCACGCCCAGTGCCAGGGCCTGCTCAGCGCCGCGCGCCAACAGGTTAAGTTCGCGGGCGAAGGGCAGGGTGACGGCGAGTGTTATCGCCAGCACGGTGAGTGTTGGCGCGACCGTGGTGGCTTGCGAGAGGTCGCCCATCAGCCAGAACAGCATGCCGTGGATTTTCTGTTCGGGGGCGACGGTGAGGATCAGTGCCACGACCGCACCACAGCCGGCGGCGACGACGACGCCGGTCAGCAGCAGGCGCGTCTGCGTCCAACTGCCGTCGCCGTGAGCCAGGCCGAATACCAGCAGCATGGCGGCGAGCGCCCCGACGAAAGAGAAGCCGGCAATCGCGATGCCGGCCAGGCCGAATAGCATGGCGGCGAGCGCCCCCACCCCGGCCCCGCCGGAGATGCCCAGCACATAGGGATCGGCGAGGGGGTTTCTCAACAGCACCTGCATCAACGCGCCGGCCAGCGCGAGCAGCCCGCCGCAGGCAAACCCGGCCAGGGCGCGCGGCAGGCGCAGATCAACGACGATCTGGCGGGCCGGGGTATCCGCGCCCGCCAGAGCGCCAAGAACCTCACCCAGGGCGACCGGCACGCTGCCGACCGCCAGCGCCACCGCCAGGCTCGCCAGGCTCAGGAGTGCGAGCAGGGCGAGCACCAGCAGGGCGCGGCGGCGGGTGGGCATGGTTAGCGGAAGCTGTGCCGGATGCCGGCGAACACGCCGGCCCGTGTCGTGGCGTAGTTGGCGGCCAGTTCATAACGCTTGTCGAACAGGTTGACGGCGCGGGCGAAGAGCGTGGTGTCCGGTGCGTAGCGGTAATCGACACCGAGATTGACCACGGCATAACCGCCGAGACGTCGGGTGTTCGTCGTGTTGTCGTAACGATAGCCGCTGGCCAGCAGATCACTATTTACCGACCAGGCGCCGAAATCGCGTACGAGGCCTAGCGTCAGAAGCTCGCGGGCACGCCGCGGCAGCCATCTGCCGGTATCGACGTCCTTGGCCTCCAGCAGGTCGAGCGACGCGCGGGCATGCCAGCCGGCCAGCGTGGTTTGTCCGGTGAGCGTCCAGCCGGAAAGCTGCGCCTTCTGCACGTTTTGCGCGCGGTAATCCCAGGGACCCGGCCCCACCCAGGCCGTGGCGATGAGATCGCTGACGCGATTGTCGAACCAGGTGGCCGAAAAGCGCTGGCGGCCCTGCTCCCAGACCAGCGCCGCCTCGCGGTTGTTGCCATGCTCTGGCCGCAGGGTCGGGGTGCCGAAGCCGGGGAAATACAGTTGGTTGAAGGTCGGCGCTGAAAATGACGTACCGGCGCCAACCGAGGCGCGCCACTGGGCGTCGATCTGGTAGCCGTAATAGGCCATGCCGGTAGTCTTGGCGCCGAACTGGGAATTGTCATCGCGGCGGGCCGAGGCTTGCAGGCGATGGGCGCCGAGGTGGCCCTGATAACCTAGCAGCAGCGAGTCGACGCCGCGTCCCTTCACTGTGTAGGCCGTAGTGCTGGCGACGCGCTGCTCAAGACGTTCCAGTCCGGCCATGATGTCACCCAGCGGCGTGTTGAAGTCGTTCTGCCAGACGGCCTGGGTCTGGCTGGTCTTGAAAACGCTCTTGGCCGTGGCCGAGGAATGGTTGGTGGCATCGTCCATGCTCTCGGCCACGCGCAGGGTGCTGGTCCAGCCGGGTAGGAAACGGTTTTTCGATTCCAGCCCGGTTGCCTGGAGGGTGTGCAGCATGCGGTGATCATAGCCGCTGGCGCCATTGTCGTAACGGCTGACGCCGTCGCTGTAAAACAGGTTCGCCGTCAAGCTGTGGCCCGGTGCGAGGTTCAGGCCGATGCGACCGCTGACATGGTCCTGGCGATAACCGTCGGCATCCGGGTTGTAGCCAAAAGCGGCCGGACTCGTGGTGGCCGAGGTGCCATCGGTCGCGAAGCGGCCCACCGTCAGGGCGTAGTTAAGCGCGCTGCTCGATCCCGCAACGCTGGCCGAGAGATCAGAGGTATTACGACTGCCGACACTGGCTTGTACCGAGACGCGCGGCGCGCCCTCGCCGCGCCGGGTGAAGATCTGCACCACGCCGCCGATGGCTTCCGAGCCGTAGAGTCCGGATACCGGCCCGCGGACGATCTCGATGCGCTCGATTTGCGACAAGGGGATGTGCTGGAGCGCCGTATCGCCGGCGGTGGCCGAGTTGAGGCGCAGGCCGTCGACCAGCACCACCGTGTGGCGGCTCTCGGCACCACGTAGAAACAGCCCGCCAGACTTGCCGGCGCCACCGTTGGTGCTGAACTGGATGCCCGGCTGCGCGGCCAGCAGTTCCGGCAGCGACGCCGCGCTGCTGGTATCGATGTCTGCGCGGCTGAGAACCGTGACATCGCTGAGGAGTTCGTTGGCCCGCGTCGGCATGCGCGTGGCCGTCACAACGATGGCCGCTTCATCCTCGACTGCGGCAAGCGCGGGTTGAAAAACAATGGTAAGCGCGACGGCAATGGCCGTGCGTGAACAATGGATGGTCATGGAGCTACTCCCGGTGCGGCCAGCGTCCCCGCATGGCCGTGGTAACGGAAAACGCCAAAGGGAGCATTGCGACGGGAAAATCTTGCGACGAAAAACCCCGACACGCCACCCCCCGTGGCGCAAGTTTGGATCGTCCGTGGCCGGTCTCCGGGCTCGGAAGTCTTGCTGCTCCGCCTTCCCGGGATTTCTCCCAGTGGCTCGATTGGAGCAGCCGCACTTCCTTACCGTTGCGGGGGCAGCCGAGGGTTTGCCTGTTAAGCTCACCTCATTCCCGTTTCACCTGCGGGCCAGATAAGAATTGACCCAACAGACACCACGGACAAAGCGGGCGAATTGTAAGCGTGCCGCCCCACCAGCGCCGACTTTTTTATCCACGCTATTACCGAAATACATTCACAAATCACCCGAACTACTTGACCAGCAACAATTTTTAAAACAAACTGCGCGTCCATGAACGATGAACTAAGCGCACTCGAAAACAAGGTAAACCAAGTGATTGCCCTGTGCGATGCCTTGCGCGCCGAAAACCACCGGCTGCGCGAGCTGACTGGCGTGCTCGAAAACGAGAAAGCCGATCTCGCCGAGCGCATGATCACTGCGCGCACCCGTCTCGAAGGTCTGATGGACAGGTTGCCATCCGAATGAGCGCTACCCTCGACATCAAACTACAGGGCCGCGAATACCGCGTGGCCTGCGCGCCTGAAGAATTCGACGCGCTGACGGCCGCAGCCGCCTTGCTCGATACCCGGATGAGCGAGATTGCCCGCACCACCAAGAGCACCGGCGAACGTCTGGTGGTGGTGGCGGCCCTGAATCTTGCCTATGAATTGAATGCCGCGCGCCAAGGCGCCACGCCCCAACCCGTGGGCGCCGCATCATCAGAAAAATTCATTGACTCGGAAGCCACGCGGCGTAAGATCAGAGCCATTGAAGCGCGACTGGATGAAGCGCTCGCCCGGCAAGACGAACTGTTCTAAGCGTCTTCGCCAACAGTACCGGGCGACGCGGCAGCCAGCCGGGCTCCCGGAATTCCCTGCGGTGTTCGCCAAGGCTCTACATTCCTTGAACCAATACGCATTTGCATCGGTCGCCGCCCATTGACGCCGCTGTTGTGAGCATTCCACGCACTGTGTGTGAATGCACCTGAAGCGGCAGGAACGTGACCCATCTGAACCCAGGTTCAGGATGCCGGCCAAACGGCACTCGCGGGGAACCCAGCAAGGCACGGCTGTCCACGCATGCGCGGGCGGCCGTTTTTTTTGCTCTCGGGTGCGCGCGCTGGTAGGATACCTGCATGGACGTTCCCCCTGAATTCTCCGTGCTCGCCAATCTCTTTCTGGGCCGTCAGCCCATCCTCGACTCGACGCAGGCCTTGGTCGGTTACCAGCTGCTGTTCCGCGCTTCGAGCGAAAACCGCGCCGCGCCGGCCGCGCCGGGCATCGCCACGGCGGATGTGATCTGCAAGGCTTTCGCCGAGCTGGGTCTGGTCGGTGCGCTGGGCGCCAACAAAGCCTTTGTCATCGTCGACGCGGCATCGCTCGGCGCCGACACGATCGAGCTCCTGCCGGCCGGCGGCGTGGTGTTCGACCTGCCCGCGAGCCTGGCGGCCGACCCGGCCGTCGTGGCGCGTTGCCAGGCGCTGGGGCAGCGCGGCTATACCTTCTGTCTGAATGAACTCACCCAGATCACCGCGGCGCTGGAGCCGCTTCTCAAGCAGGCCATGTACGCCAAGCTCAATTTGCAAAATCTGCCTGATGGCGTGCTGCGCCCCCTGCTGTCGCAACTGGCCGATTTTCGCCCCTTGCCGATTGCCAGTCACGTCGAGACCCGCGCCGATTACGAGCGGGCCGCGGCACTCGGTTTTCACTTCTTCCAGGGCTACTATTTCGCCGAACCGACCGTCGTCGCAGGCAAGCGACTCGACCCGGCCACCCAGGGATTGATCCGGCTCATCAAATGCCTGAACGCCGACGCCGAGCTCGACGAAATCGAACGCATCTTCAAGGGCGAAGCCGCGCTCACCGTCAATCTGCTGCGGCTCACCAATTCTGCGGCGGCTGGCTTGCGCACGCGCATCACCTCGGTGCGCCAGGCCGTCACCGTGCTGGGTCGCCGGCAGATTTTGCGCTGGCTGCAACTGTTGCTCTACAGCCGCCCCGGCGGCCAGCACGTGGGCATTGAACGCAATCCGCTGATGCAATTGGCGGCGTTCAAGGGTAATTTCATGGAGCGCCTGGCGCGCCGTTGCCATGCCAACCGGAGCGACCAGAGCGGACTGGCGGATGCCGCCTTTCTTTGCGGCCTGATGTCGCTGATGCCGACGGCGCTGGGTCTGCCGATGAGCGAAATTCTCGAACAGATTGCCCTCGGTCAGCAACTCAACGCCGCGCTGCTCTCCCGCGAGGGCGAACTCGGGTTGCTGCTGGACCTTGCCGACAGTTATGACAACGACGACGCGGACGGCGCCGCGCGCGCGCTGACGCAGCTCGGCGGTTGCATCGACCGGGAAGCGCTTAACCAGTGCCTGACCGAATCGATGGCCTGGGTGCAGTCGCTGGCCAGCGAGGCCGGTTAGGCAGGAGGTGGGGCATGCGCTACTGGCTGATGAAAACCGAGCCGTCCGTGGTCGGCATCGACGACGTGCTGGCGATGCCGAACCAGACCGTCGACTGGTGGGGCGTGCGCAATTATCAGGCGCGCAATTTCATGCGCGACCAGATGCAGGTCGGCGACGGCGTGCTTTTTTATCATTCCAGTTGCGCGGAACCCGGGATTGCCGGACTGGCCGAGGTGGCCCAACGGGCCTATCCCGACCGCACCCAGTTCGATCCCGCCAGCCCCTATTTCGACCCGCAAGCCACGCCGGAAAATCCGCGCTGGGTGAATGTCGATGTGCGGGTCGTGAAGAAAACGCGGCTGGTCGCGCTCGGCGAGTTGCGCGTCCATCCGGAACTCGCTAATCTCCGCGCGCTGCAGCGCGGCAACCGTTTGTCGATCACGCCGGTCGATCCGGCCGAGTGGCATTTCATCACGGGGAGACTGATTTAATGACCTGGTTGTTGGGTTATCTGGCGCTCGGCGCGGTGGCGGGTTTTTTCGCCGGATTGCTGGGCGTCGGCGGCGGCGCGATCATGGTGCCCGTGCTGGCGCTGATGTTTGCCGCGCAGGGCATGCCCGCCGAACATGTGATGCATCTGGCCCTGGGCACCTCGATGGCGGCCATCATCTTTACCTCGCTGTCCAGTCTGTTTGCCCATCACCGCCATGGCGCGGTGATCTGGCCCATCGTCAAGGTCATCACGCCGGGCGTCGTGATCGGCACCTTCGCCGGGGCCCAGTTGGCCAGCTTCATGGCGACGCGGCCGCTGGCGATCTTTTTTGCGCTCTTCATGAGCTATGTCGCCTTCCAGATGCTGGCGAACATCAAGCCCAAGCCGTCGCGGCAGTTGCCGGGCGTGCTGGGCATGTATGCCGTGGGCAGCGGCATCGGCGCGATTTCGGCGCTGGTCGCGATTGGCGGCGGCTCGCTCTCCGTCCCGTTCATGACCTGGTGCAACATCAGGATGCACCAGGCCATCGGCACTTCGGCGGCGATCGGCCTGCCCATCGCCGTGGCGGGCACGGGCGGCTATTTACTAGGCGGCTTGCGCGTCACCGATCTGCCTCCCGGGAGCTTTGGTTACATCTACCTGCAGGCACTGGCTGCCTGCGTGGCGATGAGCATGCTGACCGCGCCGCTCGGTGCCAAAGCCGCACACAGTCTTCCCGTCGGGACGCTGAAGAAGATCTTTGCCGGCGTGATCCTGCTACTGGTGGCCAAGATGGTGCACGGCCTGCTTTGAGCATTTCCCCGTGACCCCGCTGCTGCATCATGTCGACCGGATCACCAACAGCCGCAATCGCGGCGCTGTCGAGGCGGCCGTGGTCACGGCGATCAACGAGATTCTCGGGGCGACGCGCACCGAACTGCACAAGGTCTTCATGCCGCCGGGCGAGGTGTTGGTGGGGCTCGCGGCCGAGATCGGCGCCGGCGACGTGGCCGGGGCGCGGACCTATGGCGAGGATTTTTCCTGGCCGGAACAAATCGCTTCGATCGAACACAGTCCGCACTTCCAGATGTGCCTGGGCGGTGACGCCCCACTCCCGCCATCCCAGGAGCGGCTGCCCGACGGCACCGCGCGCATCATTGTGCCCATCGACAATGCACTGCACGAACCCGACGCGTTTTTGCTGATCTTGCGGACCGCGGCGCTGACGGCTTTCGAAATCGAGATCGTCCAGGGTTTTGTCAGGCTGTTGAAAAACTGTCTGGCCCTGCTCGACTACAGCGAGACCGATGCGATCACCGGCCTGCGCAACCGCAAGGCCTTCGATGCGTGCCTGGCCAGGATTCTGGCCAGCCTGCCCGCGCCGGATGGTGCAGCGGCAGCCGCCCTGCCACACCCGTTGCCGTACTCCGGGGCGCAACCGGCGGCGCGCCACCACTGGCTCGGTGTGATGGACATTGACCGTTTCAAGCCGATCAATGAGCGCTGGGGCCGCCAGGTCGGCGACGCGGTGCTGGTGCAGGCGGCCCAGTTGATGCGCGAGAGTTTTCGGATTCAGGACAAACTGTTTCGCTTTGGCGGCGCGGAATTCGTCGCCCTGCTGCGCCCCGCCGAATATTCTCACGTCATGGCGACCTTCGAAAGATTCCGCGCCCGGGTTGAGGCCTTCGATTTCGCCCGGGTCGGCCGCATCACCGTCAGTATCGGCTTTACCAGCATCGGGCGCGGTGCCACGCCGTCGGCCATCCGGGACAACGCCGACGCGGCCCTCAACTGGGCCAAGGAGCACGGCCGCAACCAGTGCCACGCCTATGAAGCGTTACGCTTTAACGCTAATTCGAGGTAATCCAGCGCAGGATTGGGGCCCACTGTTCTTGATCCTGCGCTGCGCGGGATGCGGGCAGGTCGAAGATCGTCAGGCCATGGGCGGCGGCTTGCACATAGTTTTGCGTGTCGCGCAGATGGGCGATCACCGGCAGGCCGGTATCCACCAGAAACCGCTCCAGCTCACCGGCCGCGCGCGTGCGCGCATCGACCCGCATGCCGACCACGGCAATCTCGATCTGCTGTTTGCGCACGCGCTTTTCCTCGAGCAGGGCGTCGAGAAAGTGGCGCGTGGCGAGAATGTCGAATAGCGAAGGCTGCACGGGCACGATAACGCGGCCGACAAATTTCAGCACCTGGGCCAGTTTCTTGCCATGCAGTCCCGCCGGCGTATCGAGCACGACATGGGTGGCGTCCTTCGGCGGGCGCGCCGGCTGGCCGGGCTGAATGTCCCAGGTGGCGATGAAGGGCAGCGTCGGCGTGCGCAGTTGCAACCACGCGCGCGAGGACTGCTGGCGGTCGATGTCGCCCAGCATAACGCGTTGCCCGCTCCGCGCCAGCCAGCCGGCCAGGTTGGTCGCCAGCGTGCTCTTGCCAACGCCCCCCTTCGGATTGGCGATCATGCAGACTTGCATAAATTTCAGGGAAGCAGAATTGTCGAGCCGGTCGTCTTGCGCGCCGCCAGGTCGGCGTGCGCCTGTGCGACATCTTTCAGCGCATAGCTCTGGTTGACCTCGATCTTCACCCGGCCGCTCACCACCATGTCGAACAGTTCCTGCGCGCTTTGCACCAGATCGGCGCGCTTGGCGACATAGGTAAATAGCGACGGCCGCGTCATGAAGAGCGAGCCGCGTTTCGACAATTCCTGCGTATCCACCGGCGCCACCGGCCCCGCCGATTGGCCGAAGGTCACCATCATGCCCAGCGGGCGCAGGCAGTCGAGCGATTTCATGAAGGTGTCGCCGCCGACCGAGTCGTAGACGACCGGGACGCCCACTTCACCCATTGCACCGGTAATTTCCTTGACCCGCTCGACAAAGTTCTCGCGCGTATAGACGATGGGGTGATCGCAGCCGTGCGCCTTGGCCAGCGCCGCCTTCGCGTCCGAGCTGACCGTGCCGATCACCGTGGCGCCCAGCGCCTTGGCCCACTGGCAGACAATCAGGCCGACGCCGCCGGCGGCCGCCTGGATCAGGATGATGTCATTAGCTTGAACCCGAAATGTGCGCCGCAGCAGGTATTGCGCCGTCATGCCTTGCAGCAGCATCGCGGCGGCCGTCTTGAAGTCGATGGCATCCGGCAGGTTCACCAGCCGGTCGGCGGGCAGGTTGCGCACCTCGGCGTACGCGCCCGGGGGGCCGCCGGCATAGGCGACGCGGTCGCCGACCCGGACTTCCGTGACGGCGCTGCCGACCGCCTCGACCACGCCGGCGCCCTCCAGCCCGAGGCCGCTCGGCAACTGCAGCGGATAGCGGCCGCTGCGGAAATAGATGTCGATGAAATTGAGGCCCACGGCGGCGTGACGCACGCGCGCCTCGTTGGGCGCGGGATCAATCACGCTGACCTCTTCCCAGCGCATGACTTCGGGACCGCCGGTTTCATAAATGCGGATGGCGTGACTCATGATTTTTTCCTCGTGGGCGAATGTTGCAAGAGCAGACGCGACAAGCTACCTTGCCTGCGGGAGAAATTCAATACTTGTCGACCGGCCGGGCTGGCTTGCCCGCGCGCAGGGTCAGAAGAACAGGTTTTTGCCGTTCTTGATGAAGTTGAAGGCGTAGGCTTCCTGTCCCTCGGGGTATTCCTTGGTCTGGACGCAGCAGGGCGCGGCCTGGTAGCGCAGGTCGGCGGCCAGTTGCCCGGCGTTGCGGTTGGCGCCCTCGGTCAGACGGTTGCCCGGATAGGCGTTCATGAGCAGTTCGTAGGGTTTGCGCGCGGCATTCGCCATGCGCACGGCGCCGACCATCGGCAGGCCAACGAGGGTCAGGTCGCCGGCCACCGGCGCGACATGGCAGGGGCCGGCGTCGATGCCGATGGACAGCCCGACGCCGCTCGGCATGTTGCGCAGATTGGCGAGAAAGGCCGGGTAATAATAGCTGCGGAAGCTTTCCATGACGGTGGCCGAGAAGGTCAGGACGGTCTCCATCTGCGCGGCAAAGCCTTCATCGACCAGCCAGTAGCAGATGAAGCCGTCGCCGGTGAACTTGTCGAACCAGCCGTTGTGATAGCACAGCACGGTGCGGAATTCGCCGACGAAGTCGTCAAGGATGTTGGCGAATTGCAGGATGTCGATCGACTCTTTCATCAGCGAACTGGAGCGGCGGATGTCGGCCGTCATCACAATGGCTTCGACTGGCAGGCGCTCGGTGATGGCGCGACGAATCCGCGGTGAAACGTCGGTGCGCGTCGGATCGAAACGGTCGCGCGGCGCATGCCGCTGCAACTGCCGGTCGACTTGCGCGCCGTGCAGGTCCTGGATGACCTCTTGCAGATGTTCAATGACGTTGATGCGGTCCATCGCGAAGGGTGCTTGAATGCCCATGTCAGGAGTGGGGCGGGCAGCTTAACACTTTGGCGGCAAGGCGTGCAAAAGTCGGCGCTGGCAGGACGGCGTCAATCCGCGGTATTCGGCGTGATGCGGCCGGCCAGATAGCGCTCGAGGTGGCGGTCGGTAATGTTGATATGGCTGATAAACCAGTCCAGCAGCAGGAACTGGCAGCGGAAGGCCAGGCGTAATGACGAGGTTCTGCCGTCATGGATTTCCGCCGCGAGGATGTCGAGAAATTCGCGAAATTTTTCGTGCTGCTGGCGGTGCTCGGCGAACGGTGAATGCGGGTAGCCATGCGCCTGCATCAAGAGTTCCTCGGCGGCGAAGTGTTCGGCCGTCCATTCGACCAGCTTGCCGGCCAGGCGTCCGGCGGCGCCGGGAGAATCCTGCTGCAGGGCTTCAGAGAGCGCGACAATCTGGCCGAAAATCGCCTGATGCATGTCATCCAGCCCGGCCAGGCCCAGCAGATATTCCGGACGCCAGTGCGTGGCGCTGTCGGTTTCGCCGGCTTCGCCCGTATGGGCGCGATTGGCCTGACGGCAACGTTGCCAATACACCGCCGCCGGCGTGTCGCCCGGGTTGTGCTCCAGGCAGTCGCCGAACAGGGTCAGCGCATCTTCCATGCGCCGGAAGTGGTAGTGGGCGAGCGCATTTTCGAAGGTGTCCAGGCTGGCCAGCTTGGCCGCTTTGAGCGGCGCCGGATCGGCGTCGAAAACCTCATAGATCGACTGCGCCAGATGCTTGCCGCGCACGCGCACGCGATCGATGAAACGAATCGAGAAATCGGCCGGGTGGCGAATGCTGTTGAGCGTGTGTTGGGTGATCAGGATCGGCGTCTGGTAAGTCTTGGTCAGGGCCTCGACGCGCGAAGCCAGATTGACGGCGTCGCTGATCACCGTCACTTCCATGCGGCTGGCGCCGCCGATCACCCCCAGCATCAACAAGCCGGAATTCATGCCGATGCCGATCTTCACCTCGGTGGCGCCGCGCCGCTCCGGGTGGTCCGGCGGCAGTTCGGTGAGCAACTGGGTGCGCTGGGCATTGAAATGATTGAGTTCGGCCAGCATGCTGATTGCCGCGGCGAGGGCATCATCGCCCCGCGCCGGGAACAGCGCCATGACCGAATCGCCGATGTATTTGTCGATGAAGCCGCCGTGCGCCAGCACCACCGGTTCCATGAAGCTCAGATAGGCGTTGATGAAATCGAAGCACTGCTGCGGCGACATGCGTTCCGACATCGAGGCGAAGCCGCGAATATCGGAGAACAGGATCGTCATTTTCTTTTCGGCCTGGTTGCCCCAGTCGACGTCGAGAATGCTTTCCTTGCCCAGCAGTTCGAGGAGTTGCGGGGGAACGAAGCGCGCATAGGCCGACTGCACCTGGGAGAGCCGCCGTTCGACCCCCTGGCGGGTGGCCACCTCGGCTTCCATGCGCGCGCGCTGACGCCGCAGTTCGTCATCCGCGCGAGGGGGTTGCAAGGGGTTGGCGTTGATACCCAGGGTGCCGGGCTTGGTCATTTGCGCCATTGTATGCAAAACAGCAAGGACTTTGACTTTTGCTTTGACAATCAAAAAGAAACGGCTAGAATGCGCGCCTTTCCGCTTCAACCCCTCCACTCAGGAAATCCGCATGCCCGGTATTCGTGTCAAGGAAAACGAGCCTTTCGAGGTTGCCATCCGCCGCTTCAAGCGCACCATCGAGAAGGCCGGTACGCTCACTGAATTGCGTTCAAGAGAGTTTTACGAAAAGCCCACCTCCGAGCGCAAGCGCAAGTTGTCCGCTGCCGTGAAGCGCCATCACAAGCGCATCCGCAGCCAGCTCCTGCCGCCCAAGATGTATTGATTCACTGGCTGCCTGCTTAGTCAACAATTAAGCAGCAGGCGCTAGTAGCCGATACCGCCCCGGTGAGCACTGCGGGCGGTTTTGTCGTTTCTGGTTTCGGAGAATCAAATGTCCCGCAAAGCCCGCATCACCGAAGACATGAAGCTCGCCATGAAGGCGAAAGAGACCGCCCGCCTCGGCGCCATCCGTTTGCTGCTGGCCGCCATCAAGCAGCGCGAGGTCGATGAGCGCATCGAACTGGATGATGCGGCGGTCATTGCCGTCATCGAAAAGATGCTGAAGCAGCGCAAGGATTCGATCACCCAATACGAGGCTGCCAAGCGCCAGGATCTGGCCGACGTTGAAAAGTTCGAAATTGAAGTGCTCACGACCTACATGCCGCAGGCCATGAGCGCCGCCGAGGTCGAAACAATCATTGCCGAAGCGCTCGCCGCTTCCGGCGCAACATCGCCGACGGACATGGGCAAGGTGATGGCGCTGGTCAAGCCGCAAATTGCCGGACGTGCCGACATGGGCGAAGTTTCGAAGCTGGTCAAAGCGAAGCTGGCCTGATCGTCCAGCGGCGCATCGTTTGTGGATAATGAGCGCCGATGATCCCGGACAGCTTCATTCAGGAACTGCTAGCGCGCGTTGATATCGTCGACGTCGTCGAGCGCTACGTCCCGCTGAAAAAGGCCGGCGCGAATTACCAGGCCTGCTGCCCGTTTCACTCCGAAAAGACCCCCTCTTTCACAGTCAGCCCGGCCAAGCAGTTTTTTCACTGTTTCGGCTGTGGCGCCCACGGCAGCGCCGTGGGCTTCGTCATGCAATATGCCGGGCTCGGCTTTGTCGAGGCCGTGGAGGAACTAGCCAATAGCCTTGGCATGCCCGTGCCGCGCGAAGTTGGGGCACACTCACAACAGAAGTCCCGCCAGGCGCCACTGACCGAGCACATGGCGCTCGCCGCGCGCTTCTACAAGGACCAGCTAAAAACGTCTGCTGCGGCCATTGACTACCTCAAGGGGCGCGGCTTGACGGGAGAAATTGCCGCGCGCTATGGCCTGGGCTACGCGCCGGACGAGTGGCAGGGTCTGCAGCGCGTTTTTGACGATTACACCGCGCCGGCGCTCGCCGAATGCGGTCTGGTGGTCGATAGCGAGCAGGGGCGGCGCTATGACCGTTTTCGCGACCGCATCATCTTTCCCATTCTGGATCAGCGCGGCAACGTCATCGGTTTCGGCGGCCGGGTGTTCGGCGCCGCCAAGGATGCCGCCGCCGAAGGGGCACCCGTCGGCCCCAAATATCTCAATTCGCCGGAAACGCCCCTGTTTCAAAAGGGGCAGGAACTCTACGGCCTGCCGCAGGCACGCCAGGCCATGCGCGCCGAGGATCGCGTGATCGTCGTCGAAGGTTACATGGACGTCGTCGCGCTGGCCCAGTTTGGCGTGGGCAATGCCGTCGCCACGCTGGGTACCGCCACCACCTCGACCCATGTGCGCAAATTGTTGCGGCAGGCCGCGCAGGTCGTTTTCTGTTTTGACGGCGACACCGCCGGCAAGAAGGCCGCCTGGCGCGCGCTCGAAGCCAGCCTGGACGTGCTCACCGACGACAAGCTGGTCGGCTTTCTTTTCCTGCCGGCCGAGCATGATCCGGACAGTTTTGTGCGCGCCGAGGGCGCGGATGCCTTTCGCCGTCTGGCGGCGCAACCGACCACGCTGACGGAATTTCTCATGCGCGAGCTCAAATCGGGCGTCGATCTGGCCACCGCCGAAGGCCGCGCCCGTCTGGTGCATGAAGCCAAGCCCTATCTGGTGAAGCTCGCCGCGCCCTTGCTGCGCCTGCAACTGACGCGCGCCGTGGCCGAGGCGGCCGCGCTCGGACCCGCCGAGGTCGAGGCGCAGTGCGGCCTCAAGCCGCAGCCGCGCGGCCGTCCCGCCCCGCCGCGGAACCGTCAGCGGCCGGCTCCGCACGCGCTGGAACGCAACCTCCTCAGCGCCGTGTTGCGCCACCCGGAACGGGCCGCCCGCCTGCCGCCCGACTTGCTGGATCTGCTGGCGCATGACAATGCCGAGGGCGCGGCCCTGCTCGCCCTGGCCGAGGCGGTCGATCATGCGCTGCTGGCCGGGGGCAATCTTGGCCGGTTGATCGAGTATTTTCGCGGCACCCCGCACGAAGAAATCATTGCCCTGCTGGCCGGACAGATCGAGGAGAACAAGGGTGATGATGGCGAGCAGGAAGCGGTGTTCATCGATACCCTGGAGCGCTTGCGCGACCGGGCGCGGTCCCGGCAGATCGACGCGTTGAATGCCCGGGCGCGCGCCGGGGCGCTTTCCCCTGCGGAAATGCAGCAGCTTCTTGGCCTGCTTGCCCAAAAAAGAACAGTATAATCACGGGTTCCGCCGTGATTCGAGCCGAGCCCGCGCCCATGTCAAAATCTACTGCCACGCCACCCAAATCTTCCCCTAAAGCTGCCCCCCGGCCCGCCGTGAAAGCGGCCGCTAAAAGCAGCGCTGCGGCTAAAGTGACGCCGGCCAAATCCGCCGCAAAGGCGGTGGCGAAAATTGCTCCGACGGCCGCCCCCAAGGTGGCCGCCAAGATTGTCCCCAAGGCCGCCAGCAAGCCCGGCAAGGTGGAGCAGCGGCCGCCCGTCGAGACCGCGCACGGTAAAGTCGTCAAGGCGCCCAAAGTAGCGGTCGCGCCCGCGCCCGTGGCGCCCCCCCCGGCGCCGATCGAGGCGTCGACTCCCCACGTCCGACCGCACCGGGCCAAAAAGATCAAAGACAAGCAAATGCTGGCTGCCCTCGAACAGTCGCAGCCCGTGACCGTTGATCTGGAAGCGCGCCGCACGCGCCTGAAAACCCTGATCACGCTGGGCAAGGAGCGCGGCTTCCTGACCTATGGCGAGATCAACGACCACCTGCCGGACGATCTGGTCGATGCCGAGCAGATCGAGTCGATCATCAGCACCTTCAACGACATGGGCATCCAGGTTTATGACCAGGCGCCCGCGCCCGAGGACATGCTGTTGAACGAGCAGGCCACCGCCCCGGTGGATGCCGCCGACGCGGAGGAGCAAGCCGAGCAGGCCCTGTCCTCGGTCGATTCGGAGTTCGGTCGCACCACCGACCCGGTGCGCATGTACATGCGCGAAATGGGCACGGTCGAGCTGTTGACGCGCGAAGGCGAGATCGAGATCGCCAAGCGGATCGAGGAAGGTCTGCGGCACATGGTGCTGGCAATTTCCGCCTGCCCGACGACCATCATCGAAATTCTCGACATGGCCAACAAGGTTGCCATGGATGAGATGCGCATCGATGAAGTGATCGATGGCCTGCTCGACCCCAGCGCGCCGAACGAGGACATCGACGCCAAGGCCGGTGACGAGGATGAGGAAGGCGGCGTTGACGCGTTGGATATCGACGAGGACGATGAAGAAGCCGCCGAGGCCAGGGTGGCCGCCTCGCTGCTGCGGTTGAAACAGGATGCCCTCGGGCGCTTCGCCATCATTCACCATCTGTATGGCAAGCTGATGCCGGCGCTGGTCAAGCGCGGCTCGCAGGACAAGGCTTATCTGCGCGTCCAGCGGCTGATTTCGGATGAATTGATGAACATCCGCTTTACCGCGCGGACCATCGAACGCCTGTGCGACTCGGTGCGGGGCATGGTCGAAGCGGTGCGCAACCACGAGCGCAAGATTCTGCATCTGTGCGTGGATAAGACCCACATGCCGCGCGCCCACTTCATCAAGGTGTTTCCGGGCAATGAAACCAACCTGGAATGGCTGAAGGGCGAGGTGCAGTCGGGCAAGCCCTATGCCGCCGTGCTGATGCGCCAGGCCCCGGCCATCCTCGAAGAACAGCAGGCCTTGATCGACCTGCAGGAGCGCATCGGCATCCCGATCAAGGAGCTCAAGGACATCAACAAGAAGATGTCCACCGGCGAGGCCAAGGCGCGCCGCGCCAAGCGCGAGATGACCGAAGCCAACCTGCGCCTGGTCATTTCGATCGCCAAGAAATACACCAACCGCGGCCTGCAGTTTCTTGATCTGATCCAGGAAGGCAACATCGGCCTGATGAAGGCGGTGGACAAGTTCGAATACCGCCGCGGCTACAAATTCTCGACCTACGCGACGTGGTGGATTCGTCAGGCGATTACCCGCTCGATCGCCGACCAGGCGCGCACCATCCGCATCCCGGTGCATATGATCGAGACCATCAACAAGATGAACCGCATCAGCCGACAGATCCTCCAGGAAACCGGTTCGGAACCCGATCCGGCCACGCTGGCGATCAAGATGGAAATGCCCGAGGACAAGATCCGCAAGATACTCAAGATCAGCAAGGAACCGATCTCGATGGAAACGCCGATCGGCGACGATGACGATTCGCATCTGGGCGACTTCATCGAAGATCAAGCCACGCTGGCGCCGGCCGACGCCGCGCTGTTCGCCAGCTTGCGCGACATCACCAAAGACGTGCTCGACAGCCTGACGCCGCGCGAAGCCAAGGTGTTGCGCATGCGTTTCGGCATCGAGATGAACACCGACCACACGCTGGAAGAGGTCGGCAAACAGTTCGATGTCACCCGCGAGCGCATCCGCCAGATCGAAGCCAAGGCCCTGCGCAAGCTGCGTCATCCGTCGCGCTCGGAAAAGCTGCGCAGTTTTCTTGACGGCACCGAGTAGGGTTTTCCGGGCCTGTAGCTCAGTTGGTTAGAGCAGAGGACTCATAATCCTTTGGTCGTCAGTTCAAGTCTGACCGGGCCCACCAAACAATATGCAAACCCCAGCCACCCCCCCTGGTTGGGGTTTTTTTTGCTGGAAATCAGAGATATATCCTTGAATGTGTGTTTTTGTTAATGTGTAGTTGCATTATGCGCATTCCGCTGTTAGGATTTACCTCATGAAAGTATCTAAAGAAGAGCTTGTCGCCGTCCTGTCCCAGTTCAATCCCTGGTGGCGTGACGAAGCGATTTCCGATCTGCCCAAGTGGCGGCGGGCGGCGTTCCGGGAGTTATACGCGTGGACGACCAACCCGCCAGCCCCCCGGGCTGTCCTGCTTTCTGGCGCACGTCAGATCGGCAAAACCACGTTGATGTTGCAGGCAGCTGATGCCTTGTTGCGCGAAGGCGTACCGCCCGCCAACATCCTATATGCAACCTTCGACCACCCCATCCTGAAACTCGCCGGAATCGAGGCGGTGCTGGAGGCTTGGCGCGAGCGGGAGCCCAAGGTTGATGGCCCTGAATATATCTTCCTCGACGAGGCCCAGTTCATCCGCGATTGGGGCACGTGGGTCAAACACCAGGTGGACTTCGCCAAGCATCGGCGGATTGCCTTTACCGGTTCGGCGACGCCACTTGTCGAGGCTGGGCAGGAGTCAGGCGTCGGCCGTTGGCACACGATCCGGCTGACCACGCTCTCGTTTTATGAATACCTCCAGATCAAGAATCTGTCACTCCCGGCACTGCCTCGCCTCAAGTCTCTGCGCGATCTATTCGACTGGCCACAGTCGGATCTCTACCGCGTCACCGAATCGGCCGCGCCCTATGTCGGGCATTTCCACGAATACCTGGTGCGTGGTGGATTTCCGCAGACGGCGCAAGTCGAAAGCATCACCCAGGCTCAGCGTCTGCTGCGCGAGGACATCATCGACAAGGTGTTGAAGCGCGACATGACAGCATTGTTCGGCGTGCGCCGCGTGCTGGATCTGGAGCACACCTTTCTCTACCTGTGCATGCACGATGGCGGACTGCTCGACATGGTCGATCTTTGCGCCAATCTGGAGGTCAAGCGGCCGACGGCGCAAAGTTTCATCGAGTTGCTGGAAGCAACTCACCTGATCTACCGCCTGCCGCCATTTGGGTACGGCAAGGATGTGTTGCGGGCGCGCTTCAAAATTTACCTGGCCGATGCCGCCATTGCACCTGCGGTCATGCTCAAGGGCAAAGCCATCCTCGAAGATCCGGCAGCGCTGGGTGTGGCCACCGAAACGGCGGTCTTCAAGCACCTGTTCGCCCGCTACTATTCACAGAACGTGCGTTTCACCTACTGGCGCGGCAAGAAGGATCGGGAAGTTGATCTCGTTGCCGAGGTGGACGGTCAGATTATTCCCTTCGAGGTGAAATACCGTGCCCAGCACACCGGCCTGCGCGACCTGAAAGGCTTGCTCGAACTTTGCCAGCAGAAGTCCATCGACCGTGGCTACGTGGTCACCAAGTCACTGGATGACTTTGGCACGATCCCCGACCTGCCCGATACCAACACCCGAATTCTGCGCATTCCCGCGCCGCTGCTTTGCTACTGGATGGGCGAGTCCGAACTTACCCCGGAACAACAATGAGACTGACACAACAACAACTTGAAGCTCAACGTTGTATTGATCGAGTCTGTTACCAGTTTTTGGGGTAAGCGCACAAAATGGGAATTCATGCGGTCATAGACTTCGAAACAACCGGCCTCTCCCCGGTCCTTGGTGCGCGGCCGACAGAAGTCGCGATTGTCCTCATTGCAGAGGGCAAGATCGTCGACCGTTTTCAGAGCCTGATGAATCCAGGCCTCTCGATTCCCAATGACATACAGGTCTTGACCGGTATAACCAATGAAATGGTTCGCAAGGCTCCCAAGGTCGAGGCAGTGATACGTGATGCTGTGCAATTTGTAGGCACCCATCCAATCGTTGCGCACAACGCAGCCTTCGACAGCAAGTTCTGGGACGCTGAGTTACGCCGAATTAATGGAAGGCGCAAACAGGAATTTGCTTGTTCAATGCTCCTGGCCCGACGTATTTTCCCGGAAGCACCGAATCACAAATTGGGCACTCATGTGCGGACGCTGGGCTTGCCTGCAACAGGTCGTTACCATCGCGCACTGGCCGATGCTGAAGCCACAGCCTATCTGTTGCTGCACATCCAGCAAGAACTCCAGCGACGCTTTCGTCTGCCGGCAGTCAGTCACGAACTGCTGATCGCGATACAAACCGCTAATCGCAACCAACTTGAAGCCTGTATTCGCAGCCACCGAGGTGTTGGAAAATGATTTTCGTTGATGGACGAAAAAAACTGGCTCTTTTGAAAAACGAGTGGGTTAAGCGGCATGGGGGTTGATCTTGCTGAAATCGAGCTTGCCGGCGAGGAGGAAGACGACGGTGCGGATGGTGGAGAAGTTGCCATAGCCGCGCGCCTTGCGCT
>Ga0208244_100573_pt1 | contig 32547 bp, 25 predicted proteins | sample SubbioCR12Aug_5A_FD_184828 | JGI IMG/M metagenome (GOLD analysis project Ga0208244, IMG submission 184828) | Serpentinite rock and fluid subsurface biosphere microbial communities from McLaughlin Reserve, California, USA - CR12Aug_5A (SPAdes) | ecosystem: Environmental > Terrestrial > Deep...
GCGGAGATGTGCATCGGAGGCCGCCTCGGCCTGGTTCTCGACGAATCGCTCTCACCCGAAGCCTGTTTCGCCGAGACGAACAGCTGTCTCCTGGCTGAAATCGACCCCGCCGCTGAAGCCGACTTCTGCGCCCTGTTCGCCGACCTGCCCCTGGCAAAAATTGGCGCAGTCACCGCCGAGCCTGTCCTGAAAATTGCTGGCGCAGAAATCCCCGTCGCCGACCTCGTTAAAGCCTTCACAGGCGATATTCGATAATTCGAACCTCGAACATCGAGTACTCGAATCACGAATATCGAATCACGAATTATCGAATATTGAGCCTCTTATGAAACCTACCGCCCTCATCCTCCAAGCCCACGGCACGAACCGCGACCTCGACGTGGCCGAAGCCCTGACCCTCGCCGGAGCCGACCCGGTCTTTGCCCCGTTAAACGACCTGCGCGCCCGCAAAAAGCACTTCTCCGACTACCAGATGCTCGTCCTCCCCGGCGGATTCTCCTATGCCGACGCTTTGGGCGCGGGCAAACTACTGGCCCTCGACCTGAACTCCTATTTCAATGAAGAAATCGCTGCCTTCGTCGCCGCTGGCAAACCGGTCATTGGCATCTGCAACGGCTTCCAGGCACTGGTCAAGTCGGGAATTTTGCCAGGAAATGGTGAATTGTTAATGGTTAATGGTGCATCGTCGGTTACGTTGACTTTTAATGCACAAGGCCACTTTGAATGCCGCTGGGTCGATTTAGCTCCCATTTCCCAAACCTGCGTCTGGACAAAAGACCTTTCCGAAAACATTGCCTGCCCCATCGCTCACGGTGAAGGTAACTTTCAAACCATTAACCAGTCCCTATTAACCATTCTCTCCCAAAGCGACCAAATCGCCCTGACCTACACCCACCCCGACGGTTCCCCTGCCAACGGTGACTATCCCGCCAACCCCAATGGCTCACTGCTCGACATCGCCGGAATCTGCAACCCCGCGGGCAATGTCCTCGGGCTGATGCCGCACCCGGAGAATCACATCCACGCCTGGCAGCATCCGCGTCATACGCGCGGCGAGAGTGGGCAAAGTGGATTGGTGTTGTTTGAGAATGGGGTGAAGTACGCCAAAAATCTTTAACCGCAGAGTGCGCGGAGTACGCAGAGATTTTTTATTAAACTCTGTGCTCTCTGCGTTCTCCGCGGTGAAATGTTTGGAGAAACCCATGATTTCACGCGAAAAACTACTCGAATTGCTCCCCCACGCTTTCGGTGAATCCAACCTGCCCATTCCGGGGCGGGAAGTTGGCAAAGTCCGTGAGTGGTATCCGCTCGAAAACGGGAAGCGGCTCATCGTCACCACCGACCGCCTTTCAGCCTTCGACCGCATCCTCGCCACAGTTCCGTACAAGGGCCAGGTGCTGAATCAACTCTCGGCCTGGTGGTTCGAGCAGACTCAATCCATCATCCCGAATCATCTGATTTCCATTCCAGACCCCAACGCCGCCATTGTGACCGAGGTCGAGCCGCTGCTGGTTGAAGTCATCGTGCGCGGCTACATCTCCGGGGTGACAACCACCGCCCTGTGGTATCGCTACAACCTGGGCGAGCGCGAGATTTACGGCTATCGTTTCCCAGAAGGATTGCGCAAAAACGAACGTTTGCCCGAACCGATCATCACCCCGACCACAAAGGGCGGTCCAAGCGGACACGACGAACGCCTGACCTGCGCCGAAGTGGTCTCGAAGGCCATCCTCGACGCCAAGACGTGGGAGCAAGTCCAAACCGCCGCGCTGGCAATCTTCAAACGTGGACAGCAACTGGCCGAAAAATCTGGCCTGGTGCTGGTCGATACCAAATACGAATTTGGCCGCGCTCCCGACCCAACAGGGCGCGGTGGGCGGATTTTGCTCATCGACGAAGTCCACACCCCCGACTCATCCCGCTTCTGGAAAGCCGACAGTTACGAAAACCGCTTCGCCGCCGGGCTGGAGCCGGAGAACTTCGACAAGGAATTTGTGCGCATTGCCTACGCCGAACAAGGCTATCGCGGAGATGGCGAAATCCCACCCATGCCGGATGAACTTTGGGCCGCAGCCAGCGAACGATATATAACGATTTATGAAATGTTGACGGGGAAGACTTTTGTGCCGGGCAGTTATCCGGTCAATGAGCGGCTGGTGAACGTGATTAGTAATTGGTAAATCGTAATTGGCGATTGGGGTAATCAAATTATCATTTACCCTTCCCTACCGTACAAATTTTGTGATAATTTGTCATTTCGAGCGACAGCGACATCGTGCCCGTAGGGTAGAAATCTTTTCCGTTATGCACAGGATTTCTCCCCGCTACGCGGCTCGAAATGACAATCACAAGTAACAAATTGCTGTTCAAATTATTTTGTTCGGTAAAGAGTTTACCCCACGAGCAAGGAGTTATATGAATCCCCTCATCGGAATCATCATGGGCAGCAAATCAGATTGGGAAACCATGCAGCACGCCAGCGAGACCCTCGACGGGCTGGGTATTCCCTACGAAGTGAAGGTTGTGTCGGCCCACCGCACGCCCGATTTGTTGTTTGCGTATGCCGAATCCGCTGCCGGGCGCGGACTCGAAGTCATCATCGCCGGGGCGGGCGGGGCGGCGCACCTGCCGGGTATGGCCGCCGCCAAGACGCACCTGCCAGTGCTGGGCGTGCCGGTGCAGTCGAAAGCCCTCAACGGCCTCGATTCGCTGCTCTCCATTGTGCAAATGCCCGCCGGTATCCCGGTCGGCACACTGGCAATCGGGCGCGCGGGCGCGGTCAATGCGGCCCTGCTGGCGGCATCCATCGTGGCAAACGCCCATCCCGAATATCGCGGCGCAATTCTCGAATATCGCAACAGGCAGACCCAATCCGTTTTGGACAATCCCGACCCTTAAGATTTACCGCAGAGAGCGCGGAGAACGCAGAGATTTTCAAGGTTTTCTCCGCGCGCTCTGTGCGCTCTGCGGTGAAAATTTTGACCAAGCCGCCTTCTCCTGAATTCACGCAAAAAATCATCCCCGGCTGAGCAACTGGCCGGGGATGTTGATTCAGCAGGGGATTGTTCTCCTACTGCGCTGCCGAAATTTGCGCCCGCGCATCGTTCAGGCGCAGCATCAGGGCTTTTGCCAGCGCGCTCATAAAGTCGAAGCCAAGTTTGGTGTCCAGGTCGAAGGCCGCCCGCAACGATTTGGCATCTATCTTAATGGCTTTCACGTTCCCGTTGGCGTAAATGCTGGTCGTGTAGATATGGGGTTCAACCAGTGCCGAAACGCCGCATAACTCGCCGGGGTTGATTTCGCCTGCGTAGAGTTTCTTGTACCCCTCGCGCTCATCCACAATGAAAAAGTTCGAGCCATTGCCAGACATCAGGAAGTAGAGATGGTCGGCATTTTGTGTTGCGGTCAGAATTTCACTCCCGTCTTTGAACGTCACTTCTTCCGAAATCATGGCAATAACTTTCAGTTCACTTTCGTTCAGGAAACCAAAGAAGGAATGGCGGCGCAGTAACTCAGGTGAAATCATATAGTCTCTCCTTCCTGCATTTCGAGCAGGTCTAAAACTTTTTGCACGGCAACCGGCACGGCGGCGGCAATTTCGGGGGTCAGTTCCTCGGTGAAATCGTAGATGTGCGCGGCTTCAATGGCCACAATTTGGATGTCGTGGTCTGCGGGCAGGTTGGCCCCCATACTTCTGCCCAGTTTAAGGGCCCCTTTCAGCGAAAGGTCGTGGGCCGAGGCGCTGTGACCGTGCAGCAGGTCCTCGAGCGAATCCAGGCTGAAAGCGACCACCTCGCCCTGGGCATATTTGCCGGTGTTAAGCGAATCAACCAGGATGGCGCGCTCCCAGCCGACCATCTGCTCCATTAGTGCGATCCCGGCCAGGGCCAGGCACTCCACCTGGGCTTGGGGTGCGGCCACGATTTTCTCCACATCCTGCGCCACCACCCAGCCGACCCCGTCGTCGCCGAGAATGGGGTTGCCGAGGCCGATGATGAGGGTTTTATTCATGGCGATATTCGCAATTCGATAATGGATACTCGATAATTGACCATCGAATATCCATTATCGAATATCGCGTTCCTAATCCACAAACTGCTTAATCACATCCACCACCTGGCCGTCTTTGTCGTGGATTTTGACTTCCAGTGGCATCTGGCCGGGCAGCGAGTGAGTGGCGCAGCCGAAACACGGGTCGTAGGCGCGGAAGGCCATCTCGACCATGTTGAGCAGGCCCTCGTTGACCACGCCGCCCTTAATCAGGTTGCGGGCGGCCTTGTTGGTCGACATCTGAATCGGCGCGTAGTTGTTGGTCGTGCCGACTATAAGGTTGACCTTGGTCAGGATTCCGCGCTCGTCGGTGGTGTAGTGATGGGTCAGTGTGCCGCGCGGGGCCTCGACGATACCCACGCCCTCGGTCGGGATTTCTGTCGGGACGGTATGAACGTTCGGCGAGGTAATTTCGGGGTCGGTGGCCAGCTCGACCCAATGCTCGGCGGCGTAGAGCAACTCAATCAGGCGCGCCCAATGGATGGCCAGCCGCTGGTGGACGGGTTTGCCGCCCAAGGTGGCGTACATTTCCTCGTAGGCTTCCTGCGCCTTTGGGGTGGCCATGCCGTCGGAGGCGTTCAGGCGCGAGAGCGGGGTCGCCATGTAAACGCCCGAATCCTTGCCGTCGGTGAAGCCTTTCCAGCCGACGTTTTTGAGATAGGGGAATTTGAGATACGTCCACGGTTCGACGCGCTCGGCAATGTGTTGCAGGTAATCCTTGGCCTCGTACTTGCAGAACTCCTTGCCTTCAGGGTCAACCACGCGTACCTTGCCATCATAAAAATTGACTTTGTTATTTTCATCCACCAGGCCCATGTAGTAGGTTTTGTGGGTGTATACATCGCCCACAATCAGGTCGAGGTAGGTCTTGTTGGCCAGGACAATGTCCTTGAAGGCCTGGATGCTGAACAGGGCAAAATCAATCGCCCAGCGGCCCATCGCTTCGATTTCCTTGCGCTCGTCTTCGCTCAAAATCTTGGTGATGCCGCCGGGGATGCTGGTGGCCGGATGGACTTTGCGCCCGCCGATGATTTCGACCGTGGCATGGCCGTACTTGCGCATCTGGATGACTTTTCCGCCGATTTCCAGCCCGACTTTGTGGATGACGCCCAGGATGTTGCGCTCGGCAACCGGCGCATCCGGCCCGACGATGAAATCCGGCCCGCCCAGGGCGTAGAAGTGGGTGGTATGGTCGGTGGCGTAAAAGGCCATGTAGAGCAGTTCGCGCAGCATTTTGGCTGTGCGCGGCGGGTTGACGTGATAAACGGCGTCGGCGGCTTTGGCGGCGGCCATGTGGTGCGCCTCGGGGCAGACGCCGCAGATGCGGTTGGTCAGCAGCGGCATTTCCTCGACCGGGCGGCCCACGCAGAAGCGCTCGAAGCCGCGCAGTTCGGGAATTTGGAAATAGGAGTTGGCGACATCGCCTTTGTCGTCCAGGAAAATGTCGATTTTCCCGTGACCTTCCAGGCGGGTGATGGGGTCAATGGTAATTCGTTGCATGGTCATAGTTGCCTCCAGGAAATGCAGAATTTAGAATGCAGATTGCAGAAGTTCATTCCGCATTCATCACTCTGCATTCTGCCTTATTTTTTCCACGCCTTTGTGCTGGCCCTCAGCAACGAATCGGCCAGGTTGAAGCGGTAGAACTGCCCGGTTGGGTCGGGGATGCCGTCGAGGATGCGCTCGATTTCTTCCGGTTCGGTGGCGTCGATGACCGAGGCAAAGGACGTAATCAGGCGCGCGCCGTAATCGAGCACGCCATCTGCCGGGCCGTAACAGCCGATGCACTGCGCCCCGACGGAGGGACAGCGGGCATTACAGCCGGAGCGGGTGGCCGGGCCGTTGCAGGGTACGCCTTGTTCGAGAATGCACAGTTCCGGGTCGAGCGGGGCGACTTCCTGGATGCGGTGGAAAGCGGTGATATGTTTGACATCCCGTTTCCGTTTGCACTCATCGCAGACGGTTGAATTGCCCGCGCCGATGACCGCGCCCTTGGGCGGCAGTTGGGCGTTGCCCTGCACCACCTGGATAACCAGGTCGATGACCGCCGCAATCTGGTGGCTTTCGGGCGGGCAGCCGGGCATGTAGTAGTCCACATCCACCACCTGGGCCAGGGTCTTCAGGATGGGTTTCATGGCCGGGATGGTCAGTTCGCCCTCCGGGGCCTGGTAGACAGGCTGCGGGTGGATGTTTTCGGGGTTGACCGTCGAAACGGTGTGGTAGGCGGTGGCGAAAATATCCTCGACAGAGGAAAGGTTCGCCAGCCCGGGGATACATCCCTCGGTGGCGCAAGAGCCGAACGCAACCAGGATTTGCGACTTGCGGCGTAGCAGGTGGGCCAGGTGTTCGTTTTCCTCGGTACGGATGCCGCCGTTCCACAGGGTCAGCAGGATGGATTTGTCCTCCATCGCTTCGACGTCTTTGTATTTGGCGTCCATTGCCACCGGCCAGAAGACCACGTCAAAGTTGGCGTCAACATCCAGGATTTTTTCGTGTGTGTTCAGCACGGCGATTTCGCAGCCGCCACAGGATGCGGCCCAGTACATGGCGAATTTTGGCTTGCTCATGCGGTTACCTCCAGGGCGGGTTCGGGCTGGTGTTCTTCGTGTCCATTCCACGTGGGCCAGTCCAACGGCCCCAGGGCGCGGATTTCCTCGACCAGCTTGGTGATTTCTGCGGCCAGGTGTACGCCTTCGGCGGCGCTGGCCCAGACCAGTTTGACGCGCCCCGGTTCGATGCCCAGACCGGCCAGGGTGCGGCGCAGCAGCAGGAAGCGGCGCAGGGCCTTGTAGTTCTGGTCGATGTAATGGCATTCGCCGGGGTGGCAGCCGGTAATCATCACGCCGTCTGCGCCGCCCGCCAGGGCTTTCATCACAAAGGTCGGGTCCATGCGTCCGGAGCACATCAGGCGCACCAGGCGCACATTGGGCGGGTATTTGACGCGGGCGGTTCCGGCCAGGTCGGCGGCGCGGTAACTGCACCAGTTGCAGGTGAAACCAATGATGGTGGGTTCAAATTTTTCGCTCATCGTGTTCTCCTGTTCAGGCAACCATCAGCAGGCCGTCAATCTGGGCCAGGATTTGTTCATTCGAGAAGCCGGTTCCGCTGATGGCCCCTGCCGGGCAGGCCGCCACGCAGGTGCCGCAGCCCTGGCACAGGGCCGGGTTGATGCGGGTCACGGCCAGGTCGTCGATGAAGGAAATGGCATTGAACGGACAAAGGTTGTTGCAGATGCGGCAGCCGGAACATTTGATTTCGTCTACCGTGGCGCGGATGGGCTCGAGGGCGACTTCCTTTTGCAGGATTTTGTCGAGCACGCGCGCCGCCGCGGCTGCTCCCTGTGCGACCGAGGTGGGGATGTCCTTCGGGCCGCTGGCGCAGCCGGCAATCATCACGCCCTCGGTCATGGTCGAGACCGGGTCAAGTTTGGGGTGTTTTTCGATGAACCAGCTATCCGCCGAGCAGGAGATGCCAAATTTTTTGGCCGTTTCCTTGGCATCGCTGCGCGGCTCCATGCCGTTCGACAGGATGACCATATCGACCGGGATGCGGCGCTGTTTGCCTGCAAAGGTGTCCTCAACCTGGATGATGAGTTTGCCCTCCTCGTGCGGCTGGCGGGCGGCGTCGGTGACTTCGGCTACTTTGCCGCGCACCATCAGCGTTCCCTCTTCGAGCACGCGCTGGTAGAACTCGTCATACGATTTGGCGGCGGTACGCATGTCGATGTAGAACTCGTAGACTTCTGCGCCGGTGCGCTCCTTGACCAGGTGGGCGAACTTCAGGCTCTGCATACAGCAGATGGTCGAGCAGTAATTGTTAAAGTTGCGGTCACGTGAACCGACACAGTGGATGATGCCCACCGTTTTGGGCGTGGTCTTGCCGTCGCGCAGGACGATGTTGCCGTTGGTCGGCCCGGCGGCATTGCTCAGTCGCTCGAATTCCAGGCTGTTGAAGACGTTGGCCAGCCGTCCATAGCCGTAATTGGTCACCTTGCGGGCGTCGAACAGGTCGTAGCCGGTTGCCAGGATGATGTTGCCGATTTCAATGTTGAAGAGTTCATCTTCCTGATTGAAGTCAATGGCATCGGTCGGGCAGAATTTTTCGCAGGCCTTGCAGGTCCCTTTTTGGAAGTAGGTGCAGTTCTCACGGTCGATGACCGGGTATTTGGGCACGGCCTGGGCAAAGGGTGTGTAAACCACTTTGCGGTAGCCCAGCCCGGCTTCATAGATGTCGTCGATGATTTTCTTGGGGCATTTTTCGATGCAGACGGCGCAGCCGGTGCACAGGTCTTCGTTGACGTAGCGGGCTTTTTTGCGGATGGTGGCGTTGAAGTTGCCGACGTAGCCGCTGACGCTTTCGACCTCGCTCCAGGTCAGCAGGGTGATATTGGGGTGCGTCCCAGCCTCGACCATGCGCGGGGTCAGGATGCAGGCCGAGCAATCGAGGGTCGGGAAGGTCTTGTCGAACTGGGCCATGTGCCCGCCGATGGAGGGTTCGCGCTCAACCAGATAGACATGGAACCCGGCGTTGGCAATCTCGAGCGCAGCCTGGATGCCGGCGATTCCGCCGCCGACCACGAGCGTGTTCGGGTTGATGGGGACTTTCATTTCCTGGAGCGGCTCGTCGTACAGGACGCGATGCACGCCGCCCGAGAGAATGGCCTTCGATTTCTCGGTTGCGGCAACCTTGTCGGTGTGCACCCACGAAACCTGCTCTCGGATGGAAACCAACTCGCACATATACGGGTTCAGCCCGGCTTTTTCAGTCGCGGTGCGGAAGGTTTTCTCGTGCAGGTGCGGTGAACAAGCCGCGACCACGACACCGTCCAACCCGAATTCCTTGATGTCTTTCTCGATGAGTTCCTGGCCGAGGCTGGAGCACATGAATTTGTAATCGCGGGCAATCACAACGCCTTTGTGCGCCAGTTCTTCCCCGGCCCACTTGGCAACATTTTCGACGTCCACAATTCCGGCGATGTTCGAGCCGCAATGACAGACATAGACTCCGATTTTTTCCGGTTTTTTGTTGGGGGTTTTCTCTTCGGCGCTCATGCTTCAACCTCCTGTTGTGGGGTCGCGGTCTTTTTTAGCCGCCGTTGCGGCATGGGCAGGCCTTCAACCTTCTTTTTGGGCGCTTGCGTTTCGGGCAGTTCGACCCCGATGCGTTCGAGGGCTTTTTTTGCGCTGACGACTTCAAGCCCGAAGCCAAGTTCCTTCGCGTCCATACCGAAAGCCAGTCCCATCAGTTGGGTGAAGAAGACAATCGGCATCTGGTAGTGGGTTCCAAAATGGCGATTGGTTTCGGCCTGGTAGGCGTCCAGGTTCATCTGGCACATCGGGCAGACGGTGGTCATGATGTCGGCCTGGTAGTTGTCGGCGGAAGAGACCAGGCGGCGAATAAGTTCGTAGGCGGTTTCAGGGCCAATCTGGGTCATGTGCCCGCCGCAGCAGGTGGTCTTGAGCGGGAAGTCAATGACCTCCGCGCCGAGGGCTTTGAGCACTTCATCCAGTTCGGTGGGGTGTTCGTGGTCAGACCAACGGTTGTAATAGTCGGGGCGCGGGACCATGCAGCCCAGGTAGGGCGCAACGCGCAGGCCGGTCAGGGGCCGCACCACCTTACTTTTAATGGTATCCAGGCCGACATCATAGACAAGCACTTCGAGCAGGTGGCGGATTTCGAGCGAACCAGGTTCGTAGTGCAATCCGCCAGCAGCCAGGGCTTCGTTCACTTTCTGCCCAAGGGTGGGGCGTTCGTCCATGTAATAGTCGGCTTTGGACAGATTCAGGTAGCAGGCCGAACAGGGGGCGACGACGGTGCGCGTGCTGTTGGCCTGTTTGGAGGCGATGGCCAGGTTGCGGGCAATCAGCGAATAGGCGGGAATCAGGTTGATGCTCAGGTATTCGGTCGCGCCGCAGCAATTCCAGTCTTCGACTTCGTGCAGGCCGATGCCGAGGGTGTCCTTGATAGCCATCAATGAGTCGTTGTAGGCTTTTGCCGAGCCTTCCATCGAGCAGCCGGGATAGAGAATGTATTCGTTCATTCTGTCAACTCCAGGGTCTTGGCTTTGTCTAGAATGGCGGTCAGTTGTTCCATGTCCTTGATTCGGCTGGGAACGAGATGCATGCGTTTTTTGGTCAGCATGCCCAGGCCCATCCCGGCCATGCCGGGCAGGCGCAGCGGATAGTGAGTCAGGTAGTGGCGGGTGGCCAGACCTAATTCAAAACTGCGCCCGAAACTTTCCACCATATCCACGAAGGATTTTGAAAAGTCGGGCGCAGTCGAATCTTTGTACTGCTTGGCTTTGATGGCCATTCCCTTGAGGGTGTACATCACATCTGCGATATGCACATTTTGCGGGCAGCGTACCACGCAGTGATAACAAGAGACGCATATCCAGGGTGTGTTGCTGCGCAGGACATCGTCCCTTATGCCAGCCCTGAGCATGGCGAATAACATGCGCGGTGTGTGGTCCATATCGGCGGCGGACGGGCAGGAGCCGCCGCATGAGCCGCATTGGATGCACATTTCCAGTCTCGAAACCCCCGCAGTGGCGACGCTGACTTCGTGCAACAGGGTCAAATCCTCCTGCTGACGCAAGCCTGCGCCTTGCTTAAGTGCGTTACTATCAGGCATGGTCCCTCCGTATTCTATTATCGAAGCAGGTAGAAGTTATCAGGATTGCTTATCGATAGACTTCATGCTATATAGAATACAGGATTTTGTTTTTTTCAAAACAGTACGAAAACTCCTGATAATGTGTGACTTTTGTCACACATTATCAGGAGTTTTTGCAGGGGCTTTTGCAGCGGCTATGTTTTTTGCCGGGATAGATTAATCAACATGACTGCGCCAATGATGACCGCTGCGGCAACGAAAACCCTCCCGGTCAGCACTTCGTCGGCCAGCCATGCGCCCAGGAAGATGGCCACCAGCGGGTTGACATACCCATAGGTGCTGACCAGCGAAATGGGGGCGTTGCGCAGCAGCCAGCTGTAAGCGACAAAGGCAACCAGCGAGCCGAAGACAATCAGGTAGATGAGTCCCAGCCAGGATGTGGTTGTAACTGCCGTGATGTCGAATCCTTGTAATTCGCCGCCCAGGGCGCTGACGACGAACAGCCCAACGCTGGCGGATGCCATTTGCATGCCGGTAAACATAATCACCGATTTCGGCACCTGGGCGGTTTTGCTGTAGATTGAACCAATCGCCCACAAGATGGTTGCCAGCACCAGCGCACTCGCTCCGAGAAAATCGACCCGAAAGGCGGCGCCTGCCAGGGTTTCGGGGTTGATTAATATGAAAATGCCAGCGAATCCGACGAACAGCCCAAAGATGGCCTGCCAGCCCGGCTTGGCTCCGCCGGGGCGCAGGGCCTCGAACAAGGTCAGCCAGAGCGGGGTTGTGCCGACGATGAGCGCCGCGATGCCCGAATCGACGGTTTGTTCGGCCCATGAGACCAGGCCATTGCCACCCAGAAGCAGGAACAGGCCAACGATGCTGGCGTCGCGCCACTGGGCCAGGGTTGGGCGTTCATCTCCGGCCAGAAATCGCCAACCCAAAATCAGGACTGCCGAAATGGAGAAGCGGATTGCGGCATGCAGGAATGGGGGAATGCTTTCGATGGCAAAGCGGATTCCGAGATAGGTGGAACCCCAGATGATGTAGATGACCAGCATGGCCAGCCAGATTTTGGTTTTCATATTGCTCCGTGAGTTTGGTTTTCCCTGGTGCTTGCTTTTTTATTCTACCAGCCCAGACTCCCAGACCAGCATGGCTTTTTTGCGCGGCAAGCCGTAGCGGTAGTTGCCGAATTCGCCTTCTTTGCGGATGACGCGGTGACAGGGAATCAGCCAGGCAACTTTGTTGTGGGCGATGGCATTCCCAACCGCTCGCGCTGACTGCGGATAGCCAATATCTGCTGCGATGCGCTGGTAGGTGCTGACCTGGCCGGGGGCGATTTTGAGCAGGGCCTCCCAGACCTTGATTTGGAAATTTGTCCCGGCCAGGTGCAGGGCGAGCGGTTTTTGGGGTTCGCCCGCCAGGTTGAAAAGCGGTGCGATGTAAGGCGTGGTTTGGTCTGATGATTCTTCCAGTATGGCGCGCGGCCAGTCGGAGCGCAGGATTTCAAGTGCGGCGCTCCTGTCGGTTTGGACAAAGCCCAGGTAGCAGATTCCGCGCGGGGTGAGGGCCAGCAAGCACTCGCCGAAGGGGGAGGGGTGAAAGCCGTAGCGTATGACCAGCCCCTCGCCGCGCCGCTTCAGGTCTCCGGGGGTGGCGGCTTCGGTATGCACCAAAAGGTCGTGCAGCCTTCCGGGGCCGGACAGGCCCGTCGCGAGTGAAACGTCCAGGATATCTCCCGAATTTTTTAACATTTGCCGGGCATTTTCTTTGCTGATGTATTGCAGGAAGCGTTTGGGGCTGATGCCAACCCAGCGGGTGAACAGGCGCTGGAAATGGTAGGCGCTCAGGCCGACGGCGGCGGCGATTTCGTCCAGTTCGGGCTGGCGGCTGGCGTTGGCTTCGATGTAGCCGATGGCACGCTCGATGAGGGCATAGTCGTGGCTGGTTTCGATAAATTGGACAGGGAGTGTTTGCATATTGACCTCGAATGCTGCCATTGTAGGCCATTTTGCGTCGATTTTCCACCCGTTTCTTGCTCAAATGGAAAACTCCCCTCTCGCAACGAGAGGGGAGTTTGGTTGATTTTTTCGGGAAACTAATCGCCTGTGCTGCTGCCGGTTTCGGGGGTCGGGACAAAGCCGGGGTAGGCGTCGATGCCGTGTTCTTCAATATCGAGACCCTTGAACTCTTCTTCGCGGGAGACGCGCAGGCCAACCCAGCCTTTGAGCAGTCCAAAGAACAGTACATAACCTGTTACTGCGCACCAGGCGCCGACCGAGAGCACACCGATGAGTTGCGCGACAAACTGTTCCGCGCTGCCCGCAATCAGGCCGGTGACGCCCGCTTCGGTGGCGAAGATGCCGATGGCAAGGGTGCCCCAGGCGCCGTTCATCAGGTGGACGGGAACTGCGCCAACCGGGTCGTCGATTTTCATCTTTTCAAGGGCTATCGAGCCGTAGACTACGATTGCGCCGCCGACTGCGCCAATGACGATGGCCCAAACTGGTGTAACGAAGGCGCACGGGGCAGTGATGGCGACCAGGCCGCCCAGTACGCCGTTCAGGGCGGTACCGAGGTCAGGTTTCTTGGCGACGAACATCCAGCTGACTGCCATGGCAATCAGGCCACCGGCTGCAGCAGCCAGGTTGGTGTTGACGGCTACCAGCGCAACCGCATCGGCGTTATCACCGGAGATTGCCAACTGGCTGCCGGGGTTGAAGCCGAACCAGCCCAGCCACAGGATGAAGACGCCCAGGAAGGCCAGTGAGATGGAGTGGCCGGGGATGGCAATGGCGGTTCCGTCTTTGGCGAAGCGTCCGAGACGAGGGCCGAGGGCGATTGCGCCCATCAGGGCCAGCCAGCCGCCGACGCTATGGACAACCGTCGAACCGGCGAAATCTACAAAGCCGAGTTCCGAGAGCCAGCCGCCGCCCCAGACCCAGTGACCGGCAATGGGGTAGATGAAGGCCGTGATCACAAAACTGGCAATCATATAAGAGACGAAGCGCGTGCGTTCAGCCATGGCTCCTGAAACAATGGTTGCCGCGGTTCCGGCGAAGACCAGTTGGAAGAACCAGAAAGCCATGACGGGCAGGTCAGCCACGTCGGCGCCGCCAGCCGAGACGAAGAATTCGCTCGTGCCGATGAATCCGCCAGCCGATGAGCCAAACATAAAGGCGTAACCGATTGCCCAGAAAGCCATCGTAGCGAACATGAAATCCACCAGGTTCTTGAAGAAGATATTGGTGGTGTTCTTGGCGCGCGTCACCCCGGCCTCCAACAGGGCGAACCCGGCCTGCATGAAGAAGACCAGTATGGCGGCAATCAGCACCCATAAGGTGTTCAGGCCGCGGGTCAATTCAGCCAATGGGTCGGCGGACTGGGCGTATGCGGGGGTGGCGGCAATCAGTGCAGCGGCCACCATGGCGGGGATGAATACCCAGCGTGTCCATTTCAGTGATTTCAACAGGTTTGCTTTCATTTTTATCTCTCCTTTGTGAAACAAAGTTGGTGTACAAGTTTGGGGTGCCAACGCAGGCGGGGGAGTTGCCATGAAGGAGGCTTGGCAGGCCGGAGGTGTATTGGACAACTCCCGCGCCTTTGCGTTCAGCATTGTTGACATTCTATTCCCCCAGGCCTTGAAAGACTATTACCCGTATGGACACTCTTTGAGACCAGATTTTGCCAGAAAACCGCGCGGCCTGACCCAAATGGGTTAATACCAGCCTATATGGCCTTTCAGGAAAATGAGCAACGAAGCCAGAATCATGACGATGATGGTCGGCGGCAGGGCAATTGTTATCCAGCGCTTCCAGCCGATGCTGCCGTGATTATGTTCCATGTAAGAATAGGCGACCACATTGGCCGATGCGCCGATGGGTGTCAGGTTGCCGCCGATATCGACGCCCAGCGCCAGCGACCAGACCATCAGTCCCAGGGCGGGCATGCCTGGCATGGCGGCCAGGTCTTCGAGCACATAACTCATGGCCAGGGCCAGCGGCACATTGTCTAGCACACCGCTCAACAGTCCCGGCCCCCAATGCAAGGCCATCACCAGCGCCGCCGGGTTAGAATCAGCGGCAATCGCCCCGGCCAGAATTTCAAATAGATGGACTTTTTCCAGCCCGCCAATCAGCATGAATAGCCCGGCGAAGAACAGGATACTGTGACTGTCCACGCGCAGGATGGCGGCTTTGCGCTGGCTCTCGGGCAGGGCAATGATGGCCAGCAAGGCCGGGACAAGCGCCGCAACTGCAGCAGTAATATGCAGGCCGCTCCAGTGGCTGAGGGGAATGTGGAAAACCAGCAGGAAGACAGCCGCTCCCAGGCCAGTCAGGCCAACCTGGGTAAAGCGGACGTGCAGCGGTTCGTGGTGCAGTTGTTCGATTTCCTCGATGGTTTCAGGGGTCAGGGCATTGTGCGCATCTTTAAGCGCTTTGCGGTTGATGAAATAAAAAATGCCGAGCAAAAGGAAGGAACCCGCCAGCGCTATCGGGCCGGTGTGGGTGATGAAATCGGCAAAATGGAATCCCAGCGCCGTTCCGAGGATGACATTGGGCGGGTCGCCGACCAGGGTGGCCGCGCCGCCGGTGTTGGCTGCGCAGACTTCCGCAATCACGACCGGGACCGGGTCGAGCCGCAGCAAGCGGCAGAGTTGGATGGTCAACGCAGAAAGGAAGAGCATGACGGTGATGCTGTCCATAAAGGCGGCCAGGAAGGCAGCCAACAGGATGAGCACGACAAACAGGGCTGCCGGACGGTAGTTAACCCTGCGAACCGCGCTCATGGCCAGCCAGGAGAAGAAGCCCGATTCCTGCAAAATCGAAACCAGCACGAACATACCCGCCAGCAGGCCCAGCGTTTCCCAACTGATGTAGGTCACAACATCTTCAAGACTCAGCACCCCGAACAAAACCAGCAACCCGCCGCCGCCCAGGGCGACCCAGTGGCGTGGAAACTTCTCGCTGGCAATGGCAATATAAGCAACCAGGAAAATCACGATGGCGATTAACATGGTATTTCTCCTGTTCTTTCATTGCTTCCATTCTAAGCAGAGATGCCTCGGGTGGTAACTACCCGTAAGGAGAAGGTTCTCGCCTGTTTTGCGCACAAGCAAGTCAAAAAGGTTTCACCATGTCTGCAAGAGTGACCCAAACGGGTACTCCTTGATTGTTTTGCCTGCCCAATGCGCTATTTTTGCACCGGGCGCGGGTATAATTTTGCCCATGAACACACCCCTGCGCGCTGACCAACTCCTCAACCCCGACTTTCCCGAAACTGCCGCGCAAGCCTTGCTCGACACACTCGGATTCAGCGATGGCGCTGCCAGCCTGCGCCGGCTGCGCCGCATGGCTGCTTCCAGCCCGCAGGGTTTTTCTATGGTCGGCGAACTCCTGCCGCACTTGCTCGCCAGCCTTTCGACCTGCGCCGACCCCGACCAGGCCCTGATTAACCTGGAGCGCTTTACCAGCGACGGCCTGTCGACGGAAATTTTCACCAAACTGACCCAAAACCCGCGCGCGCTTGAAATTTTGGTGATTATCTTTTCGGGCAGCCAGTTTCTAACCGAAATCATGCTGCGCTCGCCGGGCCGCCTCGACCTGCTGATTGACCGTGAAGCCCTCTCCCGCCTAAAAAAAGCCGAGGTCTATGAAGCCGAAGGCCTCGAAGCCATGCGCGCCCTGGCCGCCCCCGGCGAAGAACTCGACTCATTGCGCCGCTACCAGCACAGCGAGTTGCTGCGCATCGGCGCCTGCGACCTGCTCGACCTGTACGACCTGCCGACTGTCACGGCCCAACTCTCAGCCCTGGCTGACGGCATGGCGCGCGCCTGCCTGGCGTTTGCCAGCGACCGTACCGGTATCCCTGTGTCCGGGTTTGTCGTCCTGGCGATGGGCAAACTCGGCGGGCGTGAACTCAACTACAGTTCCGATGTCGATCTGCTCTTTTTGGCTGCGCAGGACAAACCAGAATATTTGCGCCTCGGCCAGCACTTTATCGAAGCCCTTTCGAGCGTTACATCCGAAGGCTTTCTCTACCGGGTCGATATGCGCCTGCGCCCCTGGGGACGTGACGGCGGGCTGATTAATACCCTCGAGGGTTACCTCGACTACCTGCACAAGAACGCCCGCCTCTGGGAGAAACAGGCCCTCATCAAAGGCCGTCCCATTGCGGGCGACCTTGAACTCGGCCTCGAATTTCGCCGCGAAATCGAGCCGGTCATTTTCGGCCAGAATCCCGAAACCGTGCGCGCCAGTGTCCACGCCATGAAGCAGCGCACAGAAGAACTGCTGCGCCAGCGCGGGCGTGAGTGGGGTGAAGTCAAACTTGGCGAGGGCTCCATCCGCGATGTCGAATTTGTTGTCCAGTTCATGCAGCTGGCCTACGGCGAAAATCCGCGCCTGCGCAAACGCGCCACCCTGGTTGCCATCACGCGCCTGGTGCGCTTCAAACATCTCGCCGCCCCCGAAGGCCGCACCCTCGCCGACGGTTACATTTTCCTGCGTACCGTCGAACATTTCTTGCAAATGATGCACTATCGCCAGACCTACACCCTGCCGTTCGAACCGGGCGCGTTGACATTGTTGGCACGCCGCCTCGGCTTTCGCGGTTCGGCGGCTGAAGCGCGCGAAAAACTCATCGAGCGCTATGAGCAGCACAGCCTGGCCATTCGCGCCATTTACGCCAAATACATCGGCGGAATCGAAACCAGCGCCCCCGCGCCGCAGCCGGTTGTGGAAGTCCCCAACCCGCTCGTCCAGCAGCACCTTGCGCGCCTCGACGCCGAATATGCCGCCATCTTCAGCCCCGACGATATCCAAAAACACGCCCTGATGGCCCAGTCGCTCGACAAGGACAACCTCGTCCAGGTCGAGGCCCGACCGCTCGAAGACGACCGCTGGCAGGTGACGATTGTCGCCTACGACTATCTTGGGGAACTTTCGCTGATTTGCGGCCTTTTCTTCGTCTACGGGTTGGATATCCAGGCGGGCGAAATCTTCACCTATGAGCTGATGGAACAGTCCACCCGCGACCCGTCCCGCCGTTTAAACCGCCCGACTCCCCCCGAAGCCGCCGCGCCTGGCTCCGCACGCAAAATTGTGGATGTGTTCATCGTCCAACCGGTTGGCGAAAAGCCGACCGCCGAAACCTGGCAGCGTTACGCTGAAGACCTGGCATCCCTTCTGCGCCTGATGCACGCCGGGAATCGCCGCGAGGCCCGCAGCGAACTCGCCAAACGGGTCGGGGCCTCCTTCCAGAAAATCCTGCCGACCGCCGAGCCGCTTTACCCTATCGAAATCAAAATCGACAACCGGCTTTCATCTCGATACACCGCCCTGCGCCTCGACGCCCCCGACACCCTCGGTTTCCTGTACGAATTCACCAACGCTCTGTCGCTGACACGCACCTACATTGCCCGCATGGTGGTGCAATCGCACGGTAGCCGGGTCAACGACCTGCTCTTTGTGACCGACAAACAGGGGCGCAAAATCACATCCTACCAGGAACAGCGCGAACTACGCACCGCCGCCGTGCTGATTAAGCACTTCACCCACCTGCTGCCGCGCTGCCCCAACCCGGCTTCGGCCCTGCTGCACTTCCGTGAATTTATCGAGAAACTCTTCGAGCGTCCCGGCTGGCCTGACGAACTGGCCTCCATCGAGCGCCCCGAAGTGCTCGGCAACCTGGCGCACCTGCTGGGAGTCAGCGACTTCCTGTGGGACGACTTCCTGCGGATGCAGTACACCAACCTGTTCCCGGTCGTCTCAGACCTGACCGCGCTCGACACAGCCAAATCGCGCCAGCAGTTGCAGGCTGAACTCGAATCCGCGCTCGAACCTGTCCACCACGGGCCGCAGCCGCCCCATGAAGACGCCCCCTGGCGCAAGGTCGTCAACGACTTCAAAGACCGCGAGATGTTCCGCCTCGACATGCGCCACTTGCTCGGCCACACCCGCGAATTCTGGGATTTCTCCGCTGAACTGACCGACCTGACCGAGGTGATTGTCAATAACGTCTATTACCTGTGCGCCGAAGACCTGCGCAGCCTGCATGGACACCCGCGCCGCGCCGACGGGGCGGTCTCGCAGATGACCGTCCTGGCTCTCGGTAAGTGCGGCGGGCGCGAGTTGGGTTTCGCCTCCGACATCGAGTTGATGTTCCTGTATGACGAGGACGGCCAGACCGACGGGCCGCAGGTCATCCCGACTTCAGAGTTCCACGAGCGGGTGGTGCGTGACTTCCTGGCAACCATCCAGGCCCGCCAGGAGGGTATTTTCCAGGTCGATTTGCAGCTGCGTCCCTACGGCAAGGCGGGCAGCATGGCGGTTTCACTCGATTCGTTCCGCCGCTATTATGCCCCCCAAGGCCCGGCCTGGGCCTATGAGCGCCAGGCGCTGGTCAAGATGCGCCCGGTTGCCGGCGATCCGCTGCTGGGCGGGCAGGCCTGTCAGTTGCGCGATGCATTTGTTTACACCGGCATCCCCTTCGATGTGACTGCCATGCGCGCCATGCGCGAGCGCCAGGTACGCCACCTTGTCTCAGCCGGAACCTTTAACGCCAAATACAGCCCCGGCGGGCTGGTGGACATCGAATACCTGATTCAGGGTTTGCAAATCACACACGGCCCTACGGATCCATCCCTGCGTCAGCCGAACATCCGCAGCTGTATGGACGCCCTGCACAAGGCCGGGATTTTGGACGAAGAAGACTACACCCGCCTGCACAAGGCGCACACCTTCCTGCGCTGGCTGATTGACTCGATGCGCGTCGTGCGCGGCAATGCCAAAGATGTCAACGTCCCGGCTTATGACAGCGAAGAATTTGCCTTCCTGGCCCGCCGCTTGCGCTATGGCGACGACCTGCTCCGCCTGCGCGATGACCTGGTGCGCTACCAGACCGACGTGCAGGAAATCAACGCCAGGCTGCTTGTATAGGGCCTTGAATCAAAAAAACCAGGCTGGTTTTGCCTGGTTTTTTTGATTCAAGGCTTTGGCTACTTCAACGCTTCCATAATTCGCAACGTATTATGACGCAGCATGGCAATATAGGTTGGGGCGTCGCCACCTGCCGCAGTGACCGAGTGGGTGTGCAGGTCGGCAATCACCTTTACCCCGGTCTCGCCCGCAATTTGCTCGGCCAGCCTGGGGTTGGCGGCCACATCCAGGAATATGGCGGGCGCGCCGGTATCGTTGATTTGGTCAATCAGCCCGGCCAACTCTTGAGCGCTGGGGCTGGCCCCGGTGCTGAAACTGGGGATAATCGCCCCGATAACGGTGAACCCATAGCGGTCGGCAAAATAACCCATTGTGTCATGGTCGGTCACCAGCACCCGCCGTTCCGCCGCGATTTGCTCGACTTGTGCGCGAATCCAGGTGTCCAGCTCGCGCAGTTGTTCTATGTAATTGGCGGCGTTTTGGGCGTAGGTTTCGCTGCCATCCGGGTCGATTTCACTCAGGCCGTCGCGGATATTCTCGACATACCTGATAACCGCCACCGGGTCGAGCCAGAAGTGCGGGTCGCCTTCGTGATGCTCGTCATCGTTTTCGTGTTCTTCTTCCTCCTCGTGGCCCGGTTCATCTTCGCCTGGCTCGCGCATTTCCAAACCTTCAGACGCCTCGATAATTTTCGCGCTGCCGCCTGCGTTCTCGATGGTTTTTTCAAGCCATTCCTCGAACCCGGCCCCGTTGACAATCAAGACCTGGCTGTTGGCAATTTTTGCCACGTCTTGAGGGGTCGGTTCAAAGGCGTGCGGGTCGAGGCCAATCGGGATAAGCGATTCGACGCTGGCCCGTTCCCCGGCCACGTTTTGGGCGATGTCGGCCAGGAAGCTGTTTGCCACCAAAACGCGCAGCGACGCGCTCTCGGCCTCAGCCTGGCTTCCGTTCTCTGGAGCGGTAGCAGGCTGAGGGGCGCAGGCGCCCAGAATTAGCGCAAAAATCCCCATAATGGCAAAGATAATCTTTTTCATTTACTTCTCCTTTTTTTGCCCCCGAAATCTCCAGACCTCGGGGGCGGTTTGATTTAGTTGTTTTTGCAACCCGAACACAGGCCGAACAATTGCAGCCAGTGTTCGCGGATTTCAAAGCCGGTTTTTTCGGCAACGGCGTTCATCAGTTTGCTAATATCGTCGCCGCTGAAGTACTCCGCCTTGCCACAGGCGGTACATAGAACGAGGTGTTCGTGCCCATGCGCGCCGCGCAAGTACATGTTACAGCCCTGCGGGTGGTGGACGCGCTGCACCAGGCCAAGTTCTTCCAGTTTTTCAAGCGTGCGGTAAACGGTGACCAACCCCAGCCCGCGATATTCCTGGCGGCCCTGGTCGTAGATTTCGAGCGGCCCCAACGCGCAGGGACTGCTTGCCATGATCTCGACAATGGCCCGGCGTGGGGCGGTGACGCGGTAACCGCTCTCGCTCAGGCTCTCGAGCCACTGGTCATACGTGTTGGGGGTGTTGGTTTCGGTCATATTGGTATTGATAACCTTTTTCAATTATAGCGGAAAGGTAAAAATTACACAAGGGTTTTGTAGCGCGAGAGATTATCTCGCGCTACGTTTTAATCTGTATGTCCCAGTTCACAGAAGACGCCGCCTGTGTTGCAACTGGCACATTCCAGCTGTAAGGTGGCATGTTGGATGTTATAACGTTCCGCCAGCATTTGCCGGGTAGCCTGTTGCAACCTCGCCCCTGCGCTGATGGGCTGGTCGGCGGTGACGATGTGCGCGGAAAGCATACGCATGTTTTCTGTGATGCTCCAGACGTGCAGGTCGTGGACGTTTTCGACCCCGGGAATTGTTTTCAGGTCGCCGAGCAGTTTCTCCATGTCGATGTCGCCGGGGGTGCTTTCGAGCAGGATGTGAATAGCCTGGCGCAGGATGCCCCAGGCGTTCCACAAAATCAGGCCGCCAATCAGGACGCTGACCAGCGGGTCGAGCCAGTTCCAGCCGGTAAAGAGAATGATTATCCCGGCGACGACCGCGCCGAGGGTCGAGAACACGTCGCCCATCAGGTGCAGGAAGGCCGAGCGCATGTTCAGGTCGTTCTCGCTGCCTTCCTTGACAATCCATGCAGTGACAATGTTGACGATAAAGGCCAGCGTCCCGACCCCAATCAGGATGCCGGAGTGGACTTCGGGCGGGGCCTGGAAGCGGTGCCAGGCTTCGTTGAAGATGCCCAGCGCAATCAGCCCCAGGCTGGCGGCGTTGAAAAGTGCGACCAGGATGCCGCCGCGATGGTAGCCGAAAGTCTTGTTGGCATGAGCCGGGCGGGTGGCAATTCGGATGGCGTACCAGCTCAACCCGAGTGCAATCACGTCAGTGATGTTGTGTGCCGCATCGGTCAGCAGGGCCAGGCTGTTGCTCCAGAACCCGGCGATGACCTCAACGGCTACAAAGGCCAGAGTTAGGATGAGGGAAAGGCCGAGGCGAAAGCCCGCATTTTTACCTGTTGGGGCATGGTGATGGTGAATATGGTCATGCTCATGGCTGTTGTGGTCATGGGTTTCAGGCATGGTTTATCCGTGTTGGGCGTGGTCAAGACCGCGTTGGAAGAGTTCGGTAACGTGTTCATCGTCAATCGCAACGTAAACATGCCGTCCGGCTTTGCGCGAGCGAATCAGGCGTTTATCTTTCAGCCCGCGCAGTTGGTGCGAGATGGCCGATTTGGTCAGGCCGATGCGCTGCACCAGGTCGCCGACGTTGGTCTCGCCATCCATCAAGGCGGAGAGAATTCGCACACGGGTGGGGTCGCTGAGGGCTTCGAACAGGCTTGCGACCTGCGCAGCGGTTTGTTCGTCAAGGGTTTGGTTGGGCATCTTGGTTTTCCATAACAGTTGAATGATTGCTCAACTATTGAGTGTATTTTACCCAACTTGCTCAAAATCGACAAGGGTTAAATTAAAAACCGCCCGCCAGTTTGGGCGAGCGGTTGGGCGAGTCGATCTGGCTTCTATAGCTGATAAATCGACAACGTAGGCGGGGCAGACAATCCCAAGTTGGAGGCTGCCTGCCCATTTGCGACTGTTTTCATCAAGATTAGTCGCTTGATTCGCCTTTGATGTCGCCCAGCTTGAGATAACCCGCTTCCGTGCCGCCATCTTCTTCCTTGTTTTTGATGGTTGGCTCGTCGTCGGCCTGTGGCTCATCATCTTTATTGAGCAAGACATGTTCCTTTGTTTGTGGCATTGCGCCGCTTGATGCGCCAGAGTCTGCATCGTGAGACATCGACTCTATACGTATCCAATCCTTGTGGTCGGTGCTTCCACCATCAGGTTTGTCGATCAGGCGGGTTTGCGGTCGCGGGTCTTCCGACTGGTGAGCGGTCGGAACCCTGAAAACCGGAGGGTCGACTTTTCCATCGCCATCAAAGTCGCCGGCGCGAGTCTGTGGCTCAGGGTCTTCCGGTTTGGCTGCGGCTTCGCGCACTTTTTGCACGGCAGGCAGGAGCAGGCCAATCAGCAGTCCGAAGAAGCCAGCAATCCAGGGCAGCCAGCCGCCAGGAGGGAAGCCTGCGCCGGGGCGCGGTTCGGGCTGTGGGTCTGAGGGAGCGGCGGCAAGCGCAGTCCCGGGCTCATATTCTTCCATCGGGACTTTGCAGGTCAGGGGAACTGTCCCTTCCTTAATTTCACCGATGTCAACTGTTCCGCCGACACTTTCGCATCCGTTCGTGAACTGCGCGATGCAGGTGGTATCCTTGCAAACCCCCGACCATTCGGCTTTGCGCGAATCGGGTTCTTCGGTTGGGGCGGCGGCAATCACAATTTCAGGCTCATATTCTTCCATCGGGACTTTGCAGGTCAGGGGAACTGTCCCATCCTTAATTTCACCGATGTCAACCGTTCCACCGACACTTTCGCAACCGTTCGTAAACTGCGCGATGCAGGTGGCATTTTTGCAGACCCCCGACCATTCGGCTTTGCCCGTGCCCGGTTCTTCGCTGGGTGCGGCAATCTCTGGCAGGGATGTCGGCGTCGGTTGTGGTGTATTGGTCGGGGCGCTGGTGGGTGTGGCCGTGCTCGGAGCCCTGGTCGGTGGTACGGGCGTGGGCGTTGCTTTCTTTGAATCGTCTGGCGTATCAGTGGGGCAGGGGATTGGGTTGCCGCTAGGGTCCTGGCAGCCGGCCTGGGCATTGGCCGGGTCAGACAGGACGCCCAGCGCGCCAAAACATAAGGCCAGGACCAGGAAGAACTTGAACATGGATTTCATTTTTTCTCCTTCAAAATGCGGTTGAAATATTTACGTGTGGTGTTCAATTGTCATTTTATGTGCCTGCCGTTACACAAACGTTACGGCGGTTGGTAGTCTTGGCGCAAACCATGGAGAGAGTTAGGGTAATATTTATTCGAAGCACGGTCTTTTTATCTCCGCTGCCGGGTCGAATGGCCAATCAACTATCTCCATTGCCAGTCCGAGCATGTCATAATTGACCGCCCAGTAGCCATTCGGCATCAGGATGACCGCCTCGGGCATGACCGTTAGCACATCCTGGGCCATTACACCACGGTAGATTGTCGTCCCGCCGAGGTAGCGGAAGGTGTACAGCGGCAACCCGCCTTCGGTTTCGCCAACCCGGACAATATGGGTCTTCAAGCGGATGTCGCTGACGGCGGCGCATCCACTGCCGGTAAAGGGATCGCAGGTGGGTTCGGGTTCAGGGCTCTTGGGCGTGGGAGTTGGGATGTTTTGGATGGAGCAGGATGGCAGGTTCACCATAACCGAATCTTGAACTTGCAAGGTGCAGTGAGGGGCTTCGTACTTGTATCCTGGCGGGCATACGGGTTCTGGCGCAACCACTACCGAACAACATTGGCTTGAAGGATCGGTGTTAAATCCATCGGGGCAGACACCTGGTTCATTTGAGCCAACCAATGCGCACATGTTGTTTTGTAATTCGTATCCATTGGGACATTCCGTTACGCCAACGTTTTCTACCTTGCACGTCCTGACAGCTTTAACTATGAACGAAGAGAGTTCGGGGCCAGTACAAACAAAAGGGTTGCCAATGTCGCAATCTCCTGGATTAGCGTAGAAAAAATAGCCGGCAAAAATACCATCATTGGTGTCCATCTTCACATTTGCATAGGGTTTCCCATTGGAGCAATATGCGCCAGTGACCTTCAAATCAACAAAGCAGTTTTCAGATTCTGGCTGAGGGGCTACAACAACGCCCATTTCGCACATGGGCGCAGTCGCTTGAACGTTTTCGCTGCCCAAAACGTTTTCGTTCTCCACAACACAGCGAAAACCAAGGTCTTCGCGCGCAGTTTCAGGAAGTTCGAAGAAACGATTGAAGGCTAGAATCTCACCTGCGCTGGAATGATATGCGCCGCCGCGGATGACCTTGTGTTCATTCAAAATAATCCCCTTTGTATAGGCTTCGGGGTCATACCAATCCTGCACCCATTCAAAGACATTGCCAGCCATATCAAACAACTGATAGGGCGAGCGTCCGGCTTCGCGGGCGATTACAGAATCTGGTCCGAACTTCTGGCAGTCGCTGAAGTTGGATTTATCGCATGTGGGTTCCTCATCCCCCCAGGGATAAGGGAAGGCATCTTGGCCACGCGCGGCTTTTTCCCATTCGGCTTCGGTGGGCAGGCGTCCGCGAATCCATTCGCAATAGCCTTGCGCTTGCTCATGCTGTATGCCAGTTACCGGAAGCGAGTCGATTCGGCTGGCACTGGGGTTAATTTCCTCATCGGGAGGTGTACATTGCCCCAGCGACACGCACAGATCGTATTGGGTATTGGTTACTTCGGTGGTGTATATCCAAAATCCGTCGGTATAGGCCGTGTGGATGGGATTGTCCTCGCCATCCTTGATGCCCATATTAAATTCCCCGGCGGGGATATAGACCAGCCTGGTACCGTCGACGTAGGTGCGCGTATCTCCCTGCTGTGGCTCATATTTGACGGGCTCAATCTCAGTCGGTTGCGGATTGGACTCGGCATCCTGGGCTGTGTTCGTTGGGCTGGCTGAGGCAGTCGGTGTGCTGGCCTGGGATGGCGCAGATTGGTCCTGGCCGCCACAAGCGGAAAGGGCGATTGCGGCAAGAAAAAACAAAATTAATAGATTGGAAGGTTTCATCGAATTGCTCCTTGAAAATTTTCAGCGTTTTTATTAAATGCTCGATTGTCATTTTATGTGCCTGCCGTTACACAAACGTTACAGCGATACCCCTGGCGGTTTGGGGCTTAAATAAAAATTGCCAGGAGGATGATTTCTCCTGACAATTTATTCGTTGCGCTATTTTTGCTGGCTGTGTGTGTTAGGCTTTTAAATCGGCCTCGATGGCGGCTAATTTCTCTGCTGTCAGCACTTCAGCGGCGAAGGGGGCGATTTGTTTCAGGCTCATGCCCATCCCCATCTGGATTTCGGGCGCGGCCAAGACTTCGGGAATGTGCTTTTCGAGCACAGCCCTGGCCCTGGGGTTGTCGAGCAGATCTTTGAGTTTGCTGTCCAGGCTGAAGTTGCGCTTCGTGGCGACATCGCCCGAGTAGCTGAATCCGGCCTGCAGGCGGATATCTGCCGAAGACGCGCCGACCAGCACCTCGAAGCGGCCTGCCTCGGCCACCCAGCCGGGAATGGACGGGTCGTAGTAGGCCAGCGACTGGCGGTCGAGCGTCAGGGTGACGGTCTTGCTCTCCCCGGGCTGCAAGGCGACCTTGGCGAAGGCTTTCAACTCTTTTTCGGGCCGCACCAGGCTGGCCTTTTCGTCGCGGACGTAAACCTGGACGACTTCTTGCCCGGCGCGTTGCCCGGCATTTTTGACTGTCAGGGTGATCTTGATTTCGTCAGCGGGGCCAAAGGAATCTTTGTTCAATTTCAGGTCGCTGTACTCGAAGAAGGTGTACGACAGCCCATAACCGAACGGGAAGCGTACCGGCATTTCCTTCTTCTCGTAGTAGCGGTAGCCGACAAAAATGCCCTCGCCGTAGAAAACCTTGCCGTTCTCGCCGGGGAAGTTGATATAGGAGGGGCAGTCCTGGTAGCGCAGCGGGTGGGTGGTGGGCAGCTTGCCGGAGGGGTTGACGTCGCCAAACAGCACGTCAGCCAGGGCGTTGCCGCCTTCCTGTCCGGGCAGCCAGTATTGCAGGATCGCAACCACCTCGTCGGCCCAGGGCATTGAAACGGGTGAACCGGCATTGAGCACCACGACCGTCTTCGGGTTGGCGGCGGCAACGCGATAGATGAGTTCGTCCTGCTTGTTGGGCAGGTCCATGTTCGGGCGGTCGAAGCCTTCGCTTTCCCATTCGTTGGTCAGCCCGGCCACAATCACGACCACGTCGGCTTTGGCGGCCAGTTCGACAGCCTCGGCAATCGGGTCGGCGGGCAGGGAGGGCATCAGGCCGACGCGCAGCCCGCGCCAGCGGTCTTTGCCGGCATAGGAATATTCAATCAGGACGGCGTATTCGCGCCCGGCTTCCAGTTTTTTGGCAACGACTTTCTGAACCATTTCCTTGTCGCTGCGGCCTGTCCAGTGGTCAAGCAGCAGTTCACCGTCCAGGCTCAGGCGGCTCAGGCCCAGGCTGGTCAGGCCGAAATCGTAAGAACCGCTTTCAGGCACAGACAGGGTGCCGCTTAGTTTGACAGAGAAGGCTTCGGGGTTGGGCGCGGCGGTTTCGGTGTTGAACCACGAGAAGTTGAAACGGTCGCAGGCCTCGGTCGAGTAAGCTTCGCCTGCCAGGTCGGCGTTGGCGTAGGCGCGCATGGTCAGGCCGGCCTGGCCGTCTTCGGTTTTGAGCCAGGCTGCCGGAGCAGTAGGCAGGTTGTGGTGGGAGGGCGTCCCGATGGCGTAATGGACCTCGCCCTTTGCGCGGGCTTTAATCCCATCCAGCGGCGTGACCACATAGGGGGCGTTGATATGTGCGCTGCCGCCGCCGACAATTTGGGCGAACATGGCGTTTTCACCCAGGACAAGGATGCTTTTGGCCTCGTCGAGGGGCAGGCTGCCGTCGTTTTTGAGCAGCACGATGCTTTCGGCGCTGGCGCGGCGCAAAATGGGACGATGGGCCGGGTTGTCGCTGTTTTGCTCGGGCTGCAGTTCAGGGTGTTCGAAAGCCCCAACGCGCTCGATGGTACGTAACATGCGCCGGACTTTATCGTCCAGTTTTTCCTGGGTCATACGGCCGCTTTCGATGGCTTTTTTAACGTGCTCGAGGTTGGCCCAGCGGGCCGGGCCGGGCATTTCGAGGTCGAGGCCGCTCTCGGCGGAGGTGGGGCCGTAGGTGCCGAACCAGTCGGACATGACGATGCCGTCGAATCCCCAACGTTCTTTAAGGATTTCGTATAGCGTGTAGTCATTATCTGCTGCGTAGATGCCGTTGATGCGGTTATAGGCCGACATGACCGCCCAAGGTTTGGCTTTTTCCAGGGCAATGCGGAAGGGTTCAAGGTAGATTTCGTGCAGGGGGCGTTCGTCGACTTCGGAACTGATGGAGTGGCGTTCAAATTCCTGGTCGTTGGTGACAAAGTGCTTGATGCAGGCCCCGACGCCGTTCTCTTGCAGGCCTTTGATGTAGGCGCTGGCCATTGCGCCGTTGTGGTAGGGGTCTTCTGAATAGCACTCGAAATTGCGCCCGGCGGTGGGGGTGCGGTGGATGTTGACGGTGGGGGCCAGCAGGATATGCGCGCCTTTGGCTTTTATTTCCTCGGCCAGTAGTTTGCCGACTTCTTCGACCAGTTCGGTGTTCCAGGTTGCGCCCAGGGCCGCGCCGCAGGGCGTGCAGGCCGAGGTCGGGCCAGTGCTGCCCAGCGCGCCGCGTGCGCCGTTGGGGCCGTCGCTGACCTTGATGACCGGAATGTCCAGCCGCTCGACCGGGACGGTGTGCCACATATCTGCGCCCGCCAGCAGGCTGACTTTTTCCTCAAAGGTCATTTGCTTAATCAGTTGTTCGATTCTGTCACTCATGGGGTTTATCCTTGTGGTAATAGGGGTCAGAAAATGCGAATTTTTCGCATGTAAGCGCTTACTTAAGGATAACACAGAATTTAAAAACCGGCACGCCGATTAGGCCGGTTTCACGAATTTGCACGAAAATTTTAAGAAAACATAGCGCAAGAGAATATCCTGCGCTATGTTTTTGAACCGTGTTCGGGGCGGCTGGTGAAGCCTTATTGCCTGCGGATGTGTTTTTTGCGCCAGGCTTCCAACTCTGCCGGGGTCATAACCTGCCTGCGCAGGATTTTATTCCAGTCAAGCATTTCTTCGAGGTGTTCGACCGGCAATTGGCCCTCCGGCGCGAAGCCGACAAACGAGCCGTTGTAATTTTCTTCGGTGCCCATGTTGAGCGCGTTCGACATCCAGATGCGGAACAGGCCAATCGAGGACAGGCCAGGGTCGTCGTCGGGCAGGGCGGTCTCGAAGGTCAGTACCACCGGGCCATCGGCGGTCTCGCCCACAGCGGCGACGGTCGCCTCGTGAATCCAGCGCAGCCATTGCTCCTGGGTGGCGGGACGCCTGCTTGCGTCTACGGTTGTGCGGGTGCGGATGACGATATCGCTCTCGCTGTATTTCCAGCCACCCTTCCCAATGACATCGCGGGCCAGCAGGGTGTCGCCTTCTTTCGTAACCAGCGGACGGGCGATGCGCCAGGGGCTTTTCTCCTCCTGCACGAAGCGCAGCCACAGGATGCTGGCCCCGACGGTGAAATCTTGCGCTTTGCGCGGGCGGATGAAGTACGGACGCGGCTGGCCTGAAAGCAGGCCCTCCTTTTCGTGCTTCATGTACCAGGGCGCTTTGGCAGTCAGACCGCCGGGCGGTTTGTGTCCGCGCAGGTGCTGGCAATGTTCGGCGGTTTCGTTGCACACGGCGCGGGTGACAATTAATTGGTGGCTGCGCTGGTGCTCCTCGCGCCAGCCGACGGTGTTCTCTTCCTTCCACTTGCCCACCAGCACGCGCAAGTCGCTGCTGGCATAGGCGTTCTTTTGGGCTTCTTCTTCAGGGGTCAGTTTCTCCCAGTCTGGGCCGCTGGCATGGTTGATGCGCAGCGGCGTCAGGGCCACGATTTCCTTCCACATCCAGGCCGGGAACTGGTTTTTCATCCCCGCTAATTTGTCGAGTACCTGCGCCTCGTCCACCAGGCTGAGGTCGTATTTGACTTCGTCGGTCAGCAGTTCGGCCAGCGCGGTGCGACGGGTCTTGGGGCCGCCGGAGGCCATGCTTTTCAGGTGCGTATCGCGCCTGCCGGCCCAGGTTTTTTCGTGTGCGCGCGCCAGGTTTGGCGCGCTGGCCGGTTTGGTGTATTCGGCTGCTTTCTCGTTGCAACGCGCCTGGATTGTGGCGTCATCCAGCCCTTTGAGCGATTTTTCGACCTGGTAAGCCTGCCAGCGTCCCAGGAAATCGCGTGGACTGGCCCACGAACCGTGCGCGCTCTTGTAGCGCATGCCTGAAAAATGGATGACCATATATTGCAGCCAGGGAGGGAAGCGTTCAGGCTGCTGGATGAAGCGCTGGACGACTTCTTCGAGCAGTTGGGCGTGGTTCTTCCCGGCCAGGTTGGCCTTGTATTCTTCGACCTTCCAGCGCGCGATATGCCTGGCGGTAATTGAGCCGCTGGCCTGGTATTCGCTCATGTGTTTTACTTCGTCAATTGCCAGTGTGGACTCGACCTGGGCCAGTTCGGCTTGCATGGCCTGGTAATCCTTTTGGAAGACAGACAGGTTTTGTTGCAAGCGCGCCAGTTCCTGTTCCTTGGTCTTGATGGCGGCCTCGATTTCCGCCTTGGGTTTGGTTACCGCCTCCAGCCCGGCGTGAAAATCGGTCAGCTTGCCGATTTCGCCGCGCACGATGTCGAGGATGTTTTCGCGCAATTGCCGCAGACGGGCTTCGTTTTCGGCGCGCCTGGCCCAGGTGGCGGGCATGTTGCGCAGGTTGGTTTCAAGGGTGACGACCTCCTTCTCCAATTCCTTGAGATATTGCTGCCAACTGTACAGGTGATTGCGCAGGGACAGGGTTTTATTGTTGGCGCGCGCGTATTCGTTCATCAATGTTTTGTGCATTTCAGTCAGTTTTTTGAGAAACCCCGCATCAAGATTTGCCTCGAAGGTCGAATCTGGGCCGGGATTGGAAAAATGCTGTTCGGCTGTGTGGTAGTCGGGTGGGGTTTTCATGCGCGCCAGTTCCGCCGAAATAACTTTGTGCCTGGCTTCCAGCGGCCTCAGGCTGTTCTCAACAACCGGCATTCGACGGCCGATTTCATCCTTGCGCCGCCGGGCAGCCTCCTTGGCTTTGAATAATTCCAGCCTGCGCGGCTCGATTTTCTCAAATGTCTTGATAAACCGGCGCAGCCGAATTAGTTCCTCGTCCACCATCGGCAGCATCACGGTTTCCATCTTTTCAAGTTCCTGCAATTCCTGCGGGCGGCGCGGGTGTTCGGGCAGGATTGCGTCTATGCGGCGTTTCTTGCTGGCAATCAGGCGGCGCGCCTCGGTGCGACGGTTGACCCACTGTGGCTCGAACTGGCTAATGAAATGCTTTTCCTTGCGAACATCGGCCAGCCTGGGCAGGTTTTGGATGAAGATGGCATGCATCTGGTTAATTTTTGCCAGCTCGGTCTCGTCTACACCGCCGAAAATTTCGGTGTAAAAGGCGCGAGCATCAGGGGTTGTGAAGTAAGCGCGCATCTCGTTGTATTCGTCGTAGGATTGGCGGGAAAGTTTCGCCATCCCCTGGTGGTAGGCGCGAATGTCCGCCTCCAGCGCCGCGTGGGATTTATCCTTGTATTCAGCCCAGGTGTCGATTTCGGCAAAAGAGACCAGGAAATCGCGCAACTTGGTCTCGCGCAGCGGGTAGATGGTTTTTGCCAGGTGTTCGTTTTGCCACTGGAAAGTAAGGGAGGTTGCCATAGCAACTCTTTCTGTGAACGCAATTTCGTATAGTGTAGCAAGATTAATTACACAATTCAAGTCCAAATTTCTTACATGAACTTAAGGAATGTTGCCGCTAATCGGAGTATACTGGTCTTGTTCATTCTCTTGCGCCGGAACTTTTCCCGGAGCGCCCCACCCTTTGCAGGTTTCCGCTATGAGCGATTCTCTCTTCACTTCAACCGATACCGTTAAATCCCAACTCGCTGGGAATAAATACATTGCCAGCGACGAAATTGCCACAATTGTCTATCTTTCTGAAAAACTGGGCAAACCCCTGCTGACCGAAGGCCCCGCCGGGGTCGGCAAGACCGAACTGGCCAAGGCCATTGCTGCTGCCACCGGGCGCGAACTGATTCGCCTGCAATGCTACGAAGGCCTCGACGAGAGCAAAGCCCTCTACGAATGGGAATATTCGAAACAACTGCTCTACACCCAACTGCTGCGTGACAAACTCAACGATACCCTCGGCCAGGCCGCCTCGCTCTCCGAAGCCGCCGACAAACTGGCCCGCGAGGAAGATGTCTTCTTTTCGATGCGTTTCCTGCTCCAGCGCCCGCTGCTCAAAGCCATCCTAAGCGAAAAACCGACCGTCCTTCTGATTGACGAAATTGACCGCGCCGACGCCGAGTTCGAGGCCTTCCTGCTCGAAGTGCTGAGCGATTTCCAGGTCTCTGTCCCTGAACTGGGAACCCTGGTCGCCAAACACCGCCCGTTTGTCCTCCTAACCTCCAACAACACCCGCGAACTAAGCGAAGCCCTCAAGCGCCGCTGCCTGTACCTGTTCATTGATTACCCCAGCCTGGAAGCCGAACTGGCGGTTGTGCGCCTGAAAGTGCCCGACCTGAACCCCAAACTGGCGCGCCAGGCGGTCGAGTTTGTACAACGCTTGCGTTCGGCAGATATGCGCAAATCACCATCCATCAGCGAAACGCTCGACTGGGCCAACGCCCTGGTTGCGCTCAACGCCCAGGGATTGGATAAATCGACCCTCGAAGAGACGCTTTCTGT
>Ga0208244_100574_pt1 | contig 32336 bp, 26 predicted proteins | sample SubbioCR12Aug_5A_FD_184828 | JGI IMG/M metagenome (GOLD analysis project Ga0208244, IMG submission 184828) | Serpentinite rock and fluid subsurface biosphere microbial communities from McLaughlin Reserve, California, USA - CR12Aug_5A (SPAdes) | ecosystem: Environmental > Terrestrial > Deep...
TTCTCCACCATCCGCACCGTCGTCTTCCTCCTCGCCGGCAAGCTCGATTTCAGCAAGATCAACCCCCATGCCGCTTAACCCACTCGTTTTTCAAAAGAGCCCAAATTCACTTAATGGCGGAACAACGACCGGCCCGCCGGCGGCACATTCGCCGATGACTTCATCGGTAACGTGGATGTGGCCGAATAACCGCGGTAGCAGATCGAGTTGGCGGATCGAGGCCAGCGCAATGAACGGTGTCGTGTTGGAAAAGACCTTCACGGCAAGTTCGTCTCGCGGCGAAAATCGTCTGCGGAATCGTCCAGCAGCGCGGCGCCGTGGCGCATCGCGTCGAGCAGGAAGGTGACGCGCGGCACGCCGAGCCAGCTCGCCGCGGCGCCGGATGAAATGGCGCCATCGCGGAACAGGTTATAGGCTGCCTCGCGCTTGACGCGCGCAGCGAATTGCTCGGCGTTGGCGTGTAGTCCGATCAGCAGTTCTGGCGGACATTCGATTTCGACTACGTTACGCATGGTGGATTCCTTGTCGTCAGAGTTCTGCTTTGAGAGAGACGTGGCGGTAGCTGAGCATGAAGGGCAGGGGGATAGAATGCGCGGCATGAATGATACCTCTACACCGCGCCCGAAAATCCGCGCTGTTCGTGTTGTGCTGCGCGGCGCCGCCCCTGCTGTCCCGGTCGCGGCGGCTGCGCCCGTCGGCGTGCGCATCTCCAAGCTGATGGCCGAGCGTGGCCTGTGTTCGCGCCGCGAGGCCGACGCCTATATCGAGCGCGGGCTGGTCTATGTCAATGGCGAACAGGTCACGCAACTCGGCACGCGCGCCGCCATGGACGCCGAGATCGCGCTGGCTTCGCGCGCACAGAACCAGCAGGCCGCGCTGGCGACGATCCTGGTGCACAAGCCGATCGGCTATGTCTCCGGCCAGGCCGAGGACGGCCATCAGCCGGCGATTGTCCTGGTCGTGCCCGACAACCAGATGACCGGTGACCCGCAGCGCTTTCAGCCCGGCTGCCTGAAGGGGCTGGCGCCCGCCGGCCGGCTCGACATCGATTCGACCGGCCTCCTGATCCTGACGCAAGACGGCCGCGTGGCGCGCCAGTTGATCGGCGCGGATAGCGAGATCGAAAAGGAATACCTGGTGCGCGTCGATGGCGCACTGGATGAAAAACAACTGGCCTTGTTGAAGCATGGCCTGAGCCTCGATGGCAAGGCCTTGAAACCGGCGCAGGTCAGTTGGCAGAACGAAGACCAACTGCGCTTCATCCTGAAAGAAGGCAAGAAGCGCCAGATTCGCCGCATGTGCGAACTGGTCGGCCTGCGCGTCACCGGCCTCAAGCGGGTGCGCATCGGGCGGGTGATGCTGGGCGATCTGCCGCCGGGGCAGTGGCGGTTTCTGCGGCCGGAAGAAAAGTTCTAAAGATCTTCGCGGCGCAGCATGAACAGCTTGCCCTCGCCGCTCGGGGTGTCGAGCCAGGTGAGCGGCAATGCGGGAAAGGCGGCTTCGACGATTGCGCGGTTATGGCCGGCTTCCACCGCGAGCAGGCCGTTTTTCTTGAGATGGGTTGCCGCCCCGGCCAGAATGCGCCGCACGATGTCCAGACCGTCCTCGCCCGCCGCCAAGGCGTTTTCCGGTTCGTGGCGATATTCGGGCGGCAGCGCGCGCATGGCCGCGCCGGTGACGTAGGGCGGATTGCTCAGGATGAAGTCGTAGCGGCGTTTGCCGAGCCCGGCGAACAGGTCGCCTTGCACCAGCTTGACGCGCTTTTGCAGGTCGTAATCGCTGACATTGCGCTGGGCGACTTCGAGCGCGTCCTTCGAGATGTCGGCGGCATCGATCCGCGCGTTGGGAAAGGCGTGCGCCATCAGGATGGCGAGGCAGCCAGAACCGGTACATAAATCCAGGGCGCTGTCGATGCTGTAGGGATCTTCGATCCAGGGCGTGAAGCCATCGACCAGCAGATCGGCGAAATACGAGCGGGGAATCAGCACGCGTTCATCGACATAAAAACGCAGACCGGCCTGCCAGGCTTCGTGCGTCAGATAGGCGGCGGGCACGCGCCGGGCGATGCGCTGCTGCAGCAGTTCAAGCACCGCGAGACGCTCGTGGCGGGTAAGGCGGGCATCCAGGTAGGGCTCAATCTGCTCCGGGCGGTCGGGCGGCAGATGCAGCGCGTGCAGCACCAGCCAGGCCGCTTCGTCGTGGGCGTTGTCGCAGCCGTGGCCGAAAAACAGTTTCGCCTCGTTGAAGCGGCTGGCGCCCCAGCGCAGCCAGTCGCGCAGGGTGATCAGGTCATCAAGCATTTCGGACATGGGCTTTCCTGTCATTGGAGTGCTGTGATTGTAGCTGTTGCCGGCCGCGCGCTTTCCGCGCGCCGCAAAAGACAACAGGGTGCTGGCGACCCTGCTGGCGAGCGGCGCGGAATGTCTCGTGACCGGCGGCGAGGACTTACTGGAACTGGCCAGCCACCTGGCCACTGACCATCGCCATGCGGCGCTGGCGCGCCTCTGCACCCGCCGTATCCCCCGCCGCCGCCAGCCGGTCACGATCAAACCCCAGCCAGGCCAGCAGGGGGCGACGCCAGCCCTGTTGCGCCGCCGTGTCAATGGCCAGGGTGATGCCCGTCGGCGGCAAACGTCCCGCCCGTAGCAAGGCGGCAGCGGCCACCAGCCGCGCAAGGGGATCATCCACTCCCCGCAGGATGGCCAGCGCATCGCCACCCGCATCGCCACCCCTCATCACCGCCTGCTGGGGCGGCGGCAGATGTCGGGCATCCAGTCCCGTCCAGCGGCCCGCCAGATAGGCTGCATACGCCTGCGCGGCAGTGTCGGCATCGCGTGCCAGCGGTGCAAAACCCGCACAATCCCCCGGCTCAAGACTCGCAAAACGCACGGCGCAGGCGGTGAGTTCCACACGCGCCAATTGCGCCGCCTCCCCCGTGCGCGCGACTTCACGACGGGCGATCTCCAGTTCATGCGCCGCCACGCGATCACGCCCGGCCAACCATGCGCTGGTGTGCGCGCTTAACGCGACATGTGCATTGGCCTGCCAGTCCGGCGCCGCCGGACCACCGGCACAGCCGACCAGGAGCAGCAAGCAGATCAGGCGCCCGATCATGGCAATTTCAACTCGCGTTCGCGCGCAAATGGCCATTTGCGGTTGACCTCATCGACCAGCATGGAGACGCGCCGCAAACTGGCCTCGACCTCGTTGCGCAGGGCATCCAGGTCTTCGGTCGCCACCCGGGCGTTGACCGCGATCGCGCGTGCCTCGTCCAGCGTGGCATCCACCTTCTTCAGACTGCCGCGCGCATCACTCAGCAAGCCGTGCAATGTGGCCACCGCCGCCTGCGATTCCGCCAGCACGCCGCCTTCGCCGGACAAATGCGCATCGGCCTGCGCCAATAAGCGGTTGGTGCGCGCGATTGCATCCAGGATCTGCTGGGCGCCGGCCGGGCCAAGCAAACCCGGCAGTGCGCCCTGAGGCCCCTTCAGTGAGCCGGTCAGCGTCTGGACATTGGCAAGACTGGCATTCAGGGGCGCCGCGGGCGCAGTCATCTGTTTAAGGTTGTCGAGCAGTTCGCGCATCGTGCTGACCAGTTGCGGAATACCGGCCGCCGCGTCGCCGATCAGCACCTCGCGCCGCGCCCCATCGGGCAGGGGCGGATCGTCAAGCATGCCGGTGTAGGCGCGCAATCGCGCCCCGCCGACCACGCCGCGTTCGAGCGTAAAGACCGATGAAGCGCGCAGCCAGCGGGCATCCTTGGTCTGCACATCGACATGGATGTGTGCCTTGCCATCCTCGCCCAGTTCGATGCGCGCGACCCGGCCGATGGCAAAACCGGAAAACGTCATGTCCATGCCGACCAACACGCCTTCGGAGTTTTCGGCGAGCAACACCACGCGCTGTTTTTCCTCGAACAGGCCGCGTGCCGTCATGACATACAGGGTGAAGCCGCCCAGGAACACCACCAGCAACAGCAGCAGCAGATAGGCCTTGGTCGTCGCATGCGGGATGCTGGCGGCGGGGGGGGCGATGTCGGGTGTCGTCATAAGGTATTCAGAAGTGCAGGAGGATGAGGGCGGCGGCTTCGATCAATGCCAGCAGCAGAAAAAGGCGCGCCGTGATGCGCATGTCGCTCCCGGCCGCCACGCGCCGGGGCGGATCGAGCACCAGCGTCGCCGGGGCAATACCGACGGCCGCGGCAAACAAGACAATCTTCAACAGCAGCCCCGGCGCCGTCACCGGGTCGAACACCTGCCCCACCAGCCGGGTAAAACCGGACAAGCCCCAGGGTGTCAGTCCATACACGACCAGATAGCCGACGCAAAGCAGCAGCGTGCCGCTCACCAGCGTGAGCAGCACCACGGCAAAGAAATTCCCGACCACGCCCGGCAAGACCTGCTGGTCAAAAACCGCCGGGCGGCACAGATCGACGCCCTGGGCGCGCAGGGTGGCCAGGCGGTTGAGCATGGCCATGCCAGAGCGCATGGCGACGAACAGGGCGGCCGCCAGCGGAATCAGCTCGACCACCAGTACCCGCACAACTGCTTCCAGCGCCAAATGCGACAACCCGTAACTCGCCGCCGTCACCGCGACAATATGTGTCGCCGCCGCGCCGAAGAGCATCGTCAGCAAGGCATAACCGGGCAAGACCTGCCAGACCGAAATACACAGGGCCTGGGCCATCGCCCGGCGCACCGGCGTCACATAAGTGGCCGGTGTCAGCGCCGCCAGCAGCGTGGCTGAGGCAAACAGCAGGAAGCGCCACTCGCGGAGCAACACGCGGCGCACGGGCTGATGCATGGGTGGCAGCAGTGCGTGGGACATTGTGCGGGAATCTTAACCCGATTTACCATCCTATCCCGCCCCGTGTCTGCCCAAAGGCCGCCACCCGCCGTCTTGCCAGCGCCGACTTTTAGTTCCGGCATAACGCCCGCTTTGCGGGCATGAGCCTGCTCTGAAACTTCGTTTTCAGGTGAGCAGTGCGCGGAAGGTCTGTTCGTAGATACGCGCCAGCGGTTCGATATCGGCCAGCGCGACGCATTCGTCGATCTGGTGGATGGTGGCGTTGACCGGGCCGAACTCGACAACCTCGGGGCAGATGGCGGCGATGAAGCGGCCGTCGGAGGTGCCGCCGGTGGTGGAGAGTGTGGGCGTGATGCCGGTTTCGGCGTGGATGGCGGCGGTGAGCGCCGTGACCAAGCGGCCGGGCGCGGTGAGGAAGGGGTGGCCGCCGAGCGTCCAGTGCAGGTCATATTCGAGTTGATGACGATCAAGGATCGCATGCACGCGGTTTTGCAGACCGTCGGCTGTGCTGGCGGTGGAAAAACGGAAGTTGAACAGCACGTCCAGGGTGCCGGGCACGACGTTGGTGACGCCGGTGCCGGCGTGGATGTTGGAAATCTGGAAGCTGGTGGGCGGGAAAAATTCGTTGCCATCGTCCCAGCGGGTCGCCGCGAGTTCGGTCAGCGCGGGGGCGGCGCGGTGGATGGGGTTGTTCAGCTTTTCGGGATAGGCGACGTGGCCCTGGATGCCCTTGACGACGAGTTTGCCGGACAGCGAGCCGCGGCGGCCGTTCTTGATCATGTCGCCTTGTTGCTTGACCGAGGTCGGCTCGCCGACGATGCAGCAGTCGAGCGTTTCGCCGCGCCGCGCCAGCGTTTCGACCACGCGCACGGTGCCGTCGGTGGCGTCGCCTTCCTCGTCCGAGGTGAGCAGGAAGGCGATCGAGCCTTGGGGTTCCGCCGTTGCCAACGCCTTTGCCAAAAAACGCTCGACCGCGACGACGGCGGCCGCCACCGAGGTTTTCATGTCGGCCGCGCCACGGCCGTGGAGCATGCCGTTGTGCTCGGTCGGCGTGAAGGGGTCGGACTGCCATTGCTCCACGGGCCCCGGCGGCACGACATCGGTGTGGCCGGCGAAGACGATCAAGGGCCGCGCCGTGCCGCGCCGCGCCCAGAGATTGCAGACCTGGCCCGTCGGGCCGGTGCTGTCGATGCGTTCGCAGACAAAGCCGAGCGCTTCCAGCCGCGTGGCAATCAGGTCGAGGCAGCCGGCGTCTTCAGTCGTGATCGAACGGCGCGCGATGAGCGCCTTGGCGAGCGCGAGAGTCGGGGTCGGGGTCATTCAGTCCATCTTCATCGTGAATTTGGAGAAGGCAGCGCCGGACGCCGAGGTGCTGGCTTCGGCTTCGGCGGGCGCCAGCGGTGTCTGGGGACCATCACCAAATGGTTTCTCGGCGCCGGCGTTGTTGATCAGCCAGTGCAGGTTGTTCGCCGAGTCGGCGTTGCCGAGCGCTTCTTCGAGCGTGATGGCGCCGGACTTGTAGAGCGCGAACAGCGATTGCTCGAAGGTGATCGAGCCGGGCGAAAGGCTTTGCTCCATCGCTTCCTTGATGCCGCCGAGGTCGCCATTTTCTATCAGCTCGCTGACATAACGCGAATTGAGCAGCACTTCGGCGGCGGGGATGCGGGCGCCGTCGGGTTTCTTCACCAGCCGCTGGGAAATGACGCACTTCAGGGTTGCCGCCAGGTCGGCCAGCAGCGCGGGGCGGGTTTCCAGGGGGTAAAAACTGATAATGCGGGAAAGCGAGTGGTAGCTGTTGTTGGCGTGCAGCGTGGCGAGGCACAGATGGCCGGTCTGGGCGTAGGCGATGGCCTGGGTCATCGTCTCCTTGTCGCGGATTTCGCCGATGAAGATGCAGTCCGGCGCCTGCCGCAGCGCGTTTTTCAGCGCGATCGGGAAGTCGCGCGTGTCGGCGCCGATCTCGCGTTGATTGACGATGGACCGCTTGTTCTTGAAGACGAATTCGATCGGTTCTTCGAGCGTCAGGATGTGGCCGGTGCACAGTGCGTTGCGGTGGTCCAGCATGGCGGTGATGGTCGTCGTCTTGCCCGACCCCGTGGCGCCGACCAGCAGCACCAGGCCGCGTTTTTCCATGATGATGTCGGCCAATACCGGCGGCATGTTGAGCTCCGCCAGCAGCGGAATTTCCGTCGGGATGTAGCGCACGACGAAGGCCGGCGTGCCTTTCTGGCGCATTGCCGAAATGCGGAAGTTGCCGACGCCGGGTAGCGCATAGCCAATATTCAGCTCCAGCGTTTCCGCGAATTCGCGCAACTGGAGATCCGTGAGAATTTCCTGCAGCAGGCCCATGATGGTGGCGGCGTCCATGACCTGCTGGTTGACCGGCATGGACACGCCATTGATCTTGATGTTGATCGGCGCGTCGACCGAAACGAAAATGTCCGAGGCCTTTTTATCGGCCATCAACTGGAAGAGCCGCTGCATCGAGCCCATGATGGCTCAGTCTCTCAGTAACTCGTTGATGCTTGTTTTTGAGCGGGTCTGCGCATCGACCTGCTTGACGATCACCGCGCAGTAGAGGCTGTAGCTGCCATCCTTCGACGGCAGGCTGCCGGAGACCACCACCGAGCCGGCCGGCACGCGGCCGTAGATCACTTCGCCGGTGGCGCGGTTGAAAATCTTGGTGCTCTGGCCGATGAACACGCCCATCGAGATGACGCAGTTGTCCTCGACGATGACGCCCTCGACGACCTCGGAACGCGCGCCGATGAAGCAGTTGTCGCCGATGATGGTCGGGTTGGCCTGCATCGGTTCGAGCACGCCGCCGATGCCGACGCCGCCGGAGAGATGCACATTTTTGCCGATCTGCGCGCAGGAGCCGACGGTGACCCAGGTGTCGACCATCGTGCCTGCGCCGATGTAAGCGCCGATATTGACGAAGCAGGGCAGCAACACGGCATTTCTGCCGATGAAGGAGCCGCGCCGCACCACGGCGCCCGGCACGACGCGAAAGCCGCCTTTCTGGAAGTCATGGGCATCGTAGTTGGCGAACTTGGTCGGCACCTTGTCGAAGAAACGCGAGGCGCCCCCGTCCATCAGCACGTTGTCCTCAAGGCGGAAGGACAGCAGCACCGCTTTCTTGATCCACTGGTGCGTTACCCATTCGCCATCAACTTTCTCGGCGACGCGCAGGGTGCCGCGGTCGAGTTCGTCAAGCACCTGATCAACCGCCGCGCCGACGCGGGCGGGAGCGGTGCCCGGTTTCAGGTTGGCGCGGTCTTCCCAGGCCTGGTCGATGAGGGTTTGCAGTTCGTGCATGGCGGATTCCTTGTGATTATTTAGTGTCGGCGGCGTAAAGGTCGCGCAGTTTCTCGAAAGTATAGGTCTGGAGCCGGTCGAGGTGCGGGTTCATCGGGTATTGGACTGGGCGGGAAATTCGTCCAGCGCAACGGTTGGGGCAGGCTGCCAGCCTTTCTTGCGGTGTTCGGCCACGACATGGGTGAAAATGCCGCCGCGCACGAAGAAACGCGCCGTCAGGCGCATGAACCGTGGCTTCAGCGTTTTTGCCAGGTCGTCAAGGATGCGGTTGGTCACGTCTTCGTGAAAATGCCCCTCGTCGCGGAAGCTCCAGATGTAGAACTTCAGGCTTTTCAGTTCGACGCAGAGCTTGTCCGGCACATAGTCGAGCGTCAGCACGGCGAAATCCGGCTGGCCGGTTTTCGGGCACAGGCAGGTAAATTCGGGGATTTCCATGTGAATCCGGTAATCCCGTTGGGGAGCCGGATTGGGGAAGGTTTCGAGGACTTTGGCGGGGGCGCTGGGCATGGGGGTTTCGTCAGGAAAAAATCAGCGCAGATTATAAGGTGCTGCTCCGTGTCGGCGGCCACTGCCTGGCAGCGTGCAGTACGCGCAGGACACGCACCAAGTCGGCGGTTGTGTCGTAGATCAGGATGTAATTTTGATGCGCTACCAGCTCGCGGGTGCCAGAGATGCGTCCCGGACGACCCAGGCCGGGATGATCGACCAAGTGGCCAGCTTTCCTCGAAAACAGCTCATCGAGAGCCAGCGCGGCGGCTGGGCTGTCCTGCGCGATGTACTCGCGAATCTCTTTCCGGTCGGCACTCGCCGGGCGCGTCCAAACCAGTCTCACAGGCCGACGTCGGCCATCTTGCGCCGCGTCTCCATGCGCCAGGCGGCGGCTTCCGCCTCGATTTCTTCGGCTGAAATTATGTCGACGGCATTGGCTGCATCCAGTCCGATCTGAACTTGGCGGCGGAACCAGGCGTCATGCTCGGCGGCGTCCTGTTGCTGTCTTACGAAATCACGCATGAAGTCGCGCAGGAGTTGCGCGCCGGTGCGGTCACGGGACTTCGCGGCCGCGGAAAACTCATCTTTCAATCCTGCATCGACCCGGAAGGTAAAAGTTGCTTCGCCCATTGTCATTGCATTGGCCTCCATGTGTTACACGACAATTGCACCGTAGCACATTCGCCAGTTGTCGAGCAAGCCCTATTCCGGGTTGGCGGCGATCCGGCTACGCCGTCCCCATGTTGGCGGCGTCCCGGCTACGCCGTCCCGCCAGCGCCGACTTTTGCCAGCGCCTCGAACTCATGAACCGGCACCGGCCGGCCGAAGAAGTAACCCTGATAGGCATAACAACCCGCATCGGCCAGAAAGTCGCGCTGCGCTGCCGTTTCGACGCCTTCGGCGATGACACCCAGGCCGAGGCCCTGGGCCAGTGCCACGACGGTTTTGGCAATCGGGGCGTCGTTGGGGTCGGTCAGCACGTCGCGCACAAACGACCGGTCGATCTTCAACTGGTCGAGCGGCAGGCGCTTGAGGTAGGACAGCGAGGAATAGCCGGTGCCGAAGTCGTCGAGGGAGAAGCCCACGCCCCGGACCTTCAGCGCATGCATTTTCTCGATAATCTGCTCAATGTTGGCGACCAGCAGGCTTTCTGTCAGTTCCAGCTTTAACCGCTGTGGATTGGCGCCGGTGTGATCGAGCACCGCCAGCACCCGATCGACAAAATCATGCTGGTGGAACTGCCGCGCGCTGACATTCACCGCCACGGTGAGGTGGCTCATGGCCGGTTGTTGCGCCCAGGCGGCCAGTTGCGCGCAGGCGGTTTCGAGCACCCATTCGCCCAGGGGCAGGATCAGACCGGTTTCCTCGGCCAGGGGAATGAATTCGGCCGGCGGCACCATGCCGCGCTCCGGATGCTGCCAGCGCACCAGGACTTCGGCGCCGGTCAGTCGGCCTGCGTCAACCACCTGCGCCTGGTAGTGAAGCAGGAACTGCTGCTCTCGCACGGCCGCGTGCAGGTCCGCTTCCAGCACGGCGCGCTTCATCACGGTGGCCTGCATGGTCGGGTCGAAGAAATGCCAGGTGCCGCGCCCGGCATCCTTGGATCGGTACATGGCGAGATCGGCCTGCTTCATCAAATCGTCCAGAGTTGCAGGTTGGTCGCCGAACAGGGCGATGCCGATGCTGGCCGTGCTTTGGTGCGCCAGCGCGCCGAGCGGAAAGGGCTGCCTGAACGTGGCGAGGATCTTTTCGGCGACCGCTTCGGCGCTGGCGGCGGCGTCTTGCTCCTGCGCGCTCAATCCCGACAGCACCACGACGAATTCATCACCCCCCAGTCGCGCGACGGTATCGCCCTCGCGGACACAGGTCGTCAGGCGTTCCGCGACCTGTTTCAGCAACTGGTCGCCCATGTCATGGCCCTGCGTGTCGTTGAGTGTTTTGAAGTTATCGAGATCGATGAACAGCAGCGCGCCATGGCTGGCGTTGCGCGCGCTGGTCGTCATGGTTTGTTTCAGGCGATCCAGCAGCAGCGTGCGGTTGGGCAGGCCGGTGAGCGTGTCGAAGAAGGCCAGCTCGTTGATTTTCTCTTCCGCCCGCTTCCTTTCCGTGATGTCGAAATGCGTGCCGACGTAATGGGTAACGGCGCCATTTTCGTCCTTCACCGCCGAAATGGTGAGCCATTTCGGATACTCCGTGCCATCCTTGCGCCGGTCCCAGACTTCGCCCTGCCAGCCGCCGGCGCGGTCGATGCTCTCCCACATGGCGCGATAAAAGTCCGCGTTGTGCCGGCCCGACTTGAGCAGGCGGGGCGTCTGCCCCACCGCCTCTGCCGCCGTGTAGCCAGTGCTCGCGGTGAAGGCCCGATTGACCTTGAGGATCACGCCCTGGGCATCGGTGACCATGGTGCCTTCCTGCGACTCGAAAGCGGCGGCGGCGACGCGCAGCTCGGCCTCGGCCAGCTTGCGCTTGGTGATGTCCTGCACCGTGCCGCTGGAACGCAGCGGCCGACCCGCTGCGTCGAAGACCGACGTGCCGCGTTCGTGCACCCACTTGATGCGGCCATCCTGCATCAGCAACCGGTGGGTGATCTCGTAAAACGTGCGTGATTGCAGCGACGCGGCATAGGCCTGGTTCACCGCGGCGCGGTCGTCCGGGTGGATGAGCGCGAGGAAGGCGTCGTAGCTGGCCGCAAAGTGCGCCGGGTCGATCTCGAAGAGGCGAAACACCTCGTCAGTCCAGGCGAGTTCGCCGCTCGCCAGGTCCAGCGTCCAGCTGCCGACATGGGCGAGGCGCTGGGCTTCGTTGAGGCGCTCGGCGCTGGCGCGCAGGGCGGCTTCGGCTTGCTGGCGTTCGTTCTCGTGGGCTTGCAGGGTGCCTTGCATTTTCAGCAGGCCCGCCAGCACGCTGTGTTCCATGCCGGGCGCGATCGCGATGGGGCCTGAAAAGTCGCCGTGTCCGATCTCGATCATCCGGGCATGGATTTCATCCACCGGGCTGCCCAGCGTCCTGCGCATGCCGGCGTAAGCGCGCCAGAGCGCGAACAGCGCCGTCAGCAGGGTGGCAATGAACAACACCCGAAGCAGCAAGGCGCGTTTTTCAGTCGCGCGGATGGCGGCGCGGGTGCGCTCTTCCGTCAACTGGGAAAACTCGTTGATCGGTTCCATGATGCCGGCCTTGGCCCGGTGATAATTTTCATCGTGCAGCATCCGGCGCGCCGTGGCCCGGTTGGCTTCCATGCGCGGGCCGTTGGATTCAGCCAGTTGCATGGCCGCGAACTCCAGGGTGGTCAGCAGGTCCGAGTTCGTCTTGGCCTCGGTCAGCCGGGCTATTTCAGCGTCGCTGACGCCCGCCTGCCGCAGCAGGTCCAGCAGGGCGACCGCCTTGCCATTCCGTGGGTGGGACGCCTGCGGATTGGCCAGCACCCGATTCCAGTAGCTCAGGTCATAGTTTTCCGGGCGCGGTTGCCGGCCGTCGCGGATGTCCATGATGTCCTGGAAATACTGCTTGAACACGGGGTTGCCGGTCGCCACATAGCCGTGGGCCATTCGCGTCAGATCGTCCGACGTGTGGCGCAATTCTTCCGCCAGCAGGAACAGGGCGTGCCGCTCTTCGTGGGCGCGGTCGATGTGTTTTTCGGCCTGCACATAGAAGCCGAACACCAGCGCCAGCACCAGAAACAGGGCGACGGTCAGCCAGATTTTTCTGAACACCGTGGGAAAGACGGTCTTGACGGTCATTTAGTTGGGGTGGGCCGAGGCTAAACTCAATACCCGCACTATATCGTAAGTTATTTGGCGGACGCATATATAATGCCCGCCGATTACCGTTCCATTTAACCCGTCAAGAGCGAGACCATGAAAAACAACGGACCTGTCACGCAGCGCGAAGCGCCTTTTCCCGTCGGTAAATATCTGGTTTCCAAGACCGACCTGCGTGGCGTCATCACCTATTGCAATGATGCCTTCGTCGCGCTGTCCGGCTTTGAAAAGGCGGAGTTGATCGGCAAGAGCCACAATATCGTGCGCCATCCGGACATGCCGGCGGCGGCGTTTGCCGATCTCTGGACGACGGTGAAGGCGGGGCGTCCGTGGCGCGGCATCGTCAAGAATCGCTGCAAGAATGGCGATCATTACTGGGTCGATGCCTTCGTCGTGCCGTTGCGCAAGAACGGCGAAACCACGGGTTACATGTCGGTGCGTTCCGAGTCGTCGCGCACGCAGGTGCGCGATGCCGAAGCGCTGTATCAGCAGATCAATGCGGGCCAGGCAAAATTGCCGAAACCCGGCGGTTTTTTGGCGGGTCTCTCCATCCGCGCCCGCTTGATCGGCGTGATGGCCCTGATGGCGGTGATGATTGCGGTGGGTTCGGTCGTGGGGGTCGGGGGTGTTGGTTATGTCAATGACGCACTGCGCGCCGCGTGTGTCGCCCCGGAATGCGCAAAAGTGCTCGCCGATGCGGAATCCGTATACGCCTGGGTGCGCAACGCGGCAATCGCCGGCACGCTCACGGCGATCCTGCTGGTCGTGGTGATTGGCGGACTTCTCGTCAAGTCGATCGTCGCGCCGATGCGCCAGGCCATCGCGCATTTCGAACGGATCGCCGATGGCATTCTCACCGACGAGGTTGATATCACCCGCCGCGACGAGGCCGGTCAACTGATGAGCACCCTGGCGGTGATGCAGGTCAACCTCAAGGTGACCCTCGACGAGGTGCGCTTGGTGTCGGTTGCGCTGGACGAGGAAAGCAAAAAACTGTCAGTTGAAATGGATCGCGTGGTCGATCAGTCGGTGCAGCAGCAGGATCGCGTGCAGGGCACGGCGGCGGCGACCGAAGAACTTACCGTCTCGGTGGGCGAGGTAGCGAGCTCCGTGGCCAGTACCGCTCAGGCGGCAACCCAGTCGAAGGTGCTCGTGGCGGAATCCACGCGCAGCATGGACAGCAGCATGGCGGCGACCTCGCGCGTGGTCGGCGCGGTACAGGCGTCCTCCTCAACCATTGGCGACCTCAACCGGGCGATTGAAAAGATCGGCGTGATCACCAATACGATTCGTGAAATCGCCGAGCAGACCAATCTGCTGGCCTTGAATGCCGCCATCGAGGCGGCGCGCGCCGGCGAGCAGGGGCGCGGTTTCGCCGTGGTCGCCGACGAGGTGAGGAAATTGGCCGAACGGACTTCGTCTTCGACCGCCGATATCAACAACACGGTCAATGAATTTCAGAAGGTGACCCAGCAGGCGGTGTCGTCGATGCAGCAGGCGGCGCGGGAAGTCGAATCGGGTATGGGCATGATGCGCGCCAGCGTGACCAGCCTCGACCAGATCCGCGCGTCCAGCGACGAGGTGGCCGCCATGGCCGAAAGTATCGCCGCCGCCTCGCGCGAGCAGACCGTGGCCAGTCAGGATGTCGCGGCGAACATGGAGCAGGTGTCATCCCTGATCGAGCAGAACACCCAGTCGGCGCGCAGCGCGAAGCAAGGCGCCGAGTCGCTCTCGGCCACCGCCGTCGTGTTGCGCAATGTGGTGGCGCAGTTCGAGCTGGTCAAAAAATAAGCCCCAACCTCCCCCAGCCCCTCCTGCGCAGGAGGGGAGACTGCTGTACTTCTCCCCTTGCCCCTTGCGGCTCAGTTGGCAAATGAGGGGTCGGGGGAGATGGGTAGCCACCAGAAAGCCCTTCACCCGCAAAGCGGGAAAAGGGCGGCCCGGCGGCGAGACTCTGTCATCGGCCACTTCGGTTGTTCCCTTCGCGATAGACGCCGTCCCGCCAGCGCCGACTTTCACCTGTCTCAAACAAAAAGCTTGCCTGGCCTGGGTAACTTCCATATCATTCAAACGAACGTATGAATTAATAGGAGGGCTCATGGCTGAAACGCGTTCTGTCGATACCCGCGAGCGCATTCTCGATGCGGCGGAGCGGTTGTTCACGGCCAATGGTTTCGACGGCACCTCGATGCGCCAGATCACCGGCGCGGCGGGCGTGAATCTGGCCTCGGTGAATTACCACTTCGGCACCAAGGAGGCCTTGGTGCAGGAAGTGTTCCGGCGCCGGCTGGCGTGGCTGAACACCGAACGCTTGCGTGTGCTGACGGCAATGGAACAGGCGGCCGGCGACAAGGCGCTGAAGCCCTCGCAGATCGTCGAAGGGTTTTTCGGCACGCTGCTGGGCATGGCGCAGGACGAGGCGCGTGGTGGTGTCACTTTCCTGCGCCTGCTCGGGCGCACGCTGACCGATCCGGCCGACTTTATCCGCACCTTCCTTGCCGACGAATATCAGGAAGTCGTCGAGCGTTACAAAACGGCGTTGTTCAAGGCGCTGCCCGATGTGCCGCGCGCCGAAATCGCCTGGCGCTTTCATTTCATGCTGGGCGCGACGTCTTACGCAATTGCCGGCACGGACGCCCTGCGGCTGGTGACCGACTGGCAGGTCGATGACGAAGATGCCACGGATCGTTTGGACCGCTTGCAGCCGCGGCTGATGTCCTTTCTGCTCGGCGGGCTGCGTGCTCCCCTGCCCAAGTTTGAGGAGATGCAATAAATGTTCGATTCCATCGGAATGCTGCTGGGCGTTGGCGCCCTGCTGATCGTGCTGTTGCTGTTTCTGATCCGGCCGCTGCGCCGCGCATTGATCACCCGCCCCATTTTCGCCACCTATCGCAGCCTGCTGCCGCAGATGTCGGATACCGAGCGCGAAGCGCTGGCGGCCGGTACCGTCTGGTGGGAAGGTGAGCTGTTCCGCGGCCGGCCGGACTGGCAAAAGCTGCATGCCTATCCGCAGCCGAAACTGACCGCCGCCGAGCAGTCCTTCCTCGACAACGAAGCGGCAACCGCGTGCAGCCTGGTCGACGAGTGGCAGGTGACGCACGAACTTTACGACATGCCCGATGCCGCCTGGCGCTACATCAAGGACAAGGGTTTTCTCGGCATGATCATTCCCAAGGCTTACGGCGGACTGGAGTTTTCCGCCTACGCCCATTCGCAGGTGATCACCAAGCTCTCCACCCGCTCGTCGGCATTGGCCGTGTCGGTGATGGTGCCGAACTCGCTCGGACCGGCCGAACTGCTGCTGCACTACGGCACCGAAGAGCAGAAGAACCATTACCTGCCGCGCCTCGCCAGGGGGATCGAAATCCCGGCCTTCGCGTTGACCTCGCCCTGGGCGGGTTCAGACGCCGCATCGATTCCCGACAGTGGCATCGTCTGCAAGGGGATCTGGCAGGGCCAGGAAGTGCTCGGCATGCGCGTCACCTGGGACAAGCGTTACATCACGCTGGCGCCGCTGTGCACGATCCTCGGCCTGGCTTTCCGCCTGTATGACCCGGACGGCCTGCTCGGCGGCAAAAAGGATATCGGCATCACCTGCGCGATCGTGCCCTACGATCATCCGGGCGTGGAGACCGGACGCCGGCATTTTCCGCTCGACGCGATGTTTACCACCGGCCCGACGCGCGGCACGGACGTCTTCATGCCACTCGATTTCATCATCGGCGGCCCGGCGAATGCCGGGCAGGGCTGGCGCATGCTGATGGAATGCCTGGCGGCGGGCCGCTCGATTTCATTGCCGGCGTCGCATGTCGGCATGGCGCAACTGGCGGCACGCACCGTCGGCGGCTACGCGCGGGTGCGCAACCAGTTCAAGCTGGCGGTGGGCCGCTTCGAGGGCGTCGAGGAGGCGCTGACGCGCATGGGCGCCTACACCTACCTGATGGACGCCACGCGCAAGATGACGGCGGGCGCGGTCGATCTGGGCGAGAAGCCCTCGGTGGTTTCCGCCATCGCCAAGTATCACGTCACCGAGCGCGCCCGCCAGGTTATGAATGACGGCATGGACGTCATCGGCGGCAAGGGCATCTGCCTCGGCCCATCCAACTTTCTCGGCCGCGCCTACCAGCAGACGCCGATCGGCATCACCGTCGAGGGCGCCAACATCCTGACCCGCTCACTGATCATCTTCGGCCAGGGCGCCATCCGCTGCCATCCCTACCTGCTGCCCGAGATGCAGGCGGCGCAGAATCCAGACCACAACAAGGGGCTCGCCGAATTCGACCGGGCGTTTTTCGGCCATGTCGGTTTCACCCTGAAGAACGGCTTGCGCGCGCTATGGCTGGGCATGACCGGTTCGCACTTCGTCAAGGTGGATGCCGACGTGGCGCCGGTCATGCGCCGTTATTACCAGCAGATCACGCGCTTTTCGTCGGCCTTCGCCTTTCTCACGGATATCTCGCTGCTGGTGCTGGGCGGCAGCGCCAAACGGCGCGAGAAACTCTCCGGCCGCCTTGGCGACATTCTCGCGCAGATGTATCTGATGTCCTGCACGTTGAAGCGCTTCGAGGACGATGGCCGGCAGGCGGCCGACGCGCCGCTCGCCCACTGGGCGATCTGGGATTCCATGTACCAGGCGCAGCAGGCATTTGACGGCGTCATCGCCAATTTCCCGAACCGCTTCGTCGGCGCCTTCCTGCATCGCAGCATCTTTCCCTGGGGTCATCCCTATGTCTTCCCCTCCGACGATCTGGGCCACGAGGTTGCCAAGGCGCTGATCGGGCCCTCCGCGACGCGCGACCGCCTGACGGCCGAATGCTATCTGCCGACCACCGAAAACGAGCCGGTCGGCGCCATCGAACTGGCCTTGCAGGCCACGCTGGAAGCCGAGCCGATCGAGGCGAAGATTCGCGAGGCCGAAAAGGCCGGTCGCTTCGACGGCGAGCCGCGCGCCAACGTGCGCGACATCGCCGTTGTCGCCGCCGAACTGGGCGTCATTTCACCCGCCGAATATGCGGTAATGAAGCGGCGCAATGCGCTGCGCGACATCGTCGTGCGCGTCGACGACTTTCCCTTCGACTTTGGCGTGGCGACGGCCAACAAGCCGGTTGCGTGCAGGATGGCGGCCTGCTGAGTTTTTCAGGATCATTGCGCCGCCAGTAACCGGGCAGCCGCCAGCGGGTTCAGCACTTCGATGCCTTCGCGCATCGGGTAGGCGCTCGCCACCGGGGCCACAAGCAGTTTGCGCGTGGCGCCCACGTCGGTTGCCGCCAGATGGAATCCCCTGGAAACCGTGGGCGCCGAAGAACGCTTGATTTCCACCACCCAGGTTTCGCCGCTGCGGAATCTCAACACCAGATCGGCCGCCGCGCCGTTCCGCTTCCGCTCTGGCGAGGGTGGTCTTGCCGACCTGGCGCGGACCGAGAAGGACGACCGCCGGAAATTGGGTCAATGAATCAGCGAGGTGCTGTTGGATCAGGCGCGGTATCATCCGTGCAACCTACAATAACCATGGAGAAATTGCACGGTTAGTTGTTGATGGCTGCGGTTTTTCGTGGTGATTCCCGCAGCAGCACGGCGGCCAGCGCCGGCAGCAGCAGCAGGGCGCCCAGCATGTTGACGAGGAACATGAAGGCCAGCAAGATGCCCATGTCGGCCTGGAATTTGAGTGCCGAGAAGGCCCAGGTGCCCACGCCGATGGACATCGTCGCGGCGGTGAATGCGATTGCCGTGCCGCGTTGGCGGAGCGCCAGATAGAAGGCAGTGGACAGCTTGCGGCCTTGCGCCATGGCGTTGGCCATCCGCTCGTAGAGATAGATGCCGTAATCGACGCCGACGCCGACGCCGAGCGCGATCACCGGCAGCGTCGATACCTTGAGGCCGATGCCGAGCAGCGCCATCAGGGCGTTGCAGCACACGGCGACGATGGTCAGCGGCAGGATGATGCACAGCGTCGCCCGCCACGAGCGGAACTCGATGAGGCACAGGAGGCTGATTGAACCGAACAGCAGCAGCAGCATGGTGACTTCGGCGGCATCGACCGCCTCGTTGGTCGCCGCCATCACCCCGACGTTGCCCGAGGCCAGCTTGAATTCGAGGTTTTCGGAAGGATTCGCGGCAATGAATTTCTTGATCTCCTTGACGATGTGCGCGATCGTCGTGCCCTGATGGTCGCGGGTGAAGATCTTCACCTGCATTGCGTTGCAGTCGGTGTTGAGCAGGCCGGTGCCGGTGTCGATCGGCGTCACCGACTGGGCGAGAATGGACGGGTCGCGCGATAGCACCCGCCAACGCGGATTCCCTTCATTCCAACCCGCATTGACGATCTTCGCCATGCCGGGCAAGGACAGCACGTCCTGCACCCCGTGGACGTTCTTCATGGTCATTTCGAAGCGGTCGATCAGGCTCATGATGTCGTGATGGGTGCAGGCGCCATCGACGTTCTTCGACTGGACGATGACCGACAGCACATCGACGCCAATCGAGAACGCAGCGACGATCGCCGCGCTATCGCGGTTGTAGCGTGAATTGTCGTGCAGTTCCGGAATGCCATTGCTCAGGTCGCCGGTGCGCAGGTCGCGCGCCATCCAGGTGGCCGCGAGTAACAGCAGAGCCGCCGCCAGCAGAACCCGCACCGCCAGCCGCGGCTTGGCAAAGCCCTTGAGCGACATCCACAAGCGGTCGCCACCGCGTTTCTTGCCGCCCGCGCGCCGGATTTCCGCCGGGGACAGACTCATCCAGGAGAGCAGGATCGTCAGCAGCATCTTGTTGGTGACGATCATCAGCGCCACGCCGAGGCTGGCGGTAATCGCCAGCTCGCGCACGATGTCGATCTGGATGTAGAGAATGACGATGAAGCCGAGTGCGTTGGCGAGCAGGGCCATCGCGCCCGGCATGAACAGCTTGAGGAAGGCGTTGTGCGCCGCGGCCCGTCCGTCGACGCCGCTCACCACCTCGATCCGCCACGCGTTGGTCATTTGCACGGCATGACTGACGCCGATCGAAAAAATCAGGAAGGGCACCAGAATCGACAAGGGATCGATGCCAAAACCGAGCAGCGGCAAGAGGCCGAGCAGCCAGACCACCGGGACCATCGCGCAGATCAGCGCCACCGCGCTCAATTTGGCCGAGCCGGAATACCAGTAGAGCAGCGCCGCGGTGATCGCGAAGGCGATGACGAAAAATTGCAGCACCGCGCGCGCGCCAGCGGTGATGTCGCCGACCGCCTTGGCGAAGCCGATGATGTGCACATCGAGTCCGGCCTTTTGCTGGGTCGCGCGGATTTTCTCCAGTTGGTCCGCCACCGCGACGTAGTCCAGCCGGGCGCCGGTCGTCGGGTCGACCTCCAGCAATTCGGCGCTGACCAACGCCCCCTTGAAATCGTTGGACACCAGACGGCCGACCAGTCCCGACTTCTGCACGTTGGCGCGCACTGTCTCCAGGTCCGCGACGCTGCCGGCGAAATCGGCCGGAATGATGTTGCCGCCGGCGAAGCCGTCCTCGACCACCTCGATGAAGCGGGCGTTCGGGGTGAACAACGAGGTCACCGTGGCGCGATCGACGCCGGGGATGAAGAACACCGCGTCGGTCACCGCCTTGAGCGTGCCTAAAAACTCGGGGTTGTAGATGTCGCCGTCCTGCTGCCGCAGGGCCACCAGCACGCGGTTGGCGCCGCCGAAGGTTTTCTGGTAGGCCGTGAAGGTCTGCATGTACTCATGCTTGAGCGGGATCATCTTCTCGAATCCCGCATCGACCCGCAGATGCGTCGCCGACCAGATCAGCCCGACGGTGATCAGCACAAACAGGGCCAGAAAGCTGCGCCGCCAGGAAAACAGCAGGTTGCCCAGGCCCCTGACCAGCTCACTCGCCTTCATTGCCATCCCCCGGGCGGCAGCGCGAGGCGTGTCACGCCGCCATCGCCGAAGACCAGAATCGCCTCCTCATTCCCCTGCGGGCGCACCACCGCGGTGAGCGCGCGGCTGGCCCGGGTCGCCACGCGGGTGAACGTGCGCCCGTCATCCCGGCTGACAAGCACCGTACCGTTCTGGCCGACCAGCACGACCAGGCCAGCGTTGGCCAGGCCGCCGAACAGGGCGTTGCCGTTGTTGTCCGCAACCGCCGCCTGCCAGCTTGTTCCGCGATCCTCGCTGCGGAAGATATTGCCGCGCATGCCGAAGGCCAGGACGCCGCCCTGCGCCAGCGGCAGCAGTCCGAAAAACGACCCCGTGTAGGGCGACGCCAGCTTTTCCCATTGCGTTCCGCCGTCGGTCGAGCGCAACAGCGTGCCCGCCTCGCCGGCCAGCAACAGCGTGCCATCGGCCAGACGCGCCAGCGCGTTGAAGTGGCGGTCTCCTTCCGTGATCTGGCGCTCGGCCCAGGTCACGCCGCCATCCAGGCTTTCGAAAAAGGCGCCATAGGCGCCGATCGCGATGGCCCGCTGCGTGCCGTCAAACATGACTTTGAGCAAAGGCCGCAACTGTTGCGGGTCACGAAAAACTTCCTTCCATGAGTTGCCGCCGTCCGCGCTGCGCAGGATGGTCGCGTCGTGGCCGACCGCCAGTCCGAGTTGACCATCGGCAAAGGCGACGCTGGTCAACGTGGCATCCGTGGCGGTCGGCGCCTGTCGCCAAATGCCGCCTTCATTGTCGGAAATGAAGATATAGCCGTGCTCGCCCACCGCGACGAGGCGCTGGCCGGTGCGTTGCGTGTCGAGTAACAAGGCATTGCGGATCTGGGTTTCCGTCGCCGGCAGCGGCGGCAGCTTGCGCGCGGAAAAGGCAAAGCCCGCCGCCAGCGCGACAAATACCGCGAAGACCGGTCCGATGGCCTTGTTCATTCATTCAGTCCAAAAGCAAAACCCATCCGCACGGGACAAAGATCCCACGCGGATGGGGTTGGTGGAGAGAACCGCTCAGCGCGTACCGGCGCCACGCAGGCCGGCCGGCGTGAAGTCCGCTGCGCTGCGCTTGATCTTCTCGTAGACCTTCGGTTCTTCGTTGCGCAGACCCATGGCCAGGTAGCGGCCGGATTGCAGGTCGTGGTGCACCTCGATCGTGCCGTAGAGCATCGGCACATCATAGAAGTTGACCGAATGCTGTTCGGAAACGCGCCACAGTTCGCCGCGGGCATCGTACTTGTCGGCCACCATGACCATCCAGCTATCCTCGTCGATGTAGAAGACGCGTTTCTTGTAGATGTGGCTGGTGCCTTCCTTCAGCGTTGCCTCGACCACCCAGACGCGGTGCAGTTCATAACGCGCGTGTTCCGGATTGATGTGGCCCGGCTTGAGGACGTCGGCGAGCTTCAACTGGTTGCCGGACAGTTTGTAGGAGTTGTAGGGCACATACAGTTCCTGCTTGCCCACCAGTTTCCAGTTGTAGCGATCGGTCGCTCCGTTGAACAGCTGGAAATCGTCATTGGTGCGCAAGCCGTCGGCGGCGGTGCCCGGGTTGTCGTAGGCGACGTTCGGCGCCAGCCGCACGCGCCGCTGCCCCGGGTTGTATGTCCAGGCGGAGCGCGGCTCCTTGACCTGATCGACGGGCTCGTGAATCAGCAGGATCTGGCCGGCGAGACGCGCCGGCGCCGTCACCGTCTGCAGGAAGTGGGCGTGTTTGTTCGGCTCGCGATCCTTCGCCGATTTTTCGAGGTTGCCATACACAAAATCGTACTCGTACTCGAAGCGCACCGGCGTGTAGGCGCCCTCGCGGGTCACCGCCGCCTGGCTCCAGTTCATCGCGTAGGTGTCGCCCCGGTAGCGCAGGGTGGCGTTCCAGATCGCCTCCAGGCCATCCTTCGGAATCGGGAAGGGCACGCCGCCCGTGGTCCCGGTGACGCCGTTGCCGCCGGGGGACAGCTTGGCCCGCGTGGCATTGGCGATCGTCTCGTCGAGATTGCCCTTCGGGAAGGTGGCGCTGCGCTGGGTCGGATAGACATTCATCTTCCACGTCGGATACTTCTTGAGCAGCGCCATCTGGCCCGGCGTCAGGCTCGCCTTGTACTTCTCGGCGTTGCTCGCGTCGATCGTGAACAGCGGCTTGTCGGACGCATACGGATCGGGATAGTGGCCGCCGGCGACATAGCCGCCCACCGGTTTGGTCAGGCCGCCGGCAAACGCCGGAATGGTGCCGGCCGCATTCGCGGCGGCTTCGGCGCCCATGGCGGTCAGCGTCTTGCCGAGGGCGGACGCATCGGCCAGCGCCGGGGTGGCGGCGAACGCCAGCAAGCAAGCGGCGCCCAGCAGGGAAATGGTTTTTTTCATCTTGCGAATCTCCTGGTTTCTGGTCGAGTGGATCAGAACGAATAGCTGAGGCTGATCGCGAGGAAGTCACGATCCTTCATCGGATTGGTGCTGCTGGCGTAGGCTGTTGGCTGGCCGGTTACTGGCGTGTGGAAGACAGGGTCAACCCCTGAAATCGTCTTTCCGCCAAAGAAGGCGGTATAGGCGATGTCCGCCTGCCAGTTCTGCCGGTAGTTGAAGCCAACCCCAAATGTGATCGCCTTGGCGCCTTCGTTGAAGGTCGGGCCGGAACCATCCACATCATGCGAGAAGGCGACGCGCGGCGAAACCGTGGCGCCGAGCAGCGCGTTCGGGTAGTCGAGACGGCCGACCAGCCGGTAGCCCCAGGAGTTCTTGGTCACGAAGCAGTCGGTCGAGGTCGAGCCGAAGGAAGTCGTCAGGGCCGATCCCGGCTGCGGCAGATGGCATCCCGGTGCTGCAAACCTCAAGTTGGCGGGAAGATCAAGGTAGGTATAGCCGACCTCGCCGACGGTTGCTAACTGCTCGGCGCCGAAAGTCGGGCCGAAGGCTTTGGTGGCGGTGAACTGCACCTGATGCATCTTGACGCGACGGTAACCAGATACTTCCTGGCCGGCTGTATAAGTACCCAACTGGTTAGTTTGGCCGAGAGCTGCCAGAAGCAATTCTGCTGAAGGTAGCTGCAGCGGCTGATTGCTGCGGTATGAGTACTCGCCCTGCAGCGCAACACCACCAGGCAGGCTGGTGTTCATGCTGAGGCCATACAGTTTGATGTCCTTCGGGTACTCAACAAAATAACTTCCGCAACCAGCCCCAGGTGGGTAGCATGTTGGTGCTAATGTGCCTGGAAAATACAAAGTGGCACTTCCGCGGATACCCGAGACGAATGGCGTCCGACTGTGGTAATTAGCATGATAGAAACCGAATTCGGTGTTGTTCAGTTCCGGGGCGAAGTAACGTAACGCAACGCCATATTGTCCACTATCCCCAGGTTCGTGATCCGCGCTTCGTGGAGCAATAATTTGACCGAAGGGATTAATAGTCGCTGGGGGGGTTATAGCTGAAAACGGAGCTTGGTTCAGATCATATCTGCGACCAAAGCCAGTGTAGGCTTGTGTTACATCGTCGGCGACAAAATCGTTGGTACTGAAGAAGGAGCCGGCCGGATCGATCTTGGTTTTCTTCCATTCGGTCGGCAGGGCCACTTCAACCGTAACTTTGTCGGTGATCTCCTGCGATGCATAGGCCATCATGGTCGGGATGAAGCCTTCTTTCAGTTCCGAACCTGGTGCGCGCAGGCGGCTGACGTTGACCGGGTTGAGCACGTTGATGCCGTTCTGGATGAAGGTGCTCTCGCCCCAGCTCACCACCTGCTTGCCTAGGCGCAGATTGAGGTTGCGGCCGCCGATGTCGAAGTTGCCGCGCAGGTAGGCGTCGAGGATCTCGGCGCCGTCGCCGAGTTCGTTACGCGTGGCGGGGAACAGGTTGCCCTTGTCATGCACCGCGAAGTCGTAGAAATAACTGGCGCGCACGAAGGCGCCGAAATTGCGGTACTTGAGGTCGAGGTCGTGGGTGGCTTTCAGCAGGGTCGACACCACGTCGCCACGGTCGTAGCGCAGATTGCCGTCATCCGAGTTCGGGTCGCGCGAGGTACCGCCGTTGGCGATGCTGATCAGCCCGGGGTCGCGCTTTTCCATGCGCCATAGCGCGCCGGCCGAAACGGTGGTGTCGAAACTGCCGGTCACTTCGCCCGATTTGAACTCGAAGGCGAAGGCCGACGGCGCTCCGACCATGAGTGCCAACGCGATTGCCGTGCCGATCTTGTTGTGGCGAAACTGCGGAGCGCGCGAATTCCCTGACTCTTGTCTCATGCAATACTCCTCCTCGGTGATTGGCCGGGTGTTCCGGCCAAATTTATTGACGGCCTACTTTTTATCCGTTAAATAATACAGCGAGAGTCATACAACTGTGTGCGGCCGGGCAGAAATTTTGCGCTTGACAGCCGGGCCGCTGTTCATATAATCAAACGTTTGTTTTAATGGGTTTCGGCGTACAAATTCACCGACCTGATAGGAGGTTCGCTTGACCAAACTAAATGTGAGAAAGGCCGCCGTACTGGGCGCCGGGGTGATGGGGGCGCAGATTGCGGCGCATCTCGTCAATGCAAATGTTCCTGTCGTGCTGTTCGATCTCCCCGCCAAGGAAGGCGACAAGAACGGCATCGTGCAAAAGGCCATCGACGCGCTGAAGAAGCTCGAACCGGCGCCGCTGGGCAGCAAGAGCCGGCTGAAATTCATCGACGCGGCCAACTATGACGACCACCTGTCGCTGCTGGCCGAATGCGATCTGGTGATCGAAGCGATTGCCGAGCGCACCGACTGGAAGAACGAGCTTTACGCGAAGATTGCGCCGCACCTGAACGCGCAGGCCATCGTCGCGTCGAACACCTCGGGGCTGTCGATCAACGGCCTGGCTGAAGCTCTGCCGGTTGAGTTGCGGCCGCGCTTTTGCGGCATCCACTTTTTCAACCCGCCGCGTTACATGCATCTGGTCGAGATCATCGCGACCCGGAGCACGGCCCCCGCCACCCTGGATGCCCTGGAAACCTGGCTGACCTCGCGGCTGGGCAAGGGCGTCATCCGCGCGCTGGATACGCCGAACTTCGTCGCCAACCGCATCGGCGTGTTCTCGATGCTCGCCGTCATGCACCATACCAAGGCTTTTAGCCTCGGTTTCGATGAGGTGGATGCGCTGACCGGCCCGCTGATCGGCCGACCGAAAAGCGCGACCTACCGCACCGCCGATGTCGTCGGCCTCGACACACTGGCGCACGTCGTCAAGACCATGCAGGACACGCTGCCGGATGATCCCTGGCACCGTTATTTCACTTCCCCGGCGTGGCTCTCCGCGCTGGTCGGAAAAGGTGCGCTGGGACAGAAAACCAAGTGCGGCATCTTCAGGAAACAGGGCAAGGAAATCCAGGTGCTCGACCTGGCGGCGCAGGATTACCGCGCTTCCGCCGGGGCCGTCGCCGAGGAGGTGGCCGCACTCCTGAAGATCAGGAATCCGGCCGAGAAGTTCGCCGCGCTGCGTGCCTCCACCCATCCTCAGGCGAAGTTCCTCTGGGCGATGTTCCGCGATGTCTTCCATTATTGCGCCGTGCAACTGGAAAACATTGCCGACAACGCGCGCGATGTCGATTTCGCCCTGCGCTGGGGCTTCGGCTGGTCGCAGGGGCCGTTCGAGACCTGGCAGGCCGCGGGCTGGGCCGACATCGCGCAGGCGATTGCTGCTGACATCGCGGCCGGCCAGGCGATGAGCGACACGCCGCTGCCGGGCTGGGCGCTGGAAGCCGGCCGGACAGGCGTGCATACGCCGGAAGGCTCGTATTCCGCGAGCAAGAATACCTATGTCGCTCGTTCGTCGCTGCCGGTCTATCAGCGCCAGATATTTCCCGAGAGCATAGTCGGCGCTGGCGGGACGGCGCCGCACAAGGCTGGCGAGACGCTGTACGAGAACGACGGCGTGCGCCTGTGGCGGCTGCCGGAAGTCGACGCCGGCATCGGCATCATTTCCTTCAAGTCGAAGATGCATGCCATCGGCAACGAGGTGATGGACGGTCTGATAGCCGCAGTGCGCCAGGCCGAAACGACGCTGGACGGCGTGGTGCTCTGGCATGAGGCGCCGTTTGCCGTCGGCGCCAACTTGCAGCAGGTGTCTGATGCCTGCGCCGCCGGGCAATTTGAACTGCTGGAAAAGACCGTCGAAAAATTCCAGCGCGCGTCGCAGACCCTTAAATATTCACAGGTGCCGGTGGTGACCGCAGTGCAGGGCATGGCGCTGGGCGGCGGCTGCGAATTCATGATGCATGCGGCCAAGCGGGTGATGGCGCTGGAAAGCTACGTCGGGCTGGTCGAAGCCGGCGTCGGCCTGATTCCGGCGGGCGGCGGCTGCAAGGAGTTCGCCGTGCGCGCCGCCGAATGGGCCGCCCAGTCGGCCACGCCGGGCGAAGTGTTCAACTTTTTGCAGCCGGCGTTCATGACCATCGCAATGGCCAAGGTCGCCAAGAGCGCGCAGGAAGCCATCGACTTCGGCTTTGCCAAGCCTTCCGACACCATCCTCTTCAATGCCAACGAGTTGCTCTTCGTGGCGATCAGGGAGGCGCGCGCGCTGGCCGAGGCCGGCTACGCCCCGCCGCTGATGGCGCGCGGCATTCCGGTGGCCGGCCGGACGGGTATCGCGACCTTCGAGATGATGCTGGTCAACATGAAGGAAGGCGGCATGATCTCCGCGCACGACTACAAGGTTGCCAAGTCGGCCGCCATCGCCCTGTGCGGCGGCGAGGTCGAAACCGGCAGCCTGGTCGATGAGGAATGGCTGATCACCGTCGAGCGCCGTCTGTTCGTCGAGTTGCTGAAAACTCCCGAAACCCAGGCGCGTATCGCGCACATGATGGAAACCGGCAAGCCTTTGAGGAACTAAACATGAGTAAACAAATACAGGAAGCCTACATCGTCGCCGCCACCCGTCTGCCGGTTGGCAAGAAGAACGGCATGTTCAAAAACGTGCGGCCGGACGACATGCTGGCCCACGCCATCAAGTCCGTGCTGGCCCAGGCGCCGGGGATCGACCCGGCGCGGATCGGCGACGTGATCGTCGGCTGCGCCATGCCGGAAGCCGAACAGGGCATGAACGTCGCCCGCATCGGCCTCTTGCTGGCCGGTCTGCCGAACACCGTGCCGGGCATGACCATCAACCGTTTCTGCTCGTCTGGCGTGCAGGCGGTGGCCGATGCCGCCAACCAGATCCGCCTCGGCCTCGCCGATGTGATGATCGCCGCCGGCACCGAGTCGATGAGCGTGATGCCGCAGATGATGGGCAACAAGATGGCGATGAATCCGGCTTTTTTCGCCAAGGAGGAAAACATTGCCATTGCCTACGGCATGGGGCTGACGGCCGAGAAGGTGGCCAACCAGTGGCAGATCAGCCGCGAGGCGCAGGATGCCTTCGCCGTCGAGTCGAATCGCCGCGCCGTTGCCGCGATTGCCGCCGGTCACTTCAAGGCCGAGACGACGCCTTACCCGATCCGCGAAAACCTGCCGGATTTGGCGAGCGGAGAAATTCGCGTGAAGGAGCGCACCGTGGATACCGACGAAGGTCCGCGCCCCGATTCCAGCCTGGAAAAACTCGCCAAGCTGAAGCCGGTATTCCATGCGAAAGGCTCGGTGACGGCAGGCAATTCATCGCAGATGTCCGATGGCGCCGCGGCGGTCATGCTGGTTTCTGAACGGGTGCTGAAGGAGCTCAATCTGACGCCGCTCGCCCGCTTTGCCGGTTACGCCGTCGGCGGCGTGGCGCCCGAGATCATGGGCATCGGCCCGGTGGCGGCGATTCCCCGGGTGCTGGAACAGGTCGGCATCCAGCAGGACGATCTCGACTGGATCGAACTCAACGAAGCCTTTGCCGCGCAGTCGCTCGCCGTCATCAAGGAACTGGGCCTCGATCCGGCCAAGGTCAATCCGCTCGGCGGCGCGATTGCGCTGGGCCATCCGCTCGGCGCCACCGGCGCCATTCGCACGGCGACCGTCGTGCATGGCCTGCAACGCACCGGCGGCAAATACGGCATGGTGACGATGTGCATCGGCACCGGCATGGGGGCCGCAGGTATATTTGAGCGCATCTGAGTGCCATGACGGAAACCGCACATGAAGGTATCTGAGTTACTCCGGCTTCTGGAAAAAGATGGCTGGCTCGTCGTGCGACAGCGCGGCAGCCATCGCCAATTGCACCATGCCAAGAAACCGGGTACTGTTACCGTTGCTGGCAAGCCGAGCTTGGATGTTCCTCCAGGCGCGTTGAACAGTGCGCTCAAACAGGCCGGGTTGAAGGAGTAATTTCATGCGCTACATGGTTGTTGTTGAAAAAGGCTCTTCCAGTTACGGTGCTTTTGTTCCGGATTTGCCCGGCTGCATCGCTGTCGGCGAAACTGAAGCAGAAGTGCTTGCGCTTATTGAAGAAGCGATCCAATTTCATCTTGAAGATATGAGAACTGGCGGACTGCAAATCCCGCTGCCTGCATCAAAGAGCGCTTTTGTTGAAGTGGCCCTGGCTGCCTGACCCTCCATTCGAGAGGGACTGCGCAAAAGCGCGCGGCCTTGCATTTTCTAGCTTCATGTTTGCATCAACGGGGGAGGAGGCGGCATGGAAAAAGTCTGGCTGAAGAGCTACCCGCAAGGGGTGCCCGCGGAAATCGGCATCGATCAGATTCCCTCGGTGGTCGGGCTGTTCGAGCAGGCCTGCGCCAAATATGCCAAGCAGGTCGCCTACCTCAGCATGGGGGCGACCTTGACTTATCGCCAGCTCGACCAGCGCAGCCGCGAGTTCGCCGCCTGGCTGCAGTCGCTCGGCCTGAAGAAGGGCGACCGGGTCGCGCTGATGATGCCCAACCTGCTGCAATATCCGGTGGCGCTGTTCGGCACCTTGCGCGCCGGTTGCGTCGTGGTCAACTGCAACCCGCTCTACACCCCGCGCGAACTGGAATATCAGTTGCAGGATTCCGGCGCCACGGTCATCGTCATCGTCGCGAACTTCGCGCATACGCTCGAGCAGGTGATCGAGCGCACTGCGGTCAGGCATGTCGTCGTGACGCCGATGGGCGAAATGCTCGGCATGCTCAAAGGCGCCCTGGTAAATTTCGTCGTGCGCCATGTCAAAAAGCTGGTGCCCGAATGGCATATTCCAGGCGCGATCAATTTCTACCAGGCCCTGGTGGTCGGCCAGCGCCGCGGGCTCGCCCCCGTGCCGCTCGATCACGCCGACCTGGCCTTCCTGCAATACACGGGCGGCACGACGGGCGTCGCCAAGGGCGCCATGCTCACCCACGGCAACATCTGCGCCAATGTGACGCAAGCCCACGCCTGGATCAAGTCGGCGATCCGGGACGGCGAGGAGTTCATCGTCACCGCCTTGCCGCTCTATCACATCTTCGCGCTGACCGCGAACTGCCTGACCTTCCTGATGGTCGGTGCGCGGAACCTGCTGATCGCCAATCCGCGCGACATTCCGAATTTCGTCAAGGAATGGCGTAAATATCCTGTCAGCATCGTCACCGGCGTCAACACGCTGTTCAACGCGCTGCTGAACAATCCGGAGTTCGCAAAGCTCGATTTTTCCAGCCTGCGCGTCACGCTGGGCGGCGGCATGGCCGTGCAGAAACCAGTCGCCGAGCGCTGGAAACAGATCACCGGTGTGACCCTGCACCAGGCCTATGGCCTGACGGAAACCTCGCCCGCGGCGACCATCAATCCGCTCGACCTGCACGAGTTCAACGGTTCGATCGGCCTGCCGATCTCCTCGACCGAGGTATCCATCCGCGATATTAGTGACACTGGTGATCTCGAGCTGCCGCTTGGCCAGGTGGGCGAGATCTGCATTCGTGGTCCGCAGGTGATGCAGAGCTATTGGCAGCGCCCCGACGAAACCGCGAAGGTATTCGCCGCAGATGGCTTTTTGCGCAGCGGCGACATGGGTTACGTGGATGACCGGGGTTATGTCTTCCTGGTCGATCGCAAGAAGGACATGATTCTCGTCTCGGGCTTCAATGTCTATCCGAACGAGGTCGAGGAAGTCGTGGCGATGCATCCTGGCGTGGTCGAGGTTGCCGCGATCGGCGTGCCCGACGAGCATAGCGGCGAGGCGGTCAAACTATTCGTCGTCCGCCGCGATCCCGCGTTGACCGGGCAGGATGTGATCAAGCATTGCCGCGGCCTGCTGACCGGCTACAAGATCCCGAAGCATGTCGAGTTCCGCGACGATCTGCCAAAAACCAATGTCGGCAAGGTGTTGCGGCGGGCGCTCAAGGACGATAAACCTCAAGAAAAGACCTGATGTAACTACTCAGGTCGGCGTCAATCTCCATCCCCTTCAAGGGGGGGTTGCCCAGACTCCCCCTTTTCCTCTTTTCCTCGATGGTCGGCATGGCTTTCTCCTGCTGTCGATTGTAACGTCCCCGCGCCGCCCCGCCAGCGCCGACTTTTGCTAGCATCTGCCCCATCACTCAGCATTAGGCTAGGAGCCATCCAATGACCACCGTTGATATCGTCGCCATGCCCGTTGCGGAAAAACTGAAACTGATGGAAACACTCTGGGATGCGCTGTGCACTCAATCGGCCAGCGACGTGACCACCCCGGCGTGGCATGGCGAGGTGCTTGAGGAGCGTCTGCGCCGTCTCGCCAGCGGGGAAGAGGCCATGGTGCCCTGGAAAGAAGCCAAAGAACGCATTCGTGCGCAAGTCAAGGCGCACTGATGCAGATCAGAGTCGCCCGTTCGGCGGAGATCGATCTGCTGGAAGGGTTTGCGTTTTACGAGGAACAACAGGCCGGTATCGGCGAATATTTCCTCGATAGCCTGTTCGCCGACATCGATGCACTGACACTGTTCGCGGGCATTCATCCCAAGCCGGACGGCCGACTGCATCGCACGCTCGCCAAGCGCTTCCCGTTCGCGATCTATTACGACATGCAAGGCGACATTGCCACTATCGTGGGCGTTCTTGATTGCCGCCAGAACCCCGCTTCGATCGCAAAGCGTTTGTACCGTCGCTGAGCGCCGTCCCGCCAGCGCCGAGTTTTGTGGGAACCGTGGTCTGTCCGTTTTACTCTTTGACCCGTTACGTCTACTCAACGAAAAAACAGCCCCGCGCCTATCGTCAGTTGCTCCAGCAGACGCGCCAGACGCCGTCCACGGGCGCGCGGTTCGCCGCTCAGATCGGCGGTGGCGAGAGCGGCGTCGCGGCATACCGTGTCGGCCTCCGCCAGCGCCGCGCGCTGGCTGGCGCGCTCGACGCGAATCAAACGCCAGGGCTTGTAACGGAAATGCGCCGAGACATCGGCCAGCAAACACCACCCCTGGTCGACGCGCGTCATGTCGAGGCACAGGGCCTCGCGTTCCGTCAGTGCGAATTCGCTGGCCAGCCCGAGCCGCGCCGCCAGCAGCGGGTTGCTGATCCGCGCGGCGGCCAGCGCCGACTCGGCCGCTGCCCGGACGGCGGGCGGCGGTGGCGGTGCGCTATCGGCAATCCCGGCCAACGCGGCGGCGGCCGCCGTCTCGCCGGCATCATGCGCCAGCGTCAGCCAGCGCCCGGCGACCAGCCAGGCCGTCAAATCCTTTTCCCGCGCCGCCAGCCGCAGCCCCAGGGCCAATTGCGCCGGGGCCACCTGCTCGCGCGCCGCCCGTTCCAGACACTCGCGCGCCCGGCGCGGGTCGCGCCCCGCAAAACGCGGCAAATCGTAAATGCGCGCCAGATCCCACCAGGCCTCCACCACCCCGGCTGCCGCCGCGCGTTCCAGCAGGGGAATCGCCCGGCCCGGATCAGCGCGCAAGCCGCCCCCTCCGGCTATGACATTAGTATACATGGCGGCCAGCCGCCGCATCGCGTGGCCGTGCCCCAGTTCCGCCGCGCGTTTCAGCCAGGCCGCCCCCTGTTTTTGATCGCCTGCCGCGGTGGCGCCAGTCGTGGCGTCCATGGCACCCGGGGAGCCCGGGGCGTCGGCCAGCAGCGCGCCCAGGCGGAACATCGCCTCGACATCGCCCGTCGCAGCGGTTTTTTCCAGCCAGGCGCCGACTGCCGGGTCGCCCGCGCGCCAGAGCAGATCGGTTAGCAGGGTCGCCGCCGGGCCGTCGCCGCCCTCGGCTGCGGCAGTCAGCCAGGGCC
>Ga0208244_100575_pt1 | contig 32289 bp, 27 predicted proteins | sample SubbioCR12Aug_5A_FD_184828 | JGI IMG/M metagenome (GOLD analysis project Ga0208244, IMG submission 184828) | Serpentinite rock and fluid subsurface biosphere microbial communities from McLaughlin Reserve, California, USA - CR12Aug_5A (SPAdes) | ecosystem: Environmental > Terrestrial > Deep...
AGATGTATGGTAAATTCTGCTTCACTCTTTTGGTGTTTTTTTTTCTGAAGCTAAAGTATTGCTTTTTAAAATATTATACAGCATTCTGATTAATCAATTGCATAATCTGGGATAAACTCATATCAGATTTTTTAGAATAAGAGATTTTACAAGCCATCTTTTTAATATTTCCCATTTTTTTATTTAACTGACAACTGCATTTTTTTTACATTTGCCAAAAACATAGTAAAAAAACTTACAGGTGCACCTTTTAGAGCACCAGATAACATAGATGAAAAAGGTTTTTAATTTGAAGGAGGCCGAAACATTTAAGCATTTTAGAATATCAAGAGGCAAGCGATTGTTTGATATAATCTTTGCAATAATTGCACTTTTGTTGTTTTCGCCAATAATGCTTATTATCAGCATCTTAATTAAGATAGAGTCTAAAGGACCAGTAATTTATGTTTCTCAAAGAATTGGAACCGGCTACGATAGATTCAAATTTTATAAGTTCAGATCGATGAGATTGGGTTCAGAGGATGAATTGTCAAAAATGTCGGAGTTGAATCTGTATTTGATTAATAAAAGTAATCAGATGCTAAATAGTGAGTTGAAATGTCCGGAATGTGAAAAGATTGGCACCGAATGTTCGCCTGTATTATACATAGAGGGAGTCGAAATCTGTGAAAACTGGTATTTTGAACTTAAGAGGCAAAAAGGTGCAAAAACTACATTTTTCAAAGCCAAGGACGATCCAAGGATTACCAAAGTGGGTTATTTTATCCGACGTTTTAATCTTGATGAGCTTCCTCAATTTATCAATGTACTTATGGGAGATATGTCAATCGTAGGTAACAGGCCATTGCCTTTGTATGAAGCTGAAAAACTTACAACCGATCAATGGTCATATCGCTTTATGGCACCTGCCGGAATCACAGGTTTATGGCAGATTAAAAGTAATCGCTTTCAGTCAGAGGAGGAAAGAATAACGCTTGATAATCAATATGCAATGATTTCGTCTCCTTCAAAGGATCTTGAGATTATTGCGAAAACAATACCTACTTTTTTCAGAAAGGGAAATTACTAGCCAAAAAAGATTGGCCCGGATTTCCATCAAAAGTTGTTTGTCATCAATTCCATAAAATTTCTTGCGCAAAAACCTAACTGAAAATAGTTGGATGTTTTGTTGCTTCTGAATTAATAAGATCCAAAAGTTTTGCGCAGTAGCCATTCAGCAGTGGCAAGAAGAATGACCAAACCTAAAAACCATGCCAGACCAGCAAGTGGCTCGAACTTTCTGGTTATTGATGAGGTTGAAGTCAGATTTTGATCAGTTTTCAATAAATTTGGCAGTTCCAGCATGTTTTCTTTTGTAACAAATTTGCCACCTGTCAACCTCGACAATCGAAATAGTAAATCATGATCAGCTAGCAAGGTTTGGCCCTCAATTGAAGACTCAATTACAACAAATGACCCTTCAAAACGAAGATTTTCTGACCCAAGCTGAGTCTCGGCAATATAATTATAGGCTCCTGCAGGCAATCGTCCGGCATTGAGCTGATAAGCGTTTTCGGTGCGTGAGAAAAGATAATCGTATGAAATTTCACTTTCAGTATTGGTTACAGTAAGTTTTACATCGGTATCGTTCACTAATTCGAGACTTGGATTGTAAAGTTCTGCTCTGAAGCGAATTTCTTCGTTCAATAAGAACTCAGCTTCTGCAAAAAGCCTCAAACGACGATTATCACGTTTTACAAGCAAATAGTTTGCTGTTTTTCCAAAGATATCATTGAAGGTCTCATGATTTCCATTTTGACTGAAATCAGCCAGACGCCAGCGCCAAATCCCGGTTCCCGAAATGAAACCAACCCTTCTGATACCTTCTTCAGCAAACCCGATCAAAGGATAATTGGTTTCAACACCCCTGATACGTTGATTTAAAAAACTCGTATTTGAAGAGGCTGAGGTAAATTCCAAAAGTGGAGACAAGAGTGCAGGAAAACGTCTAATACGTTCTTTTTGAAATGTTTCGGTAGTGAATGAAGTGAAGGACGCATTTGCTACAGGTAGCACATCTATCATGCTTTTTTGACCAATGTTTCTTAACTGTATGGCCTTCTGCATCTGATTCACACCATTAATTTCTGTTTGTCCGCCAATAATAAACAAAACAGCTAAATCTTCTTTTTTGGCTAAGAAGTCAATTAGGAAACTGTTGTTCATGCCTTCGGCCGGAAGTTCATGCAGTATTATGAGGCTGTATTGTTTTTCTTGAGGTTTCCATGTTTGAATAAACTCAGTTGTGATCTCATAATAATCAGCGAATACAGCCTTGAGGGCAGCTAAATCCGGATGAGGAGCCTTAGCAAGCAATAGAATCTGTTGTTTCTGGTTAAGGATTTCTATGTAAAATTCACGTTTGTTGTTTACAAGTACTATTTCATCACCCTGACCAAGAATTTCAACTGTCATTTTTTTCCTTCCACTTTCTGAGGCACTTACAATAAAGCTGTGACTTCCAGAAAAACGTGAACTTTGAACTGGGATGACTTTTTCACCGATGATAACGCCATCAGCTGAAAGTCTAATTATGGCCTGTTCTCCCATGGCCTCAACAGCTCTGAAATTAACTTCAACAGGAAAATCAGACTTGTTATAAATCAATCGGTTATAACGTATATCAGTAATGCTGAAATCAGGATGCACGATCGTGTCTCCTAATCCAACGGTGTATACTGGAAAAGGCAAGTTGCCTGCCTGAAGCTCTGGCTGAATTCCAGCATTAAAAATCCCATCAGATAAAATGATAAGCGCACCAACATTTCTTCGGAAATAGGATGTTGAGAGTTCGCGAAACAGTGATGAAAAATCAGTGCGCTGATCAGAAAAATCTACTTCTCCTTTTTTGGTAACAGACTGTCCGAAAGTGTATTGTTCAATTTGGAATTTGTCTCCTATCATGTTTTTGAGGCTGTCGAAACGCAACAGGTATTCATTGAAATAGTATGAGGAATCGCGGCCTAAAACAATTGAAGATGAATTGTCATGTGCTAAAAGTATGACAGGGTTTTCAACAACTTTCACGTTTTGCATAAAATATGGATTGAGCAGTAAGAATGCAATTAAACTTACAACAACAAATCTGATAACAAAAAGTAAAAGCTGCAGTTGTTTGCTGAAAGGCGTGCGCGCGTTTCGGTAATACAACAAAACAGCGTATGCAAGTCCGGTTATTAAAACCGGAACAAGCAACCATGCTGACATTTCAAATATTATATTCACAGGCTTATTTTGCTTTTTTAAAAAAGCGAAAAAGAGATAAAAATATTGCCCTGATGATATAAAGTTCAGGGCTTAAAACTACATACTCATTCCACCGCAAACGCTGATTACCTGTCCGGTAACATAAGCTGACAGTTCACTTGCAAGAAAAACTGCTACATCAGCAACATCGTCTGGTTTTCCGCTTCGGCGAAGTGGAATGTCGCCGATCCATTTGGCGCGTACATCTTCCGGTAATTTATGTGTCATTTCTGTTTCAATAAAACCCGGAGCTATGGCATTGCAACGGATGTTGCGACTTCCCAGTTCCTGAGCAATAGACTTAGTGAAACCGATCATGCCTGCCTTGGATGCAGAGTAATTTGACTGGCCGGCATTGCCGTTTACACCAACAACGGAACTCATATTGATAATTGAACCTCCTTTTTGTTTAATCATGCTCCTTTGAACGGCTTTTGTGAGGTTAAAAACCGATTTAAGATTTACTGCCATTACAAGATCCCAGTCTTGCTCGGTCATTCGCAGTAGGAGGTTGTCCCGTGTAATACCTGCATTGTTTATCAGAACATCAATTCTGCCAAAATCTGCAAGTACATCTTCGGCCAGTTTTTCACTTTCTTGCAATGAGCCTGCATTGGAAGCATATCCTTTCGCTTTTACACCAAGTGTCTGAATCTCTTTTTCGGTTGCTTCCATATGTTCGTCATATCTCAGATCAGAGAATGCTACAGAGGCTCCTTCTGCTGCAAAGCGCAAAGCAAGCGCTTTACCTATTCCGCGCGCACCACCAGTAATGAGTGCGACTTTTCCTTCTAGTAATTTCATTTTGAATGCGTTTTTTTGCCGGCCAAAGATACAAAAATTGAATGATGGAGTACTTTGTGCATTCAGCGGAAAAAATTGAGCTTTATGACGAAAAGAAAAATAATTGAAAATATATCAGAAACAGCGCAAGAATTTATTTTCTGATTCGTCAAAGAAGTGTTTTAAAAATTATAATCATGAAAAAAATCTTATTGACTATTGCTCTGGCAGGACTTTTTTTTGCAGGCAATTCTTATGCTCAGGAAACAACTGAGAAAACTTCGGCACCCAAAGTTCAACAAGGAAACTTTGTTGATGCTAACAATGACGGTGTTTGTGATAACTGGCAATCCCGTCCGGAAGGTGGCAGAAAGCTGAATTTTGTTGACAAAAACAATGATGGAGTTTGTGACAACCTGACTGAAAGAGGCGGCAGAGGACAAGGCTTTCGAAATGGCAACAAGGGTCGAAACCAACAGAATTGTGCTTCGGGAAAAGGTCAGCGGGCAAGACAACAAAACAGAAACGCTGTTGCTCCGGATACAAAATAAAGGATGCACAGCGCTAACACTTTTTGAAAACCGGAAAATGGGATTTCATCATTGCTTATCTTTGATGCGATTCCATTTTCTTTTTTTGAAAGCCTGAAATGAAGTAAAGAAACATGCAAGAAATTCCGCTAATTAAAGCACTTCAAAATGGTGATGAAACTGCATTTAAAGCACTTGTCATAATGTACAGGCCGATGGTTCATAGAGTTATATTTCGCATGCTTCAAAATGATAATGATACAGAAGATCTTGTTCAGGATGTATTTATCCAGATCTGGCAATCAATTTGTAACTTCAGAGGCGAGGCAGGTCTTAAAACCTGGATTTACAGATTGGCGGTCAACAAGGCTATCAGTCATTTAAGATGGAAGCGCATCCGGAGTTTCATGTCTGTTTCAGGCAATAGCAGCAAAATAAACTCAGAAGACCGAATCCATATAGATAAAAGTTCAGGATTTGAAAAACTAGCTCAAATGGATAGTAACAAGGCAATAATAATGGCAATGCAAAAATTGCCAGCCAATCAAAGTGCAGCTTTTATGCTTAGCAAAGCAGAGGGGCTTTCAAATTCTGAAATTGCTGTGGTTTTAAATACCACAATTGGAGCTGTTGAATCTTTGATCTTCAGGGCAAAAAAGCAGCTTAAAGAATCACTGGAAAATTACTATGATGAATCAATTTCATAAATGAAAACATGCCATGACAAAATGTAATAAGTATTTTAATGAGTTAATCTGGCCGCTTGTCACGGGTGACATTGATGCAGCTGAAAAAATTAAAGTTTTGGAACATGTAGAACATTGTCCTTCATGCATGACAAAATTTGAGAAAATGAGTAACGACTATTTGATCTGGCTAAACTCATCCTTGCCTTCAGAGAATGATGTATTTTTTGAAAAAATGAAGCAAAAGATGACGAAGCAGGAAGCTTTTTTATTTGTTGGAAGACCGGCTTCGGCCATTCTGGCGTTGGCTTCAGTAGTTGTTGGAATTGCGATGGGATTTCTATTTCTGTTAAATGCCGAAACAAGCGGTGCTGAGAATGTCTTTCAGGCCATTTCGAGTGATTACTCCCTCCAATTAGAGAAAGATCAATTATTTCCTGTTGACCTTTTTAATTACTAAAGCGTTAAAGATGAATAAAATGTATAATTTTAAAAAGCTGTTTATTGCCGCTGGCATCCTGTTTCTGATTAGTTTTTCGGCTTTGGTAACAGTACTGATTGGAACTTCGGGTTCTACTGTAACGCCAGTGGATTCATTCACTTATGGAAGAGGATTTTCATACATAAAAACACATTTGGGGTTCAGTGATGTACAGCAACAGCTTTACGACAGTCTCTTAAATGAATATCATAACAGAACTGTACAAATGAAATCATCCTTATCAGAAAGTCAGGTTTCCATGCTGGAAGAAATTGCAAAATCAAATCCTGATACTTTAATTTTGAAGCAAATATCAGAGGAAGCATGTGCAATTCAATCGCTGATCAGACAGCAAACTTTCCGACACCTGATTGAGGTCAGCCAAATTGCCACAGCAGAGCAGAAAGATGGATTGAAATTATTATATCAGGAAATGCTGACAGATTCAAAAGCAAGGCACGGACAACAGCAAGGAAAAGGTAAAAGGCCAGCACGAAATCGTCATGGCCGGAATTTTTAGAGAAGGATTAACCTTTACCGGCATTATTTAGCCTCTTTTATTCCATAATATGGTTCAATATGCACCCCAACATGCGTTTGCCGGCCATATTTTTTTCGCAAAGCATTTTCTACAGCAGTTGCAATTTCATGCGATTCTTCCACCGAAAGATCTTTATCAACTTTCACATGCACTTCAATTGCCATTGTACTTCCTATTTTTCTGGTCTTTAATCTGTGAAAACTTTCGACTCCTTTTTCCGATTTTATAATTTGGCTGATTTCTTTTCTGACACTTTCTGGCAAAGCAATTTCCAGCAATTCCTTTATGCTGGGCATGCCTAAATCCCATGCAACTTTTATAATAAAGACACTTACTATCATCCCTGCGAGTGGATCAAGGATGCGCCATGATTCACCCAAAAATATAGCGCCTCCGATACCTGCAGCGGTTCCTAATGATGAAAATGCATCAGAACGATGATGCCAGGCATTGGCAATAATTGCCTGACTTTGGATTTTAACGCCAACAACTTTGGTGTACCAAAACATTGTTTCTTTGGTTGCTATTGATAGCAAGGCTGCATAAAAAGCAATCATACCAGGCTTGGGCAGCGCACCTCCTCCCAAGGCATCAATAACATTCTGGAGCGCATCCCAGAAGATACCAATACCAACAATCATTAATGCAAAACTGATAATCATTGTTGCGAAAGTTTCATATTTGCCATGACCGTATTGATGGTTGCTGTCGCTCTCTTTGCCTGAAACAGCCATAAAAGCAATTACGATTAAATCTGTTACAATATCTGATAGGGAATGAACTCCATCAGCAAGCATGGCAGCACTTTTACCTATACTTCCTGCAGCCAGCTTTCCTGCTGTCAGCAGAATGTTTACCAGCATTCCGATTACAGTGATGCGTTTTGCCAGATGGGTTCTCGTTTTGTTTTCCATAGATCATATTTACAAATATCTTTTCAACGAAAATGATTTCTAAAACCAGGCTAAAAACATATTCTCAGAAATGATTTTCTATTTGTTAAACAGTAAGCAAATCGAAGCTCCATTATCAGGGTTGTTTTTTACAAAGATTTTACCGCCGTGAACATCCATGATGAGCTTGACTGCGGCCAATGACAAGCCGACACCTTCTTTCGTAATCATGTTGCCATTTGATATGAAATCATTGATTGTATCCAATACCTCAGAGTCAAACCCAAGTCCATTGTCGTTAACCTGTATGCAGATTTTTTCTGGTTCTGCTTCAAACACTTTAAGCTGAATTTTGCCTCCTGCAGGTAAATGATACACTGCATTTTCGATGAGAATGGAGATGCATTTCCTGATGAGGTCTGCATCAACATATAGCTGGATATTTTCATTATCGAAAGATTGTGTCAGGTCGATTTCCTTATCAATCATAATTTCCTGCATTTCTTCAATAACGATATCAATGATTACTTTTATCAGAACAGGATATATTTCGACCGTTTGATTTTTAGTTTGCAGGGACGTTATGAGCAGTGCCATTTCAGAAAAACGCGCCAGACGTCTTGATGTTTGTGTGAGCGAATCCAGGTACTCATTTTGTTCGGGTGTAAGATCAGTTTGAGATAAAAGTGTTGTTAATCCAATCATGCCGTTAAGCGGAGATCTTAGTTCATGGCTAATGATGGAAAGAAATTCGCTTTTGGCTTTTTCCAGATTTAAAAGCTGTCGGTTTGCCGCCTCCAGCTGAGCAGTGCGTTCCTTGACTTTTATTTCAAGACTTTGGTTCAGCTCATCAAGTTGTTTTTGTTTTGTAAACAGATCAAGATGTGTTTTCACCCGTGCAGTTAGTTCGGCGCTATTGAAAGGTTTTGTTAAATAATCATTGGCGCCTGCCATAAAACCTTTGATAATGCTTTCTGCATCAGTTTTTGCAGTTAGAAAAATAATCGGAACCATCATAGTGGACTTTTGAAGTCTGAGTTGCTCACAAACACTAAATCCATCCAAACCCGGCATCATGATATCAAGCAGAATCAAATCGAAATCATTTGTTTTGGTCAACTCAATTGCCTTTGCCCCTTCAGTTGCATAGGCAATATTCACATCTTCTTTCATTAAGATGTTTCCAACAATTTGAATATTTCTTGGATTATCGTCAACAATCAGTATTTTCTTTTTTATTAATTCCATTGTGGGGTGATTACAAATTTTTTGTTTTGTTTTTTTATAAAATACTCATAACAAACAATATAACTTATACTGAATTTTTTTTGGATACTTTTTGATTAAATCCATCGATTGTCTTTTGAGCTTTATTTCAACGGGTCTTGTTTTATCTTTTCGTTAAGGTCAACCCGGTTTTTTCAAACAGGTCAAATTCTTTTAAGTAATTTGAAATTCTTTCAATATCGAAAACAGTTACAGCATTTTTCAAGCGCAATCCCATATCCATAAGGGTTTTGTTTTCGTTCGTCTGACCAAAACTTAACAAGGCTTCAGCAAAGATCAATGCATCTTGAATTACCTGACTTTTTCTGGCCGTTTGATACTTTTGAAGCAATGACCGAAGCTCGCTGTTAACAGCAACTTTTTCAAACTTTTGTATATCTTCAGCAAAATCTGTTTTGATATGATCAGTATCTAAAACTTTTCCAAAAATGATTTTTTTGAATAACGTGATGTCATCAGGTGCTTTTATTTGAAAATCAAAATTTTCAAAAATGGAATTTTCCAATTCATGGTCATTTTGATAAAGCAAAATATATAAAGGGTGACCATTTTGATTTTTGCGAAACATATTTTCATGATGCTGACCGTTGTTTATAAACGACTTAACATCCCAAAACACAAATTTATAATTATGTCTGTCAGCAACTTCAGCTAATTCCATCTCCTCTATAATATCGCAGGTTTGACCCGATTCAATGATGATGTTGTCTACAAAAACTTTTATCAAAATGTCTTTGCTGATGAGACACATACTTGAAGGCGTAGTGTTGTTGGCAGATTGATATTCATGTAAACGTAAAGCAGTGCGGATGGGTATCGCTTTCACAGGATTGAAACTGAGATAAAATATTGTTCCAATTCCTAATCTGCTGGTTACATTGATATTACCATTCATTGTTTCAACAAGTCGTTTTGTAATGGTCAAACCCAGGCCTGTTCCCTTGTGACTATTTTCGCCATTATTTGCTTGAAAAAATGATGTAAAAATATTGTCAAGATCATTTTGATCAACGCCTCTGCCTGTATCTTCTACACGAATATTAAGCTCGTAAAGATCTTCAAATAAATGATTTACCGAAACAAATATGCTAATCGTTCCCTTACTTGTAAACTTGAGGGCATTTCCGACAAGATTAAACAAAATCTGACGTGTGCTTGCTTCATTCATGAGGATAATTTTTGGAAGTTCCTCATCAATAAACACTTCAAAAGCCAGCCCTTTTTCACTGATCTGAAGCATAAATACTTTTTTCACCTCTTCTATAACAGCCCTTAGATCCATTGGATGAGGTACAATATGCATTTTTCCTGATTCAATTTTGGATAAGTCAAGGATATCGTTGATTAGCACCAGCAAACTTCGACCACTTGAACGGATAGAATCAATGTAGGAAAGCTGTTGCGGGTCGGTGATGGTATCTGAAAGGATATCAGAAAAACCTATTACAGAATTCATTGGTGTGCGAATTTCGTGACTCATATTGGCCAGAAACTGACTTTTAAGCCGATTGCTTTGTTCCGCTTCACGCATTGCAATCAATAGCCTGTCTGCATTTTCGCTCAGCTTGTTTTTTGCATCTTCGATTTCGATATTCTTGCTTTTCAACAAACTGTTTGCTTGTGCTTTAAACCTTAAGATGAAGATCATCACAAAAAAAACGACTACAAAAAGCAGTAATCCAATTGTGATTACCCAACTGATAATGGTCTGTCGCTTAATTTGAAGATTTGCAATTTGCTTTTCATTTTCTAAGAGTGCAATCTTATTTTCAGTCCGTTCACGATTATAAGTTGCCTGCATCTGATAAATGGTTCTTTGTATATTTTCATTTAAAATACTGTCATTCAGTGCTGTGGCAAATTCCAGATTATAGATTGCATTTTCAATATTTCCAGCTGTTTTTTCGATATGATACATCAGTTTGTAGGCTTTCATCATATTCAGCCGATTGTGTGTTTTTTTAGATAATTCAATGCCATCCAAAACATGTTTTTTAGCTTTTTTCAAATCGCCCAACAAAACATAAATCTCAGCCACATTGATGTTATTAATCGCAAGGTAATAAAGCTCATCTATTGAGTTGTTTAGCTGCATGCTAAGAAGATAATAGTTTAAAGCTTTTTCATTCTCATCCCTGCGCCTGTATATATCACCAATATCATTGTAGCAAATAGCAACACCTCTTGCTGAAGCAATTTCACGATAGATTTCCATCGAAAGCATAAAGTACTCAAGCGCTTTTTCTGTTTCATTTAATTTGCTGTGAATGTGGCCTATATTATTCAAATTCAATGCAATGCCAAGAAGATTGTTGTTTTTTTGCTCAATTTGCAAACAATTCCGGAAATTTTCCATTGCTTCTTTGTAATTGCTGAGCTCCAGATAAATATTTCCAATACCGTTTAATGCGATAACATAATTCTGCAAATCGTGATTTTTATCAGCAATATCAATTGCACGCTGAAAGGCTGCAGTTGCTTTTTCATACTGATTCATCCTTTGATAAATCATCCCAAGGTTGTTTAATGCTTGTGTTGATCCTAAATCAAAATTCAATGAATCGGCATATTTTAGTTGCCGCTTGTGCCAAAAAAGCGCAGATTTGAAATTGTAAAGCTTCTGTTTTTGAACTCCTTTTAAGCCTAAAAATTGAATCAGATAATCAACATAATCATTGTTTTTAGCAATTTCAATCGAAAGATTAAATGCCTCATCAATCATCTCTTTACGATTCTTCAGGCTGTCTAAAACCCAAATACCATCAATAAAATCAATTATTTCAGCGATTTTTAGTGTATCATGACTTTTATCGTTTTGCACCCATTGAATTAATGAGTCTGGAATAAAAATCCTCATTTTTTCTTTATCAGAATCATTCTGTGCCTTTGTGCCAACTATTGTAGTGGTCCAAAAGATCAATAGAATGATGATTTTTGTTTTCATGAGGTTCTTTCTGTTAAAATAAAGCAAGAATCGCAATTGTATTATTTCGCTGATCAAAAGTACGTTATTTCTTATTTTGCCAAAACCTTTAAGTGTTGATTAGCATCGGTTGATCAAACATTTTGATGTTTTGGTTGTTAATTAGCAGATTCAAAAATATTACAATTTTGAATAAGAAAAAAACATAATGCAAATGATTAAAAGTAATTTAAGACTTCTTTTACTGATTTTACTGTTCGTCAATATTTTTTTGTTTCCATTATTTGGGCAGTCATGCTCAAGTAAAATCAGAAATCCCAAGACTGAAAAAATTACTGAAATACCTGAAGGAATGATAAAGAAAATAGAAAAGACTGAAGATGAATGGCTTGCTGAGTTGGGTCCTGAGCGCTACAATATTCTTCGCCAATGTAGTACTGAACCTCCGTTTACGGGTAAGTACGTGAATCACAAAGAAAGTGGAACTTACACTTGTGCAGGTTGTGGTGAAAATCTTTTTGGTTCGGATACAAAATATGATTCCCGATCAGGCTGGCCAAGTTTTTTTGCCGCAATCGATAAGTCGAAAATTAAAGAAATTCTGGATACAAGTTACGGAATGGTGCGCACTGAAATAAAATGCGCAAATTGTGACGGTCATTTGGGTCATGTTTTCAACGATGGACCAAAACCAACAGGGCTTAGATATTGCGTTAATTCTGCTTCACTGCAGTTTAAACCGGCAGAAAATACTCCATAATAACCCAAGAACAATCAGTTACAATTTTTCTGATATAATTAGTTGTATCTCTTTCAGGTGAAGCAGCAACGACTCCAGTGTTGTTTTATCAGTTCCGTCCTTAACGAAAACTTCAAAGGAAGGGTAGGAGCGTTGCTTTTTGTCGAAAGGCTTGAATTGAATGCAACGCTCATTACTTTTACATCTCACAAGAAGTGCAACCGCATCAGGATCAGATAAATTCACAATTTCGGTTTGATCAAGGTCTATTTCTTTCAGATTGTATGTCAAGGAATAGCCGTAAGTAGAGTCTGTTTCCGTAATTTGTCCTGTAAAAGTTATGTGGCAGGAAGCATTTCGGTCCGAAGCACCCTCAAAGAAAATCTTTTCGGATGATTCTATTGCCATAGCCAGCTTGAGCCTGTTTGACCGGTTTTGTCCAGACAGACTTCCTGTCAGTATAAACATCAAAAACACTAACGGAACAAAACTATTTTTTGTGATCATGAAAGTCGTTTGTTGATTTTCAATTCACCTGATTTTAGTTTTTGCATATACTTTTCGAGATCTTTTTTTACTTCACCGGCCAGAAAAAATAATCCCAGCAAATTTGGAAAAGCCATGCAAAGTACCATCATATCTGAGAAATCCATCACAGGGCCAAGACTTGAACTTGTTCCAATGACGATACATATAAGAAAAAAGAGATTGAAAACATTGTTCGTAATTTTTCGTGTTCCAAAAAGTTTTTCACCCCAGGCGCCAAACAAGAAATCGAAACCTTTAAGGCCATAATAGGACCAGGATATCATTGTGCTGAATGCAAATAGCGTGACCGCAATGAGTAAAAGATAAGGAAACCAGCTCAAAACAGATCCATAAGCTGCCGATGTAAGCTGAACGCCCTGAATGCCTTGACTTCCAGTTTCAACGCCTGAAAAAATTATCACCAGGGCTGTCATCGTGCAAATGATAACGGTATCAACAAAAGGCTCTAAAAGTGCTACTATGCCCTCACTTACAGGCTCTTGTGTTCTTGCAGCAGCATGCGCTATAGATGCAGAACCAACGCCGGCCTCATTCGAAAATGCTCCACGCTGAAATCCAAAAATAAGCACACCAATAAAACCACCTTTCATGGCGTCAGGACTGAAAGCCCCATTCCAGATTTGCATTAAAGCCACATCAATACGATCTATATGCAGAAAAATGATGATAAGAGATGCCCCGATATATAACATAGCCATAATGGGAACAATTCGTGATGTGACCCTTGCAATGCTTTTTATGCCACCAATTATTACAAGCCCAACAAGTATTGCCATCACTATACCATACCAGAAACCACTGCCACTTATTTTTGGAAAAAATAACGCAAGTTGCTCAAATGCCTGATTGGCCTGCAACATATTTCCACCTCCGACAGCGCCCCCGATTACCATTATAGAAAACAAAAAAGCCAGAATAATACCAAGACGTGGAAACCCTTTTGTTGCAAGACCATATTTCAGGTAATACATTGCGCCACCTGAAACTCTTCCTGAAGCATCGATGCGCCTGTATTTCAACCCAAGTGTACACTCTGCAAACTTAAGCGACATGCCAAACAAGCCTGCAGCAATCATCCAGATCGTTGCTCCCGGCCCGCCAATGGATATGGCTATTGCAACACCTGCAATATTACCAAGCCCGACTGTTGCTGACAGGGCTGTTGTAAGTGCTTGAAAATGTGAAACCTCACCTTTGGATTCAGGTTTATCATAACGGCCTCTTATAAGCTGAATAGCGTGACCAAAAGCACGGAAATTAATAAAACGAAGGAAAACTGTAAAAAATAAACCGCCTGCCATCAGCCAGATAACGATTAGTTTAAGTGGAGCTCTTACAGGCACTCCCTTATCATCGGTTACAATCTTTCCGTTGCTATCATAGATTTTTTGGTCGTAAATACCAAGTTCGTGAAAAGGATCAAGAAACAACACTTTTGACAAACCGTCAACAAAAGGCGTAAAAGCCTCATTTATTTTTATGCTGATTGATTTATGCTCATGTTGCACAAAAAGGCTGTCAGAATTATTATTCTGTGTTGCTCCCGCCTGGAAAGCAAATGTGCAAACAAAGAGAAATAATATCAGTTTTTTCAAAATCGGATATTTACATTTTTCTGATTTTACTTTTTAGAAGCTAGTTTTTTCCCTGCTCTTTCATGGCTTCAAAATAACTTTTTGTTTCACGCACTACCACACCTGAAAGGAGCAGCATGGCAATCAGGTTTGGAATTGTCATAAATGTGATAACCATATCAACAAAATGCCAAACGATATCTAAACCCCAAATGGCACCAAAAAACACAAACAGACCATAAAGGTAAAGAAATGGCGTAACGGCCTTTTCTCCAATAAGATATATGGTTGCGCGTGAACCATAATATGACCAGCTTATGATCGTTGAAAACGCGAAAAGCAATAAACCAAACGAAATAATGTGACCGCCCATGCCATCAATGCCAAAAACGTGAAGACCTGTATTCATAGCATCTACTGTCATTCCAACACCTTTGCTGCCTGTCTGCCATGAATCGGTTACAATAATCATGAGGGCTGTCATTGTACAAATAATGATTGTGTCAATCATAGGTTCGAGTAAGGCAACAATACCTTCGCGGGCCGGATATTTTGTTTTTGCTGCAGCATGGGCAATTGGTGCTGAGCCCTGACCAGCCTCATTGCTGAACAAACCACGCCTTACACCCCATATTAACGTCATTATAAAAGTAGAACCTACAAAACCTCCGGTAGCTGCAGTGCCTGTGAAAGCTTCAGTAAAGATTAATGCAAATGCTCTGGGAATCTGGTCATATTCTGCAATTAGGACAGCCATTGCAGCCATAACATACACAATGGCCATAAAAGGAACCAGTCTGGATGTAACATCAGCTATTCGCTTAAGGCCTCCAATAATTACAAGCAAAACCAGCGAAGTAATAAACAAACCTGATACCCAGTTCGGAATGCTGTAGTTTGTGAGCATTGCATCGGCCATAGAGTTTGACTGTGCCATATTGCCTGTGCCTAATGAGCATAGAATGGTTGCAGAAGCAAAAATGAGTGCAAGTATTTTGGCCCACTTTCCAAGCTTTTCTTTTAATCCGAACTCCATATAGTACATAGGTCCGCCGGAAACAGTACCATCGCTGTTAAATTTTCGGTATTTCTGCGCCAGGGTTACTTCCGAATACTTGAGCATCATTCCAAGAAAGCCTGTTATCCACATCCAGAAAATTGCGCCCGGTCCGCCCAGATAAATCGCCAGTGCTACGCCTACTATGTTTCCAGTGCCCACAGTTGCTGAAAGAGCAGTCGTTAAGGCTTTAAAATGATTTACATCACCTTCGGCACCTTTAACATCATACCTTCCGGAGACAACACGAAGTGCATGTCCGATTTTGGTGATGTTAAGGAAGTTTAACCGGTACATAAACCAAATCCCTGTCGGAATCAGCAGGATAAGAATTAGGTATCCTCCAACATAATTGTTGTACCATTGAATTCCCTGATCAATTAATAGTAGAATTTCATTCATGTTTTTTCGTTTCTGTTGTTATTACTTTAAAGTAAATAGGCTATTCCTGCAAGTTTTTCAGGCGTTTAACGCGATTTAACGAAGGTGTTTCCAGCACAAATTTTAAAAAAATGTTTATTAACTACAAATAAAAGAATCTGTTAAGTGGTAGATCCAGATTAAACATCTGGTTATTAGAATTATAAAAGTTAAAATTATTCTTTTTGATTGTCAGACTTGAAAATAATATGACCAATTCTGCATTCAAGACAGCGTTTTGGGCTGCAATAAAATTTTTTCAGATGAAGTAAAGATTGAGATTGAAGGGCATTTGAAGCATGTACTCCAATCTTGTCAAATTTTCTGATTATTTCATTGTTTTCAGCGTCCATATTCTCAAGCAACACAAGTGCTTTGTCTTTGGCCTGTTCATTTTCATGAATCAAACCGTATGTAAAAAGCATTTGCACGACTGTATTTATTATCAAAAGAGAAGTTGCATTCTGTCCCAGATTTTTTTGGTGTCCTACGGAAGGAGTATCGAAACGAAAATGATTGTCCCAATAGGAAGAAGCATTTACAACAAAGTATTCTTTAATCTGCTCCGGAGTTTCGGCTTGAATTATTTTGGAAAATAGACGTCCGTTTTTATGAATCAAAGCTGCAAACTGAGATAGCCTAAGTGTTGGAAAATTTGCTGGTCTCATTCTCATAAACCGCCATTGCTCAGCCTTCAAAGTTGTTAGGTTGTATTTTTTTTGCAGAAATTCAAATTCTCTTTTTAAGCTTTGGGGATAGGGGTCAATAAACTCGCTTTCAAGCAGTCCGGCTGTTCCAAAGAGAATGGCTTCAAGCTGAAACAGCTGATCACTGTGGCGCAAAAGTATTTGAAAAGGCAGATTTCTGGCAAGTTGTCCGAAAGGAACATCGTTTACTTTAAGTCCGAAGTTCGACAACAAACGCTGATAAAACGTTACCTCCCAGTCATTTCCGGTTTGTGATAATATTTGAATAACATCTTCGACTTTCATTTGAAGCCGGTCAACAATCATTCTGTCGAGCCAGGATAGCCATGTGAAACGTTGAATCTCTCCTGCAAAATTCTCGCAAGGAATCCAGCGTTGGCTGTCAATGAATGAACGGTAGCGAAGCAATATCGTTTCGTCAAAACAGTCTTTAACTGAAAGAACAGGGATTTCTTCCCGAAGTGTTGTAAAAGTTGTTTTATCAGCATTATAGACCACATGCAGTATTACGTTGTCGTAACTTTTATCAGCATGATGCCGATGATTATACCAGTCGGAAGCACTTATATGAATTTCCACATTTCCTGCCCACACTGTGTTGTCAATCATGATGCGGGCGTTCAGAAAGTCGGGGCCTGAATCATCGTTTCGAAAGCCTGGATGGATAATCTCAATCAAATTTCCATCTTCTGTTATCAATGGAGCACGCAGCAGTTTGTTTTCCCAGAGGTAAATCAAAAATATTTCCTTCATTGAGCTGGAATTAGAGTGTCGTATTTAAACCTTTTCGCAAAATACATTTTCACACTGCAATGAAAGAAATTCATTGAAGGTAAGTTGATGCGTTTTGAAAAGATAAAATTAACAAGCCTTTGCATATGTGAACTGTTTTTTCTTTAAAAAGAGAGCAAAACTGAAAATATTACAGTAACGAATTAACTTATAGGTTCATGTATTATATCTAATTGATTTACTGACAGTTCATTAATGAGTTGTGACACATGTGCAAAAACATTTTGAAACAACTTGCGAAAACACTGCAGATTACCTACTTTTGTACTTTGATCAACAACTGGATTCTTTTGTGATGGCTGATACAAGCATAATTCTTTCTGGTATTGAATACAAAATCAGAAAACTGATAGATGAGAATTTAAGCTTGAAGAAAACAGTAGCTGATCTTCACAATGAGGTCTTAAACTTAAGACTACATGAGAAGGAATTAATTTTGCAGAATAAAGATTTAACTGAGAAAATAGAACAAAAAATAATGGCTGACGCGTTCAGCAGCGAAAAAGAAATAGAAGAAGGAAGAAAGCGTATTCAAGCTTTAATGCAGGAAATAGAACAATGTATTGCTTTAATAAATAAGTGAGTAGACAGAATAGTTTGAACTAAAGAATGGATGAAATATCAATTAATATAAGCATTGCCGACCGACCTTACAGGCTTACCATCAGCCGGGAAGAGGAAGAAAGGCTGCGTAAGGCAGTTTTGATCATCAACGATCGGATCAAAGCCTACGCGAAAAATTATGCTTACAAAGACCGCCAGGATTTATTGGCCATGGTCGCTTTACAATATGCAACTTCATCCTTGCTTTTTGAGTCGGAAGTAGCGTTCAGAGATAACCATCTAACAGAAAAGTTGAATGGCATTGATCAATTGCTAAGTACTCATTTTAAGCAGTAGAGCACTTTGCTGCACCAAAAGTTCTTTGAAAAGATAGTACCCGCCGGATTCAACATTATTGTAAACTCAACATTACAATTGTACCGGGTTTGCTCTTTGTCAGAAAAACAGGCCTTATTCCTTTCGGGGAAGTTTGCTACGGCAAACCATTGGAAGTTTGCCTGGCTAGGCACCTAAAACGTGTCGTAAAGGGGTTTACTTACTCCTTGAACACAGGCGGGTACTTTTTTATCCTTCTTCCATTAATAACTTAATAACGAATAGACTATATGGAAGAAAGCATGATTATTTACATCATTCTGTTTATTGCAGGTGGTGGTGTTGGAGTTCTTTTATCCACCACAGCTTTGCGTAAAGCAGTGCTCAAAAAGAGCCTGATACTGCTTGAAGAAGCAAAAGAAAAAGCAGAAGTTTTAAAAAAGGAGAAAATCCTGCAAGCAAAAGAAAAATTTCTGCAATTGAAAGCAGAACATGATAAGCTTACCGGAGAAAAAACCCGTGAATTACAAAAACTTGAAAACAGAGCTCAACAAAGAGAGCAAGTAGTTAACCAGAAATTTGAAGACTTTAACAGAAAACAACGTGAGCTGCAGCAACAAACCCAGCAGCTAAACCAACAACTTGAATCCCTAACGAAAAAGCAGGAAGAAGTTGATAAACTGAAAGAAGACCTTAGCAAAGTACAAGATCAGCATCTGCGTCAGCTTGAATTGATCTCTGGCTTGTCTGCCTTTGATGCTAAAGCGCAACTTATCGAAAACATCATGGAAGAAGCCAAGTCTGAGGCCATGGTTTATGTACGTGAAATTACCGAAGACGCTAAACTTACTGCCGCCGCCGATGCGAAAAAAATTGTGATTGAAACAATACAACGCACGGCCGCAGAACATGCTATTGAAAACACTGTAACAGTTTTCAATATTGAAAATGACGAAATCAAAGGCCGAATAATAGGTCGTGAAGGTCGCAACATCAGGGCGCTGGAAGCCCTCACAGGTGTTGAAATCATTATTGATGACAGTCCTGATGCAATTCTCCTTTCAGGATTTGATCCTGTTCGCCGCGAAATCGCCCGTTTATCTCTTCACAAACTGATCACAGACGGCAGAATTCACCCTGCCCGCATTGAAGAGGTAGTTCAGAAAACCGAAAAGCAAATTGAGCAGGAAATTCTCGAGACAGGCAAAAGAACAGTTATTGATCTGGGAATCCATAATCTGCATGGCGAACTGATCAAAATGATTGGCCGCATGAAATACCGTTCTTCATACGGACAAAATCTTTTGCAGCATTCAATCGAAGTTGCTAAACTCAGTGCAACAATGGCTGCCGAGTTAGGATTAAATGTTAAAACTGCCAAAAGAGCTGGTTTGCTTCATGACATTGGTAAAATCGCTGAAAACAATGAGGCTGAGCTCCCACATGCTATTCTTGGAATGAAGATAGCTGAGAAATACAAAGAAAAACCTGATGTCTGCAATGCCATTGGAGCTCACCACGATGAAATTGAAATGGAAACGCTCATCTCACCTATTGTGCAGGTTTGCGATGCTATTTCCGGAGCGCGCCCTGGTGCCCGTCGTGAGGTGGTGGAAGCCTATATTCAACGCTTGAAAAAGCTTGAAGAAATGGCGCTCTCATATGATGGCGTTGTAAAGACGTATGCCATTCAAGCTGGAAGAGAATTGCGTGTTATTGTAGGCGCCGACAGAATTTCAGACGCTGATGCCGATAAGCTCGCATTTGATCTTTCCAAGAAAATTCAAACTGAAATGACGTATCCTGGACAGATTAAGATTACTGTAATCCGTGAAACCCGTGCTGTGAGCTACGCTAAATAGCTTACGCATTATCGTAAGATGGACAATATTTTTCTTTTTGATTGGTTTATGCTTTAATCAAATTGACACTTTATGAAAAAATATTTCTTCTTAATGGGTTTTCTGCTGCTGGTATTTAATAGCTTTTCACAGAGCCCTGTAGGAGAAGGCGGTAAGCAAATTAATTTTGGAACCGGTCTTTCAAACTACGGAATGCCACTATATTTTGGGATGGATTTTGGTGTACATCCGGATATCACTGCCGGTTTTGTATTATCAGCGCGCTCTTATGGTAATATCGATTATGGATCATCAGGCCTTTTGGTTATTGGCGTTGCCGGAGTTGGAAACTATCATTTTAACCGTTTGCTAGAGCTGGATTCTGAATGGGATTTGTATGCTGGTCTTAGTCTTGGTTTTGTTCATTGGAATTATGATAAGAACTATCCAAATGCCAAAAACTCACCTTTAGGATTGGATATTCAGGTTGGTGGCCGTTATTATTGGAGTGATTGGGGCGTAAATGTTGAGCTTGGAGGCGGCAATGCTTTGACTGGTTTCCGAATAGGTTTATCATATAAACTTTAGAATCTTTCGTAAGAACAAAAAAAGAGCCTGTCATTTATGACGGGCTTTTTTGTTAATGAATTTTCTGAGGCCTAAAAATGAGCTCTCATGTATATAACTAAAAATTGAAAAGCGATAATTCCAACCTGATGACAATAGTCCAATCAAACAAAGGTGTACCGATTAAAAGGAGGTCTGACGTTAAAAGTGCCTTCTGAAAAAAGAAATATTAGTCAGTGAATAAAAAAACGGGCTGTCTGATTATACCCAGACAGCCCGTTTAAAAATATCTTACTTTTTATTGATTATTCCGCCGGAGCGATAGTGTAAGTAAGATTTGTAATATCGGCTGTAACCACATACATTCCACCCGTTGCAGGTGTTGGAATGTTTGCTGGATCTGGATCGCCAATAGCACGATAAACTAAAGGACCACCTGCACTTGTTCCAGTGGCATTTGTTCCATACATTGGTTCCCAATTACCTAAGTTAGTGATGAATTTGATGTTTGCAGCTCCAACTAGCGTTGTTTTCAGGAAATATACACCACTACCTGATGTGAACATAGGTAAAGCAGCATTATTGTCCCAACCAGCAGCACAACCATCACCTAACATAAAGAGAGGAGCAGCAATGCTGTAAGTCATGTCGTTGGTATTGATAGTAACAACATAAAGACCAGCGGCCTCAGGGGCTGGAATACTAGCTGGGTCAGGATCGCTTTCAGTTGCACGATAAACGAGGTTTCCACCTGTACTTGTTCCATTAGCGTCAGTTCCATACATTGGTGCCCATTGACCTAAAGTAGTGATAAATTTAATGAATTTACCAGCACCATTAAGTGTAGTGGTGATTGAATAAATTCCATCTGCACCGGCCAATGGAAGAGCGGCATTGTTATCCCAACCTGCAAGACTGCCATCACCTAACATAAACATTTCAGGGGCTGCTCCAGCAGGATTAACTGTGAAAGTGTAGATTTCGGTTACTGCATCAATTTTAAATGTAATGTCATAAGTTCCATTTTCAGTAGGAACGAAGTTTCCATCGTTGTTGGTTGTGAATTTGTCAGCAGCCAAACCTGCCATCACTACCTGTGGATAACCAAACGATTTTCCATCCCATGATTGTCCTTCTCTGATTTTGAATGAACCTAAAGTTGAAACTTCAACGCCACTGAATGTCCATGTGTAGTTAGTTTCGTTTTCTACGACTGGAGCTTGAACCATTAGTGTTAGATCCCAGTTATGTTGAGCACCATCTACGACAAGTCCATCACCAATCAAACCAAGTTGAGTGTTTGTGTAATTGAATAAATCAAGATCACCTGTTCTTGTCATTGTAGCAGTGTAAGGCTCACCTAATTTCCAAACCATTTTGGCTGTGTATTTTCCACTTGTTTCGTTGGCGATGTTCGCACCACCTGGAACAAGAGCATTAACTGCACCACCAAAATTGGTATTTACACGAACACCAACAACGCCGCCACCAAGGTCAAGATCTGGATCGATTACAACTTTCCATCCATCAGAGTAGCGGAATTTGTAATCAGCCTTTGTCATAGTAACATTGGTTGCTTCAAAAGTCATAGTATTCAGGTCAAAACCTTGAGATGCCATTGGTGTACTTCCACCCCAGCCTCCTGGAGTAGCAGCGCCAATCAAACCCCATGTGTGAACCGGAACGATGACAATTTTGTTCAGTTCAGTGTCCAGTGCTACATGGTATAAACCATCAGCTGGAACAGTGAACTTGGTTTCAGTTGCGGCATAAGCACCACGCCAGAAATCATGCTTTGGTTCATCTCCGATACGGTCAGCTTCAGGAACAACGCCAAAACCAGCACCTGGGCCATAAGTTGTTTTAGTTGCACCAGCAACTTTTACAATGTTGAAACCATCGGCACCACCTTTAATTGCAACGTAAATGTCAAGAAGACTTGCACGGTCCGATTGATTTACTTCATTCTTAGTTGGTTTCAGAAGACCTTTGATATCATAGGTTGTGAGGGCAGTACCTGCACCTTTCAGATAGATACCATCTTCAACGATTGGTTCCGGATCTGGTTTTGGGTCATCATCTTTTTTACAAGAAACCATTACAACGCCGACGAGCAAAATAAAGCTCATAAGCTGTAGTAATTTTGTTAAACTGTTTTTTTTCATAGCATTTAATTTAAGATTAGTGAATAAAGGTTAAAAAATTATTTTTTAAAAAAATGATTTATTGAATTGCAACAGGTGGTTCAGCAAGTTTTGGGTTTGAATCAATTGCCCATTGGGGAATAGGAAAAGTATTTCTGTCAGGCGAAGAAACGCCTTTTTCCCACCAAGCCTGATTGAATTTTCCAAAACGGATCAAGTCGCTACGACGATGTGCTTCCCAGAAAAACTCTCGTCCGCGTTCTGCAAGAACATCATCCAAAGTGGCATTGCTGAAAGGGGCAACACCTGCTCTTGAGCGAATAGGATTGATATATTGGTCTCCATTTTTTCCCTGACGGATCATTGACTCAGCTTTCATCATAAGCACATCTGCATATCTGAATAACGGAAAATCATTGCTCAGATTATCCTTAGCTCCCTTTTTGATTTCAAATTTTGATACTCGGGCTCCGGACATACGAATCTGAACGGCTGTATAGCTTGCATCCATGTTTATCGCAGGAATAAAGGGATCAAAAATTAATGGTTCACCGCCGGCACCCTGATCATTAATTGGGGAACCATCTGATGCGTACTGCTGTCCAACAAGGAAATAGCCAGCTTTTCTTGCATCACCATCCTCATAGGAGTTGTAATGATCATACATAGCAGCAAATCCATTCCATGGACCAGCAGTCATGTCAAAAGTCAGATTACTGTTATAGTGAAGCGTGCGCATGTGCAGGTTAAAACCTTGATAATTATCCTCGTCATAAGGAATTACAAAGATATTTTCAGTTGAAGTGGAATTGTCGGTAAGAAAAGGCTTCAATGGGTTAGAATCAAGAGAGTACTGTCCAAGAAGAATTACACTGTCTGCATATTGCTCAGCTTTAGCCCATTGTGGTGAACCTGTATAAACTTCTGCATTCAGATATATACGTGCCAGAACTGAATAGGCAAAGCCTTTGGTCACGCCAGTTTTTGTAGTACTGGCAGGAATTATTGGTGCTTCATTAGTGCTGATGCGTTAAAATTTAGAAATCAAAAAATTCATATTGTTCTTTGACATTTTGGTTTGATTGAGTCTCTGTAAGCAGTTCTTTTATATGGGTTTTATCAAAAGCTGAGATACCCAATATCTGGATAATCTCATAAATTGACAAAGGACTTCGGAGCATGTGCTTGACGTATGCAACTGTCAGATAGGTGCATATGGCCACCCATACATGGAGGTTTACTGCATTTTCTGAGTGTCCCCAAAGCTTTTTAATAGTCAGGTTTTGTTTTATCCACTTGAAGAATATCTCGATTTGCCAGCGGTTGCGGTATAATCGAGCAATCTCAAGTGCCGATGCTTCGAAGTTGTTGGTCAGAAAGACAAGCTCGACCTCTTTTTCATCATCGTAGTATTCCACCAACCTGAGCGACTCGGGATACAAGCGTTTAGATTTTGGTCCCGCGAGATCGATAGTCTTGTCGCTTCTGAGGCCGGTATTTTTATCAAGGTTGAAGTTCTCCTCTACAACAACATAATCCAGTGTTACTTTCGCCCGGGTGACAAAGAATGAATCGGCTTTGTGCATTCGATACAGAGCAACAAAATCGATGTACGCCTTATCCATCAGGTATATCGCTCCTGATAAGGGTACTATTTCATCAAGTATATTGCTATCATGGTACTTACCATCGGTAATGAAAATAAAGGTTGGAATACAACCTCTCAAGTCAAGCAAGGTGTGAACCTTTATTGCTCCTCTGGAGTATTTACCTTTCGCCCAAGTGAATAGCTTAATACTCAGGGATATGGTCGTTGAGTCTAGAGCAAAAACATCATTGTCAATGTCGACATTAGGTATTGAGATTTTAGAATAAAGAGGTCTGACCAATTTTATAAGGGTCTCGCCAAAGTCAGCGAAGATCCTCCAGTCTCGTTTCTCATTTGCCCTCGAAAGAGTCGATTGATTGACATTCTGCTTAATACCCAGGTGATATAGCTTTTTCCGGTGTGCTTTCAGGCAGACACAAATATCGCGCAGCGAGTTGCGTGCAGTAAGTTGACCGAAAAAGAGTTGAATAAATTGGTTCCAACAGTTTAACTCTCGAACCCGATGGTTTCCATTGTAGCGGGCTACACACTTTTCAAACTCATACCTGTTGATAACCTGTAACAGCTGAGCAAAGACATACTTACCAGAATTCATAGTTCTACGTTTAATGGCGTAAAACTACATCTCAATTCAAATCAAAAAATCAAAGAACGCTTATATTATATTTATTATCAAATGATTACAAAGGATATTGAAAAGTTAACGCATCACTAGTAATTTAACCCATTGAATTTTTTTTAGTAACGAAACAGTAATTAATGCATTTATAAATTCCAACATTATGAAGAATAAAATATTACTCCTCTTGCTGGCCTTTATTATTAATAGTGCCGTAAGTCAAACAACTGAATACAAAGATTTAGTTTTAAGTGTTGAAAAGAAGCTAACCAACAGCCAAACTTCCTCAATAGTTATTCTGAAGTTCAAGCCTGGCAAACTCCTTCAAATTAAAACAGTGGATGGAAGGAAACTGGTAGCTGATAATTATTTTTTACTGGATAACTCCAGGCTGTTGATCAGGCAATACAAGGCTGTATCAAATGCTTTAGATACCATTTCTTTGCAGGACATTGTATCTATAAGAGGTAAAGTATACGGGGATACCGGGCGAAAAATGCTGGGAGGAATTATTGCGATAGGTAGTCTGCCATTGGGATTTTTTCCTGTTTTTGCGACAGCCTGGGGAGGTGGTCCGGCATTTTTGGTTGCCTTGCCATTTGTTGGTATGTCGGTTGCAGGATTAAGTATGACAGGCGCAAGAAGATTCAACACAACTGATAGATGGGAATTGAAAATTATTGACAGATAAACCGGATACTTATTTTTTTCAGAAACTATATATTTGATATTTAAGCCATTGAATATTTTTTAGTAACGAAACAGTAATTAATGCATTTATAAATTCCAACATTATGAAGAATAACATATTACTCCTCTTGCTGGCTTTTATCATTAATAGTGCCATCGGTCAATCAGCAGTTTCCAATGATTTAATATTGATTGTTGAAAGGAAACCATTCATTAGCAAAACATCCTCAGGTTTAATCTTAAAGTTTAAACCTGACAAACTTCTTCGAATTAAAACGGTGGATGGAAGGAAAATAGTTTCTTCCAACTATATTTTGCTGGATAACACTATTCTGATGAACAGGAAATCCAGAAATGAAGCGGCTGAAACAGATACTATTTCTTTGAAGGACATTGCCTTTATCAAGGGAAAAGTTTATGACGATTTTGGCCGAAAAATCGGAGGTGGAATTATCGTGATTGGCTGTCTCCCTTTGGGAGCATTTTCTGCACATGTTGTGGCTTTATTTGGCGGTTCGGCATTTATGGGTGCCCTGCCATTTATTGGTTTGGCTGCTGTAGGATTGAGTTCTATGGGAGCGAGGAGATTTAATACGACCAATATGTGGAAATTGAAAATTATTGAAGAGTGATTCTTGTTTTTTTTCTTTTCTGGATTTAAAGATCAGAAAAATCAAGATTCAGCGCAAATGCTGTTCGAAATCAAGTTAACCAGGTTGACAGGGGTTCAATCAAAACAGCATTGTCAGCCTGTTGAGGTGTTGAGGAATGAATAGATTGCCAGAGTTTCCAGTCTTCTACCCTACCCCATCCGCAGAATCTTTTCCATCTTGCGGCCTTTTGCCAGTTCATCCACCAGTTTGTCCAGATAACGTACTTTTTGCGTTAATGGATTTTCGATTTCCTCTACCCTGTAACCGCAGATCAGACCGGTTATAAGATGCGCATTTGGGTTGAGGTCTGCCTGCTGAAAGAAAATTTCGAAGCTTACTTTTGTTTCGATGAGTTCATGCAGTTTATTTTCATCAAAGCCTGTCAGCCATCCAATCACCTGATGCAGCTCTTCTTTTGTTCTGCCTTTTTTCTCCACTTTAGTGAGGTAGTGCGGGTAAACCGCTGCAAATGTCATCTTTGCCATCTGCGCATTGTGTTTGTCTGTAGTATTCATTTCTTTGATTTTCAGTTTATTATTTAAAATTACTTCAAGCGTTCTAACCGGCCTTTTCTTTTTACGATGTTTTTATAATCCCACTGAATTTCTCTCGATTTTTTCAGCCAGCGTTCGAGCTCATCAGGACTTATCTGCTCAACAGAGGTATAGAATAGTGAGGCATCTTTGAATTTTCCGCCTTTTACATTCAGTTGGTCTTCTTCAAAATCTGCCCCGCTCCAAAACATCAGACGCAGACCTGCTTTCTGTTTACTGTAGCCAACGATTGGATTACCATCTATAAACCAAACAGGGTGTGCATGCCAGATTTTGCTTTCAGCTTCAGGCAGTTGGCTGTCAATTATTGTAGCAAGCAGATGACAGATTTCCTTGTCACCTGCGGCTTGCTTATCGTTATAGGTTTGAAATTCTTTATTCATGGCGGTAAAAATAGAAAAAATCAGAAAACATGAAATGTGAAGATTAAAAACGATCTCGATGCATACCTGATACCTACTCATGCAAATTCACATAAAGCATACCTAATCAAAGTAACATCATCGCTGTTCTTTAGCTTTTGATGGCTGATTTATCAATGATTTCGAAAGACAATATTTGTTTGTTTGTGTACTTTGTTGACTTCGCTTTGATTAAGCATTACATTTGGCGAACGTTCTTTTTTATTATGAAGCTATTTAGTACCTAAACGCTTCTTCATTGGTTAGCTTCCCCGACCTTTAATAAAATGGAGGCTAATTGTCAAAATTGACCAATTAATTGAATTTATCATGAATAATAATATAAGACTCAGTATTCTCAAGAAAAGGCACTTAGCCCTCATTTTTGCCAGTATAGCTATTATTATGGCTATCTGGGGATCCTGGTATTATGTCCAGGAAAAGGAAAAAATCAAATTGGCCAGTGAAAGTACTATTTCGGCTATTGCCACCCTTAAATCTGACAGGATAGAGGTGTGGTTCAAGGACGAACTGCTGGATGCTCAGCTCATTGCAGGCCATGCATTTTTGATCGAAACATTCAACAAGTACCTTGAAACCGGTTCAGAAATAGAAAAGCGTAACACATCACTTCTTCTTAGCCAGATCAAAGCTGAACATGGTTACCATGAGTTGTTTATCACTTCTTCTGGCGGTGATATTATCGCATCGGGACGAAACATGCAGGCAGAACTATCAGCTACGGAACTTAAAACAGTCGAACAAGCAATCACTACAGGTAAGAGTGTGTCAACAGGTCTTTTTCGAACTTTACTCAATGGCAGGGAATCAAGTCTCATTTCCTATATTTCACCCATTGAGATCAACGGAAGCATTCAATATTTTGCCCTTGTATGCAGAATGGATCCCTATTTAACTTTGTATCCATTGGTAGAAAGTTGGCCGGTTTCAAGCCAAACAGCTGAATCATTTCTTTTCAGTGTGGAAAAAGACAGTGTTTTGTATTTAAATAACCTGAAACACTTGACCAACACTGCGCTGAAGTTGAAAATGCCAATTTCGCAAACCAACCTGCCGGCCTCAAAGGCAGCCAGGGGGTATAGAGGGATTGTAAGTGGCATAGACTACCGGGATGTTGATGTGGTTGCCTACACTGGAAAGATTAATGGCACTCCTTGGTATATTGTCTCAAAAATTGACGAGAGCGAGGTTTATGCCGAAATGCCATTGGTCATGATGCGTGTCGCAGCGCTTGTTTTGATAGGCATTTTGTTCACCGGTATTGCTGTCGGGCTGGTTTATAACCTGCGCCAGATGTCAATCTACAAGGAACTTTATCAAAAAGAGAAAGAAATTTGGCAGCACCAGGAGAAATTCAAAGTAACAATAGATAGCTTAGGCGATGGCGTCATTCTTACCGATACAAAAGCCAAAATACAGTATATGAATTCTTTGGCAGAAACACTGACCGGCTGGAAGCTTCGCGAAGCACGCGGAAGAAGTCTTAGCGAAGTGTATGAAGTGAGAAATGAAGAAACGGGACAAAAAGAGAACAACATACTGGAGAAAGTGATGAAGCATGGTATCGTCAAAGAACTTGCCAACCATACTCTTCTGATTTCAAAAAGCGGAAAAGAGATTCCAGTTGTTGACACCGGTGCCCCTGTCCACGATTCTGATGGCTCTATCCTGGGCATTGTAATCACTTTTCATGATGAAACAGAAAAACGATTGCAACAAAGGCTCATTAAAGAAAGCGAGGAACGGTTACGTTCATCCCTCGAAAACCTGATCGAAGGCTGCCAGATTATCGGTTATGACTTTACCTATCTCTACCTGAATAAAGCGGCTATCAAGAGCAGCCGCAAACCAAAGGAAGAACTTTTGGGAAATACAATGATGGCATGTTATCCGGGCATTGAAGGATCGGAGATGTTCAGCACGCTGAAAAAATGTCTGGAGCAGAGGGTTTCAGCAGATTTGGAAAACGTATTCACCTATCCTGACGGAGAAGTGAGGGATTTCAGGCTACGCTTCGAACCGGTGCCTGATGGTATTTTTATACTTTCGGAAGATATCACTGAATCAAAAATTGCAAGGGATTTCATTCTGAAATTCAAAATGGGTATTGAACTTTCAGCCGATGTCGTTTTCCTTACCGACAAAAACGGGGTCATTACTTATGTAAACCCTGCGTTTGAAAGGATTTTTGGATATTCCAAACAAGAGGCCATTGGAAAAACACCTGGACTGATCAAATCAGGACAATTGTCCAATAAGGACTACGCAAAAATCTGGGATACACTTCTTGAGGAAAAACCCGAGTACCGCGAGATTATTAATAAAACAAAAGATGGTAAGCTGCTTTATTTTGAAGTTTCAATTAATCCAATAATCAACGATACGAACGAGGTAATTGGTTACCTCGCCATTGAACGTGACATTACAGCACGCAAGCTTGCCGAAAAGGCTCAATCGCAACTAACAGCCATCATTGAAGCTACTCCGGATTTCATTGGTACCGCAGATTTGGATGGGAAAGCGATATATATAAACAATGCAGTCAGAAAAGAGTTAGGCATTGAACCAGATGAAGACATCTCCAACTTTAGGATTACTGATTTCCATCCTGAATGGGCCAGCAACCTCATTTTGAATGAAGGAGTAGCTGCAGCAGTTCAAAATGGCAGCTGGCATGGAGAAACAGCATTAATATTAAGGGATGGAATAGAAATACCTCTTTCTCAAATTATTATTGCTCACAAATCCGCTGAAGGAGAAGTTGAATACTTTTCAACCATTGGTAGGGATATTTCCGAGAGAAAGAAGTTTGAAGCAGAATTAATTGAAAAAACAACCATACTGACGGCATTCTTTGACAATACGCTAACATTAATAGCATTGCTCGACAATGACTTTAACTTTATCAGCGTGAATCAGGCCTATGCCGCAGCAGATGAAAAGGAGGTAGATTTCTTTGTAGGGAAAAACCATTTTGAACTGTACCCTTCAGATGCGGCGGGTATTTTTGAAGAGGTTGTAAATTCAAAAACTGCTTATCATGCTGTTGAGAAACCATTTGTTTATGCTAACAACCCTGAACGGGGTATTACTTATTGGGACTGGAGTCTTGTGCCACTGTTGAAAGGCAATGGTGAAGTTGATTCATTGATTTTCACATTATTGAATGTAACAGATCGGGTGAAGGCCAAAGCAGAATTGGTTGAAAGCGAAAGATTCCTTAATTCCATTTTCAATTCGGTCAACGATGCAATATTTACAATATCCATGCCCGATAGGGTAATCAGAAGTGCTAATAAAGCCGTAAGTGATTTGTTCGGATACAATATTGATGAAGTAGTAGGAAAGCCATCACGCATTTTTTATCCTGAAGAAAAGACATACATTGAATATGGGCAACACCTTTCAGCTGCAATCCTTGAAGATAGGCCATTCGTAAGGGAAGAGTTAGCATTTCTGAAGAAAGACGGGCAAAAAATACCTTGTGAAATTCAAAAAACGATTCTAAAGCACAGTGGCGAGGTAGATTTGGTTATTTCGGTGGTACGCGACATTACCGAAAGAAAGGAAATGATTGATGAAATCATCAAAGCCAAAGAGAAAGCCGAAGCAAGCGACACGCTTAAAACAGCCTTCATCAATAACATCTCCCACGAAATAAGGACGCCCCTTAATGGTATTCTGGGTTTCGGACAATTCCTTGCTAGTCCTGAACTCACCGACAACGAGCGTGCAGAATATTATGCCCATGTTGAGCAATCAAGCTACAGGCTTATGAACACCGTGACGGACTATATGGATATGGCTTTGATATACTCAGGCACTATGGAGGTTAACAGGAGAACTTTGATGTTTCGCCCATTTTTTGAGAAATTGATAGATACGCTCAGACCACATTGTGAAACAAAAGACATCGCTCTTACTGTAGAATTACCTGAAGGACCAGCAGATCATGAACTATATACGGATTCTGAATTCATAAAGAAAACTTTTACATTGCTCTTCGAAAATGCAATTAAATTCACCGAAAAGGGTAGCATCAGCTGCGGATACCGTATTCTGCCCGGCTTTATAGAGGTATTTGTTACAGATACCGGAAAGGGAATTGATGCTGGGAAACTTGATTTAATTTTTGAGATGTTTGCACAGGAAAATATATCAAACACACGCGGCCACGAAGGCAGCGGACTGGGTCTGACGATAGCCAAAGGCATGATTCGCTTACTTGGCGGGACTATTGCTGTGAATTCTGAAAAAGGCAAAGGCTCCACATTTTCATTTACAATTCCCACCGACAGAAAAGGCTCAGTAATAACGCAGGTGGATGTTCCTAGGTTGCTTAAGAAAGCGATGGGCAATGTCACCGTACTTGTTGCAGAAGACGATGAGTCAAACTATATTTATCTCAAAACTATATTAAACAGCTTAGGGTGCCGGCACATATATGCTGAAAATGGAGCTGAAGCGGTAGAAAAATGCCAAGAGAACTCTGAAATCGACCTCATCCTGATGGATATTAAAATGCCGGTGATGAATGGTATTGAAGCCACCAAACAAATTCGCAAATTCAGACCCAATGTACCAATCATTGCGACTACAGCCTACGCCCAAACAGGCGATGAACATCGTTTTCTCGAAGCAGGCTGTAATGATTATATTGCAAAACCTATAAATAAGAACAGATTGATAAAGCTCTTAGACAAGATTATTGTTTAAATTGTTTTGATTAGATTCTCATTTTAATGGGGTTTGTGTTTTTATAATACCTCTGTTCAGAGTAGTTTGTAACTACTCTGTTACGATCTATCTGTCTCCAGACCGTAAGCAAATCAATTAACTATTTGTTTTTCATGGGTATCATTCATCTAAAATATTGATTTAGATTTGGTCAGAGACAGGAATGAAACTTAAAATAGTAGCAAACTGCGCTGAACGGGGGGTTTAACTAGGATTTATATTTGTCCTTTTGTTTCGGCAAAAGGACCAAAACCATTTGCCCAAACGATGGCTCGCGCACTCTTTGAAAACACAAGAAATCCTGGCAAAAAAGTGGGCTCTACTGCG
>Ga0208244_100576_pt1 | contig 32256 bp, 29 predicted proteins | sample SubbioCR12Aug_5A_FD_184828 | JGI IMG/M metagenome (GOLD analysis project Ga0208244, IMG submission 184828) | Serpentinite rock and fluid subsurface biosphere microbial communities from McLaughlin Reserve, California, USA - CR12Aug_5A (SPAdes) | ecosystem: Environmental > Terrestrial > Deep...
CTCTGGTTGGGGCTACAACGACTTGACGATCTGTCGTCGATGTGGAAACTGTTGACCACAACACCTATCTCCCATCCCTCTTCTTTCCCCCTTGTGTCCAGCAACCCAGGTTATGGGTAAGGATCAGTTTTACAAAGGGGGAAGTGTTTCTCCTCCCTTTGGCAAAGGGAGGTGGGGAGGGATTTAAAGAAGTCATTTATTACCTAAGGATTGAAGGAAATTCTCTCTTTCAATCCAGGTGTCATCACAGTCCTTCCCTCCCTGTCCACAATAAGACATTCCACCCCCTCGAGCCTCTGACACAAAGTGTATCCCTTTTCAGTCCCCAATACAAAAACCGCGGTGGCTAACCCATCTGCCATCATGCTATCTTTTGAGAGGATTGTAACACTCTGGCATCCATCTGCGGGGAAACCCTTTTTCGGGTTGAGGATGTGGTGATACCGTTTGTCCTGATGGAGAAAGAATTTTTCATAATCTCCCGAAGTGGCGATGGCTGAATCAGACACGGAGACCGTTGCCATGACCTTCTCGGCCGATCTCGGGTGCTGGATTCCGATTGACCAGGGTTGATTATTTTTAAAACCTTTGGTTCTCAAATCTCCGCCGGCATTGATGATAAGGTTCTTATATCCCAGAGAGGCTAAGATTCCGAAAGCCCTGTCAACGGCGTAACCTTTGGCAATTCCTCCGAGATCGATGGCCATTCCTTTCTTTTTCAAAAAGACTTTCCCATCGGATCGGGTTAAAAGATTCCTGAAATTGACCAGGTTTAAAATCTTCTTTACTTCTTTGGAAGAAGGAGGAGCTCCTCTTTCTCTGGCCTTCCTCCAGATCTGTATGAGGGGGGCGATGGTGATGTCAAATGCACCTTCGGAAAGTCCGGAAATCTTCTGTGACCTCTGAATCACCTCGAATGTCTCCGGAGAAACCTTTGCCCATTCCTTTCCGGCAGAGCGGTTAAGACGGGAGACATCGCTCGTCTCAATCCACGGGCTCATCAATTGCTCAATCCCCCTGATCTCTTGAAAAGCCTGGAGGCTGGCCTTTTGGGCTGCCTCTCCGTCTTCGCTGACAAGGGTAATTTCGATCACGGTCCCCATGGAGACCTGATGATACTTATGTAAATTTGTAGAATGGGAGGGAAGGGGATTAACGAGCAGGAGGAAGACAATGGGGAAAGTTAGATAAAAAAAATTTTTTCTCACAAAATTACACAAGGGATGTTCCCAATCATCTCCCTTTCCTCTGGAGGCTGTGTTGTAATTAGAGTCTGTTTATAAATGCACTTTTCTCGTCATGCCGGACTTGATCCGGCATCCAGAAAGTCTTGAAAGAACTGGATTCCGGCTTTCGCCGGGATGACGGCCTTTTTGGGAACCGTTAGTTTATAAACAGACTCTAATTAGCCATTCATCCTTCGACATGCTCAGGACGAGCGGCTAAGCGATAGATTTTTAACATGTCATAGTCCGTTCGTGGTGAGGCTCTCGAACCATGAACGGAATTGTGACACAGTCTCCTGGTGATAGAGGGCAGGGGGAACAGGCGATGGCCACCTCTACCTGACATAGCCTTCTTTCTTCAGTTTTTCAAAAATCTCTTTTGCCTTATCGAGGCTATCAAAAACCAAAGCCGCTGTGATGGTTGCTCCTGAGACAGAATCGACTTTGGCGTCGAAGGAGAAGGGTTTGAGGATCGATTTTCCGACGGTCCGGCTCTTCAATCTCTTGATGTCCTCATCTGTCCAATGGAGATTATCGATTTTAGTCAATTGGACAGGGACAATATCAATCACCTTTCCCGTTGAATCGAAGGTATAGATGAAAAAGGTGTCATGGCAGATATCACAGACGGCCCGGCGGCTTGCCAATTTTGAAAAGAAGTTTTCCTGCCGGCCTCCCAGATCGACCTTTCCGGCATAGATCGGGTCGCCATCCTTGAGCGCGATCTTTTCGATATGAAGGACTTTTCCGCCGGATGCCTCCATTCCCTTTCTTGCCCCTTTTAATATCTCTTCTTCTGTAAGGGGAGGTTTCAAGGCATCGCCTTCATAGATGGCGCCCTTCTTTGGTTTCAGAAGGGCGAGGTTATACTGGAGGACGACTCTTGTTTCAGCAAGGACATTTTCCGCCGATTCGGTCAGACCCAGATGGGTGCTTACCACCACTCCGTTTCCCCGTGCATCCTTTCTCACCCAGATGGTGAAAGGCGTTCGAGGGCCTCCGAGAGCCATATGGGCATCGAATTTTGGATCGCTGAAAATGGGATAGGGGATATGATACTCCTTTCTGAAGGTTTCCACTTCTTTAGGGGTATTGCCAGCTGCGATTCCGATCATCTTCACCTTCCCCTTTAATTTGGGATCCTTCTCGATGGATGAATATAATTCAGTGAAGATCGGGGCCTGCCTCTGGCAATTGACGCAGTAGGTGCTGAGCAATTCTACGAGGATCAACTCTCCTTTGATCTCCCGAAAAGTAAACTTCGCCTTTTTGGGTATCCCGAGGTAAGTTTGCTCCTCCCTGGTAAGAGGCTGGGTGAAGGTAACATTAGGGAAGGGGATGGCAAAACCAATCTGCTTGGTTTCTGCCACGGCAGATGGAGGGAGGTAAAAAGCAAGTAGAGAAACAATCCAAAGGGTGCGAAGTGGTTTTCTCATGGCGGTTTTGACTCCCCAAATCATTAATAAAAAGCAGTAATGATAAAAAGGTACACTAAAAGGTGTACGAATGCAAAGACAAAAATTGTTCATCGAACAGGAGGGGAAGAAGGCAGAAATAACAAATTACCAACGCCTATCGCCAATTGACTACCCAATGAAGAAAATAGTTGGTATTGGCAATAGAACGACAAGGCTGGTATAATAACCCCGAGGCGGATGAGGAAATCATCAAACCGAGAAGGGAATATGGCAGGAAAAGTCAGCGAGTCGACATTGAAAGTCATTCTACTCCATTATACCTCCCATCCGGAAGAGGTTGTGGCGATGGCAGCAAAGCTCTGCTACAGTCCTTCAGACCTCAAATCATTGAAGAAGAGGATTAAGACCAAAGACCAGAAGAGTTTTGTTGAAAAACTGATGAAGATGGGCCACATGAGTTCCATCGAACATGCCTCCTTCACCTTTGCCATCGAGGGAATATCAAGAGCCTGCAGTCACCAACTGGTGAGGCACCGGCTTGCCTCCTACTCCCAGCAATCGCAGAGATATGTCAGTGAAGCGATGGGTTTTAATTATATCATCCCTCCAACGATTAAGGCGGATAGGGAACTGAAGAAATATTTTAAAGACTTCATGGTCCAAGCCCAAAGAGCATACAATAAGATCACCACAAGGCTCCATGAAAGAGGGATCCAGGGGGAACTGGCCAATCAGGATGCACGGTTTGTCCTTCCCAATGCCGTGGAGACAAAGATCATGGTGACGATGAACGCCAGGGAGTTGTTACATTTTTTCAGGATGCGCTGCTGCCGCCGATCCCAATGGGAGATCCGACAGGTGGCGGAGGAGATGTTAAAAATAGGCAGGAAGGTGGCTCCCAAGATATTTGAGAGAGGAGGCCCAGCCTGTCTTTTCGGCCCATGTCCCGAGGGTGAGTATAGCTGTGGAAAAATGAAAGAGGTGAGAGAACAATACCTAAAAAGGAGGGTTAAATATGGAGCAGTGGCAGCAGTGGTTTCACGAGAAGCAGGTTGAAAGGACGATTAACGCATTGAAGAAAAATAACTTCGAGGCTGTCTTTGTCCCGGATTCCAAATCCGCCTGCGAAGAAGTGATGAAGCAGATACCGGATGGAGCCACTGTCGGAGTGGGAGGATCGGTCACCCTCGGGCAGATTGGATTACTGGAGGCTCTTGGCAACCGAAAAATCCGCTTCATCTGGCCCATGCGTCAGGGAAAGACGCCGGAGGAAGTCCTTGATCTGGTGAGGCAGTCCTTTTCAGCCGACCTCTTTCTCTCAGGCACGAATGCCGTGACCGAGGATGGAAGGCTTTTCAATGTCGATGCTTCTGGCAATCGGGTCGGGGCGATGCTCATGGGGCCTAAAAAGGTGATCATCGTCTGCGGGGTCAATAAGATCGTAAAGGATATTGAAGCGGCGGAGAAGAAGCTGAAAGCATGGATTGCTCCCCAGAATGCCAAACGGCTCGGCAGGAAGACCCCCTGCGCAGAGACAGGGGTGTGCGCGGATTGCAAATCTCCTGATCGAATCTGCAATATCTATGTCACCCTGGCAAAAAAACCGAGCCGAAATGAAATGACAATCATTTTGGTGGGAGAAAGTCTGGGAATCTGATCCAGAATTGCGGATTTCGCCTGCCCGCCGAACCTGCCTTCGCCGAAACGCTCCGTGCAGGCAGGCAAGTTCTTTGGCAGGCGGGGAATGCGGATTGCGGAATCCTAAAACACATAGCGCTGAGAGCAGAGTGCATAGCGTAAATGATTTTGGCTTTAGGTAACCTCTAATAATTCCCAATTTGTCACTCCCGCCCCATAACAAGTACGGGATAAACTCCGGCGGGAGTCCAGTAATGTCAAAAACTTATGGATTCCTGCTTTCGCAGGAATGACATTTTTAGAGATAACTTTTACTCGTATGCGCTATGCTCTCTGCTCTTTGCTTAAAACGATGCGGGCATCCACGGCTATTGCCCCTTTCTCCAATGCCATCAACGGATTGAGATCGATCCCTTCGATTTGTGGAAAATCGATCATCAATTGTGAAAGCCTAAGCAGGTTTTCAATCAGCGCCTCGATGTCCAGAGGTCGTTCTCCCCGGACTCCTTTGAGGATGGCGGAGGATTTTAACTCCGAAACCATCTCTTCTGCTTCGGAGCGATTGATGGGAGCCACCCGAAGGGAGGTCTCCTTCAGAACCTCGACATAGATTCCACCCAGGCCAAAGAGGATGACCGGACCAAAGGAGGGATCCCGTTTGGCCCCCAGGATGACTTCTTTTCCCACGGAGATCATCTTTTGAAGTAGCACACCGGCCCTATTCCCCGGATTCAGGCTCATCACCCTGTCATAGGCCTCTTCCGCCTTTTTCAGAGAATCGATATGGAGAATCACTCCGCCCACATCCGATTTGTGTGAGATTTCCGGAGAGATGACCTTCATGGCTGCTGGAAATCCGATCTTTTCAATGGCCTGCCCCAAATCTTCCTTTCGATGGACCATCTGATAGTCGGCCACGGAAATGCCACAGGCCTGGAGGACTTCAATGGCCTCGGGAAGGAGAAGGTCCCTTTTCTCTCCCATTGCTTGTTGAAGAATTGAAGCGACGCGGCTCTGATTGATGGGATAGGAAGGAGGATGCTCCTTTGAAGTCGTCAATCTACGGTAATGATCCCTTGAGATGGCCAGAGCCGTTAAGGCATCCTCCGGTTCTGTAAAGATCGGGTAATCGAGGGCTCTCTTGATATAAGCCAGCTCTTCCTCATCGGTATTGTATTGAAGGGCAACCGGTTTCTGATAACGGGAAGAGAGCTCCTTGACAGCCTGGACAAATTTTCTGGAAGGCTCTTTCTCCTCAGCCGTTGCCCCATGCTGGAAAAGGATTCCGTGGACCACCGGGAATCTAAGAGCCTGTTCGAGGATGCTCGTGTAGAGGTCGAAGTTGAAGAGGTCTCCGAGATCGAGAGGATTGGTAGGCTGGATCACCTTTGCCCGAAAGAGACTATGGAACTGCTCCTGGAGTTTTGGGTCAGGGGGAAGAAGTCGAAATCCGTGCCGTTCTGCTGAGTCCGCGGCCACCACACCGATCCCTCCGGAGCGGGAGATGATTACGAGGTTTTTCCCTTTGCAGGGTGGCAGAGAAAGGATCTTCACGGCATTCACAAAGGACCGGAAATCCTTTGTGCGGATGATGCCAGCCTGTTTCAATGCGGCTTCCACGACCCTGTCGTCGTTGGCTAAGGCCGCGGTATGAAACTTTGCAATCTGGCGGCTTCCCTCTCCGGTGTTGGCCTTGTGGATGATAATGGGTTTGGAGGTGGAGTGGGCAATCTCCATCAATTCCCTTCCCCGCTCAAGGCTCTCAAGGTAGAGCCCGATGATCTCTGTCTGAGGATCCTCGATCAGATACTTAAGATAATCAATCTCACTGAGGTCCAGCTTATTTCCCATGCTCACCATTTTTGACAAGCCCACATTAGCGCTGATCATGTGGTTTGCATAGGAGAGAAGGACTCCTCCGCTCTGGGCCAGAATGGAGAGTTTGCCTTTGCTCACCGGTCCCCTCTTCAGTTTGACAAAGGGGACGACAAAGCCATTATCAACATTGGTAACTCCGATTCCGTTCGGTCCCACGACTCGGATTCCCCATTTTCGGGCAGTCTGAAGAACGGTTTGCTCAAGCTGGCCTCCTTCTTCTGAATATTCTCTGAATCCTCCGGTTTCAATAATGGCCCAGGGAATCTTTTTACGCCCGCAGGCTTCTACGAGATCCGGCACGGTTTGAGCAGGCGTGAGGATGACGGCCACATCGATGCCATCGGGAAGTTGATCAACGGAGGTGAGGATCCGACGTCCAAAGAGGATGCCTTCTTTTCTTCCGACCAGATGGATTTCCCCATTGAACTTAAATTCAAAGAGATTTTCTACAATGTTTCTCGCCAGATTGTCCGGTCTTTCTGAGACACCGATCACCACCACTGATTTGGGATAGAAGAGTTTGTCCACTTTTGTATCTCCTTTGGAGAAAATCATATCCTCAAACGGGGTGGTTTTCAATAAGCAAGAGATGAAAATTTGTAAAATTTTATAGACAAAAGAGGCCAACACTGGTAAAAATTAACTTTAGGAGACCCGATCCCAATCAAATACGGATTTCGTCTATTTAATGTTAGGGCATAGAGAGAGTAAAGAATGTTCAAGGCGTTCACATTTTTTATACTTTTCTTTTTGGCTGGCTATCCCAATGTCATTCATTCTGCGGAGTTTTCCTCAGATGCGCCGGAATATTTTCGAGATTCAACCAGGCCGTTCAAAGCCGCAGACTCGTACGAGCACGCTTTACACATTTGGAAAACTCCGGAAGACATTAATGCATGGATCGCTGCCAATTTCTCATACGACACGGCGCGAGCAATGCGACTTTCTGAATCCCAAAGAACAAAGAATGAGCAGTTCTCAATTTACCACCCCGTTGAATTCTTCAAAACGAAGACCGGTGTGTGCGTCGATTTATCACGGTTTAGCGTTGAAACGCTCAGATATATCGATCCGCAGAGCGATCCGAAGTATTTGATGATCGAGTTCAATCCGATTCAAATTAAAGGGAATACGCTTCGTTTGCATTGGCTGGTTCGTTTCAAGCGCGATGGCAAAACCTATTTTTTTGCTGACTCGAAACGCCCTGGTCATATTGCCGGTCCATACAATGACACGCAAGCATTTATTAATGAATATGAGCAATATAGGGGGCGAAAGATCATTGCTTTTAGGGAATTGGTGTCGTATCAAAAGCAGCGGCGAACTCAAGCACTGCAGCTGCCAGCAACAAAAAAGCCCTAACAACCGCAATAACCTGACGCGGATTAACCGGGTTAGGTTTTGGGATTTGTTATTCCCCGCGCAGGTGATGCAAATCGTTCGGCGAATAAAAATATGGGGTTGCCTACCACTCTTGAAGTGAGATATCATCTTGGTAGGGTGATCGCATGAAGATCGAAATTGAGAGAGAAGAGGATGGGCGCTGGATTGCTGAAATCCCAGACCTTCCTGGAGTCATGGTCTACGGCGATAGTCGGAACGAAGCTATCTCAAAGGCGGAAGCATTAGCCTTGCGAGTCCTGGCTGACCGGCTTGAACACGGGGAAGAAATTCCAGAGCTTAAGGAAGTGTTCGCGGTTTCAGCATGAACCGATGGCCATCTACCAAATCCCATACAGTCCTCGCTGCCTTGCTTCGCATTAGTCGTTGTTGGGGACGGGTTCCTATTTCCTACCGACTCGTTAAATTTTAACTTTCAACGTCTAATTTTGCCCCTATTGACTTTTCGTATGCTCACGTGCATAATTGTAATACAATAGCATCAGGAGGTGCTCCATGACTACAGCAATATCAATTAGACTTCCCCAACCCCTTGCGGATCAATTAGAAAACATAGCCAAAGAAACTGAAAGACCACGGTCGTTCATCATCCAAAAAGCTCTGGAGTCCTATATAGAAGACTACGCGGATCTCCAGGTGGCATTGGACCGACTCCATGATAAAACAGACCCGGTTATTTCAGGCAAAGATTTGAGGAAGTCCCTTGGCTTATAATATCGTTTACAAGAAGTCAGTCCGGCGAGATCTGAAGAAGCTTTCCAAGGCCGAATCTCAACGCGTTCTAAACCAAATTGAGGAAGAACTTTCAGAAAATGCTGATACCTATCCAGTTCTCAAGGGGCCGTTTGCAGGTTTGCGAAAATATCGTATCGGAGACTACAGGGTAATCTATGCCATTTTAGGAGATGATGTCCTTGTGCTCAGAATCGGTCACAGGAAAGAAGTCTATAAGAAAAAAATTTAACAAGTTGCTCAAGGGAAGCGCGGCATAAAACCACCTCACCCTTTTTCGGTTCAAAATCTTCTTTCCCTTAAAATCTGCTGGTGCAATTCTTCGAAATCCTTTGGAGGGATTGCATCCGACTTTCTCACCAGTTTGACGGCTGAGGTGGGGCAGGGGACAGCACAGACCCCGCAGCCGATACACCATTCTTTATCCACAACCGGAAAATCGCCTTCCATTCGGATTACCTTGACGGGACAGATGTCAACGCATGCTCCGCATCCTGTGCACAGGTCCTGATCCGTCTCCCTGAGAAAGTAGGTGGCCATCAGAACATCCCTCGGAATCTTCTTTCTCCGGATCGTCCCCACGGACCAGCAACAACAGCCGCAGCAGTTGCAGGTATGTTTGATCCCTTCACGAGCATTGTCAACCATATGGACCAGGCCGGCTTCTTCGGATTTCCGGATAATATCAAGGGCCTCCTGTTTTGTGATCTCTTTTCCTATCCCTTGCTCAATCAGATATTCTGCGAGCTCGTCATACTTGATGCAGTTCTCAAGAGAGTGGTTACATTGCCTCTTCCCTAACAACTGGGCGGTTGCCCGGCAGGGGCAGTTGACCAGAGCGATCTTGCGGACTTTCTTAATCAGTTCTTCCATCATCTCGAATGGGAATACGGCATGGCTTTCGGGTTCAAACGATGGAGTTGCAGGGACATAACGGAATGCCTTTGTCTCAGTCTCTCCGTAAGCTTTCCGGAGTTCCTCATTCTTGGCATATTTACTGATCAGTTCCGCCATCTTTTTTGCATTTGGAGTATCGACTCCCTGCCAGAAGAAGGTCTGGGGAAAGCCGTATCCAAATTGCTGAAGGGCATATCCCATCTCCCGGTTCTTCAACCGTTTCGAATAGAGGAGACCCCGCTGAGCCAGATTGGATAGGATCTGCTCCACTTGATCCTGCGGGATGCTCAGATGGGGTGTGATCTTTGACACTGGGGCTGGCTCAAAAGGGATCGTTTTTGTGGGAATGGCCAAAGCCACCTCCGCCTCCTGAGGAGTGAAGTTTTCCCTGAGGATTTCAAGAAGCTCTTCCTTCTCGGGATAACCCATACCCAGGGAGGCAAGATGTTTTGCAAGTTTATGATAAATGGTTTCTCTCATAGAATCACTCCCTTATGATAAAGATCTATTTGCAAAAAAAAGAGCAGGGACGTTATTATCCTGCTCTTTTTTTATATCGGGAGGAATAGTAAATTGTCAACCAGGATTCAAGACATTTCAATCTTGGCTGTATTTCTTTAAATGTTTAACGAGGATGATGAGCATTAAAGGGATGATTGCACCGACTACGGCAACCGCTCCTCCAACAACATAAATGCTTGGGCCTATGTCTTCGACCGTCCGTACGACCTGCATCACGGCAATGGAAACCATGGCTGCCAGGATGCACATCAGGATAATGATACTTACGATGTTAGCGGCGCTTAATTTGATATTCATGGCTCCCTCCTTTTATCGGATGATGACAGAAATGAAAGATTCATTTGTGTCTAATCTCATGGTCAGCCAGTCAACCAAAACTTAGAATTTCCCTTAGCCTTATTTCTTCACAACCACAGGCTCAAGCCCTGGAACCGTGACCTCTTCTTGGGTTGCTTTTTCCTTCTTTAAGGCCATGGTGACCGTGGTTCCGATGAAGCTGAAGAAGAGGATTGCAGCTGGAACCAGCTGGAGAAGAATGATCACCGCACCAATGGCCACAAAGACCCAGAGGGTGGCCCCCGCCTCTTTCAGCTCAACAGACCGGGCAAACGCTGGAGTGGCAAGAAGCGCCATCACTGCTCCCATCATCCCTGCTTTTAACATTTCTCTTTTTCTCATGATTTGTTCCTCCCTTTTTTTGATTTTATTAACTTCAACCTCTTATACTGCATTCTAAATGCCAACGTTAACATTTTTGACTTATATTTTTTAACAAATTGATTTTATTAAGTTTTTTACTAAAGAAATGAAAGACAAAAAATTGGCCCCACCCATATCTGTATTTTTTAACTATACATAAAGCAGGGTTGGCTGCGGGATATTTTATATAACCAATTGAAACATAAATGAATTTAATGAATAAAATTAATATTCGCCTTTATTCTTTTTATATTCATTTGATATTTCTTCCCGGTATGAGACTTTAAGGTTAGCTTGAAAGGAGTTGCCAAAAGAGTCTGATTTAAATTTCTGAAAAGGGTTGACGGTTTGAAAGGATTGAATTTATAATTAAAGAAATTTATGAAAGGTCGCTTCAATTTCTGATTACACCGATTAGGATCTAATTACACAGATTAGAGTCCATTGAAATTAAATAAAAACCCGTGTAATCGGGTTTTGAAATCTGCGTAATCAGGGAGCGAAAATTAGTTTTTTAGAGCTCTCTAAAAAAATCTTGGGGGATTTCTATGTGGGACTATACGGAGAAGGTTAAAGATCACTTCTTGAATCCAAGAAATGTAGGAGAAATTGAGAATCCGGATGGAGCGGGTGAAGTGGGTTCGCTTGCCTGCGGGGATGCCCTGAGGCTCAGTTTCAAACTGGACGAACAGAAGAGAATCAAGGAGGCAAAGTTTAAGACCTTTGGTTGCGCCAGCGCCATTGCCTCATCCTCTGCCCTGACGGAGATGATCAAGGGAATGAGCCTTGAAGAAGCGGAGAAGGTGACCAATCAGGATATTGCCAATTTTCTTGGAGGACTTCCTGAAGAAAAGATGCACTGTTCGGTCATGGGAAGGGAGGCCCTTGAATCCGCCATAGCCAACTATCGCGGCCAGAAGGTAGTCAAAGAGGATTTTGAGATCGTCTGCAAATGTTTCGGCGTGACGGATCGGGAGATTATCAAGGCGATTCGGGAGAACGACCTCAAAACCGTGGAGCAGGTGACCTATTATACGAAGGCGGGCGGGGGATGTGCTCAATGCCATCCGAAGATTGAAGCCATCATCGAAAAAGTGAGAAAGGAGATGGAGAAAGAAGGGCTGACCCCGAAGCCTGAGAAGAGGAAGCTGACGAACATTCAGAAGATCAAACTGATCGAGGAGACGCTGGGAAGGGAGATCGTTCCAGCGTTGAAAGCGGACGGGGGAGATATCGATCTGATCGATGTGGATGGGAGCAAGGTCTATGTCGCGCTGAGGGGGAAATGCTCTTTCTGCCCCAGTTCGGAATTTACATTGAAACAGTATGTCGAATCGAAATTGAAGGAGTTCGTGAGCGATGATATCGTCGTGGAGGAGGTCAAACCGTGAGGACTGTTTATGTGGATAATAATGCGACAACCCGGGTAGCTCCAGAAGTGGTGGAGGCGATGCTGCCTTACTTCTCGGAGTTTTATGGAAACCCCTCCAGCATGCATTTCTTCGGAGGACAGGTTCAAAAGCAGGTGAATGAGGCGAGGGAGAAGGTCGCTGATTTTTTAGGAGCGGAGCCTTCGGAAATCGTCTTCACGAGCTGCGGAACCGAAAGCGATAATGCGGCCATCTTCGGGACTCTCGATTCTTATCCCGAAAAACGCCATTTCATCACCTCTCGCGTAGAACACCCTGCGGTGATGAATGTATCCTCCTATTTGAGCCGGAAGGGATACCGGACCACAGAGATCTCGGTGGATCGCGAGGGGCGGTTGGATCTCGATGAATTGAAGGAATCGATTACGGATCATACGGCGATTGTCTCCATCATGTATGCCAACAACGAGACCGGAGTGATTTTTCCCATCGAAGAGATCGGCCAGGTCGTGAAGTCAAGTGGAATCCCTTTTCATACCGATGCGGTCCAGGCTGCCGGGAAGATTCCCCTCAATATGAAGAAGGCGACGGTGGATCTGCTTTCCATCTCCGGCCATAAACTCCATGCACCCAAAGGGGTCGGAGTCCTTTATGTGCGGAAAGGAACCAAATTTTCTCCTTTCATGATCGGCGGCCATCAGGAAAAAGGCAGAAGGGGAGGGACAGAGAACGTCCCCTATATCATCGGCCTTGGGAAAGCATGTGAGCTGGCGAAGAAACATCTCGAAGATGAAAATACGCGGGTCAGGGCATTGAGGGATTATCTCGAGGTAAAAATTTTAGAGAAGATACCGAATACATTGGTCAATGGAGACCGGAACAATCGCCTGCCCAATACCCTGAGCGTCAGTTTTGAATATGTGGAGGGGGAATCGATCCTTCTGTTGCTTTCCGATTTGGGGATCTGCGCTTCATCAGGGTCCGCCTGCACCTCCGGTTCACTCGAACCTTCACATGTTCTCAGGGCGATGGGCGTCCCCTTTACAGCGGCCCACGGTTCCATCCGTTTCAGCCTTTCGATTTATAATACCAAAGAAGAGATGGACTATATCGTCGAACATCTCCCGCCCATCATTCAGAGGTTGAGGGACATCTCCCCCTTCTGGAAAGACTATTTAAAAAGCCAGGGGAAGGGATAGGAATTCAGGGCAGGTACGATTAGAAAACCTCCCAACTATTTCAATTGGAAGATCTCTTCAGGTCATTACCCCCGAACTTCAAAAGATAGTTTTTCAATCTTTCTTTGGTTTTCATTGACAAAAAGTAGTTGAATGTGTAGGATTTTTTTTTATAAATCACCCCTTGCAGTTCAATAATCGTTAGGCTGAGAAAATATGTCATTTAGGTTAAGATACATAGGCCAACTATCTTAAGAGTCGGGCCATATCGTTTTTTCTTTTATGCAGGGGATAAGGATGAACCTCTCCATATTCATGTTGAACGTGATGATAAGGTTGCCAAGTTTTGGCTTGACCCTGTCAGGCTGCAAAGGAGCGGAGGATTTGGCAGGACAGAGATCGCCAAAATCCACAAGATCATTGAACAAAATCGGACTAAATTAATGGAGACATGGGATGAGTATTTCACCGATTGAAATTGAACTTCCAAGAGCTGAACACGCAAGGGTAACCAATGATACTTTAATTGTCGATCTAAGTGATGGGAGAACAATCTCGGTTCCTTTGGAATGGTTCCCACGCTTATTACATGCAACTCATGAGGAGCGAAGTCATTGGAGGCTAATAGGTAGAGGGCATGGAATTCATTGGGAAGAGATTGATGAAGATATAAGCGTAGAAGGATTGTTGGCTGGTAGACCATCGGGGGAAAGCCAGCGTTCTTTCAAAAAATGGATAGAGCAACGGCAATCTTGCTTAAGGCGCTCAACTGGACGCGCAAAAACAGCGCGCCAGTCAGTTTAGTCATTAAACTTGATTTCAATTGTAAATCTCCAGATCGTATAAAATGCCTTTTCTCATCTTTAGAGGTGAAAGTCACCGAGGAGGTTCATCAAATCCTAGTTTTAAACCTAGAGTTTTTGCTTCCATGCCATACAGTTAAGGAGCTCCTGACATAACCCGCCCCCACCTCTTCCGATAATAGCCGCCCAAGACAATTCAGCAGTGTCTCTTTTTCTTCCTGAAGTTTTTACTTCCCAAAAACCAAGGAAACGTGTATATTACACCCGTAAATCAAAGCATTCCTGAAGTTCTCAAATTTTTGAATTTTTAGGTTCCCTATTTGGTTCCGGCTATGCCGGGTTAGGAATTGGAGCAAGTAAGTACAAGTTGCCAGGGGATTCATAAAATCCCAGTAGTAAAACCTTGGGGTTCTTCCCTCTTTGCCCTACAATTAACGTGGTGATCTAAGGTCTCTTATTTTCATGACACTTATTCTCATGAAAATGGGGAACGGGAATATTGATTAAAACCCTGGATTCCCCTGCATCAGGTGCGGGGCAGGCTAAACCAAGTCTGGAATGATAAAAGAGAGGGTGAGATGGAGATTCGTGGACTCACTGCGCTGGTGACGGGTGGCTCTGGTTTTATCGGAGGGCGTCTGGCGGAGCGGCTGGCTACTGAAGAGGGAGTGTGTGTCCGCGCCATGGTTCGAAATCTGAAAAAAGCGGAGCAACTGCGGAAATTTCCGCTGGAGATTGTTCAAGCAGATCTGCTTGATTTGGATTCGTTACGTGATGCGGTCAATGGATGCGATCTTGTATTTCATTGTGCCGCTCTGGTCCGGGAGACCGGAGACCGGAATGCATTCTTTCGAACCAATGTTGAGGGCACGGAAAACATTCTCAAAGCCTCGAGCGAAGCCGGAGTCAAAAAATTCATCCACTTCAGCAGTGTGGCCGTGTATGGAATGAATCCGCCAGAGCGAACGGATGAAACCACAGCCTCCCAACCGTGCGGGAATCTCTATTGCGACACAAAAATTGCCGCGGAGAAGGCCGTGTGGGCCGCTCATCAGGAGGGAAGGCTTCCCGCTGTCGTGATTCAACCTGCCAATGTGTATGGGCCGCATTCCAACCCGTGGACCATTCGTCCCATCAAGCTGATCAATTCAGGCCAGATGATCCTCATCAATGGGGGGACGGGCCTCTGCAACTATGTCTATATCGATAATCTCATTGATGCGACACTGGTCGCAACCAAACGCGATCCATCCGTAGGACAGGCCTATTTGGTCAGCGATGGGAATGTCGTGATGTGGAAGGAATTCTTCGGATGCTACGCTCGGATGGCTGGAAAGCCGAACCTCCGATCTGTTCCTGAGTGGCTTGGGAGAACCATTGCCCTCGGGATGGAGATCGGTTCGAAATTTTCTAGCAAACCTCCCAAAATCTCACGCGAAGCCATCCGATACCTGACCCGGCAATCGCGCTTCAGCATCGAAAAAGCGAAGCGCGAACTGGGTTATCAACCACGTTTTTCTCTCGAAGAGGGAATGAGACTGACCGAACAGTGGTTAAGAGAGGCGGGGTATCTTCCTAAACCAGACCAAAGAAACCAACCTTATGGATTCTAAAGCCAGTCATTTTTCGTATTCTTGAATTTATTTCTTCTTCGGTTGGCTACGGTGAGAGAGGCACAAGGTTTGCAGGTCGGCCTCCATGCCACCCTGATCTTCGAGATCGAACGGATTTCGGTCCAGGAGAAGAAGCGAGTTTCCATTCTTGATGGTCTCGTAAAAAGTCGAAAACCAAAGAAAATGTCATGCTGAACTCGGTTTCGAGTCGTACCGACTTGGTTCAGCATCTAACAAAATCAAGAACTTACGAGACCCTGAAACAAGTTCAGAAGAAGGGTGACAAATTGGGACTTTTTATGAGACCATCATTCTTGACATACACTTTTTTTTTGATAAAATATGTATCAAAGAATGAGAGGGAGGAGAGACATGAAACGGACCAATATTGTCATTGACGAGCAGCTCATAGCCGCTGGATTGAAAGCGACTGGGATTAAAACCCGCAAAGCGCTGGTGGATTACGCCTTGCGTGACCTGCTTCGTCGTGAATCTCAGAAAAGGATTCTGGCATTGAAGGGAAAGGTCAAATGGGAGGGTGATTTGTCATCGATGCGTAAAGGAAGAGTTCGGTCATGATATTAATTGATACGACCGTCTGGATTGACCTTTTCTCAGGACAGGGTACTCCTCATGTGGCCGCCCTTGAATCGCTCATTGCTCGTAGAGAAGATATCTGTTTATGTGGGGTCATTCTTACAGAGGTTTTACAGGGAATACGAGATGATCAAGAGTATGCTAAGACACAAACCATCTTTTCCGACCTTTTGTACCTGCCGATGACTCGTGAGACATTTCTGCTGTCAGCTCATATCTATCGGTCTCTCCGGATACAGGGCATCACCATAAGAAATTCGATTGATTGTATGATCACCGCCGTGGGCATTGAGAACAAGGCAGCCTTGCTCCATCATGACAGAGATTTTGACCTTATTGCAAAACATTTTGATTTGAAAATCATGAACTTATCAATCTGATTGAGGTAGTTAAATATGCAGCTTAAATTATCCAATTATTAAACTTACTCGCCTAACCCTGAAAAGACTTCTAAAATATGATTTCGTCAGAAGACCTTCAAATCCAACTTCAAAAAGCATTAGCAGAATGTGCCTCATTAAGGGAGGAAAATAGAAAATTAAAGAAACTTCTTGGTCTGTCTTCTGGTAAAATTGTTCCACCTCCCAAATTTATCATTTCAGAACCACCAAGCCCATATACTGCCACAAGCCGTACAATCACCCATAACTCCTCGATAGAGGATCAGATAAATCTTTTCCGTTCTTTGTTCCGCGGGCGGGAAGATGTCTATCCCGTCAGGTGGGAAGGCAAATATGGAAATTCCGGATACTCTCCTGCGTGTGCAAACGAATGGAAGCGTCCCTTATGTGGTAAGCCCAAAACAAAATGTGCAGATTGCGAAAGCCGGGATCTCTTGCCAGTAACAGATGAAGTCATTAGAGGCCATCTCATCGGGAAACATATTATCGGGGTCTACCCACTTTTATTGGATGAAACTTGTTGGTTTCTTGCCATAGATTTCGATAAAAAGACCTGGCAGGAGGATGTAACCGCTTTTCTTGAAGTTTGCAGAGAGATGGGTATATCTGTGTCGCTTGAGCGGTCTCGGTCAGGGCAGGGTGGTCATGTTTGGATGTTCTTTGACCGGCCGGTTCAGGCTTCCATGGCCCGGAAATTTGGCTGCACAATCCTGACCCGTGCCATGGAGCAGAGGCATCAAATTGGTTTGGATTCCTATGATCGGTTCTTCCCAAGCCAGGATACTCTCCCCAAAGGTGGGTTTGGGAATCTCATCGCACTTCCCCTGCAATTTGCTCCTCAAAAGAAAGGCAACAGTGTTTTTATAGATGAAGGTTTCGAAACCTACCCTGATCAGTGGCGATTCCTTTCGACAATCAAGAGAACCCAATGGGACAACGTAGAATCTATTGTCCGGGAAGCATCGAGAAATGGAGCCATCATTAATGTTCGCATAAGTCTGACCGATGGGGAAACTTCTGAAGACCCCTGGACTTTACCGCCCTCAAAGAAGAGAATTGAAAAACCCATTCAAGGCCCCTTTCCTCAATCCGTTCGGTTGGTCCAGGGCAACCTGGTCTATATTGAGAAAAAAGGGTTACCCCAGGCCATGCTAAACAAATTGATTCGTCTTGCCGCTTTCCAGAACCCTGATTTTTACAGGGCTCAGGCCATGCGGCTCTCCACATTTGGCAAGCCACGAGTCATTGGTTGTGCAGAAGATTTTACCGATCATATCGGCCTTCCGAGAGGGTGTCTCGACGAAGCCCTATCAATGTTTAAAGCCCATAACATCAAAACCGAAGTTGAAAACAAATGTTTTGATGGTTCCTTAATAGACGCAACCTTTTGTGGTGAACTCCATCCTTCTCAGCAAGAGGCAGGCGAGAAGATGTTAGCTTACGACAGTGGCATTTTGTCTGCCCCCACTGCTTTTGGTAAGACAGTGGTAGCGGCATGGCTTATTGCTCAAAGAAAGGTGAATACCCTGATCTTAGTGCATCGCAGACAACTTATGGACCAGTGGAGAGAGCGGTTAGCGCTGTTTCTTGACAAACCTATAGAAGATCTCGGTCAGATAGGCGGTGGGAAGACAAAGATTACCGGTTGTATAGACGTTGGTCTGATACAAAGTCTCATTCGGAAGGGTGAGGTCAAAGATGTGGTGGCTGAATACGGTCAGATCATCGTAGATGAATGCCACCATATTCCCGCTTTTACCTTTGAGCAAGTCCTAAAACAGGTGAAGGCGAGGTATATCGTCGGCCTTACTGCAACCCCTGTTCGTAAGGATGGTCATCACCCGATCATCATGATGCAGTGTGGCCCGATTCGTTACAGGGAAAGCGCGAAGAAACAGTCAGCCACAAGCCCTTTTGAACACGCAGTCTTATCAAGGTTCACGGATTTCAGGCTGCCTGCTGGATTTACCGATCCCAAAATACAGGATATCTATTCAGCCCTTGTGGCGGATCGGCATCGCAATGAATTAATCTTTGACGATCTATTAAAGGCGTTAGAAATGGGAAGATCGCCCCTGCTGCTTACCGAGCGGACGGAGCATTTAGAATGGTTTGCAGAACATCTTAATGGCTTTGCCCAGAATATCATTATTCTGAGGGGCGGCATGGGCTCAAAACAACGCAAGGCATTAGCCGAACAGATTAAAGCAGTACCAGATTCAAAGGAAAGGGTAATCATTGCTACGGGGCGCTATATCGGCGAGGGTTTTGACGATGCCAGGCTGGACACGTTATTTTTAGCGATGCCTATCTCTTGGCGGGGCACGCTCCAGCAATATGTAGGACGTCTGCATCGGCTTCATGATAATAAGCAGGTGGTACAGGTTTACGATTACGTGGATATCCATGTGCCAACCCTAATGCGCATGTATAAGAAACGGCTTAAGGGTTATGAGGCAATAGGTTATACGGTTCAAAAAGAAAAAGGGGATTTAACCCAGCAGCAAATCGAATATGAATATATCCAAAGTGAGAGCATTTAAGAAATAACCCATCATCCCGGATATTTCCTTATATTATCCTCTTGTACCCAATATGTCGGGTGATAGTTTGGTTGGTTACGCCCTAAATAAGATGCGTGGTAAAAAGGACAAGTTTGACCTGGCGGGCACAATAATCGGATAATTGTCGGATGTTCTGGGCCAATTCAAACCTCAGATTTTCTAAGATTTCCAGCCGGAGGAGCCGAGAATCTGGGCCAGGGATTTGGCGAAGTTGTTCAGGACGGATTCATCCGGCAGGGAAACGGTCATTTTCAGGCGGCCATTTTCATCCTTTTCCAGGCAGTCAGCAAGACGGTTTTTGAGGCTTTCTGTGAGAAGAAGGGTTTCTTCCGTCTCTTCTTTTTTCGGAAACATCTCCCCTATGAAAGCAAAGGCCGCGCCCAGTAACTGGCCTCCTGCGGTTGCGATCTTTTCTTTCCGAGCCAGCCGCTCTACCTCCCTTTCGACCTCAGCTCTCTGACTCTCATCGATTGCGCCATCCGGTTTTGTTCCAAGAAGGATTTCCAACCTTCTTTTCAGCTCCTCCATGCCGCTGGCGAGATCGACCGTCGTTACCCTGGAATCCGGGTCGAGCGCGGCCAGGGCCAATTCATGTTTGGCCGAAAGGGTTCCCAGAAGTTTCTCTTCCAGGGTTTCTTCCGTTACGAGAAGAAATGCTTGAACAGGCCGTTTCTGTCCCATCCGGTGAACACGGGAGATTCTCTGTTCAAGGACCGCGGGATTCCACGGGAGGTCCACGTTGACGACGGTGTTGGCTGCCTGGAGATTGAGGCCGATGGCTCCGGCATTGGTGGTGATAAAGAGCTTACAATCAGGGTCTCTTTGAAACTCGTGGATCAACCCCTGCCTCTTTTTCTGCGGGATGGAGCCGTCCAACCTCACATACCCGGCCTTCCGTTTTATCAGGAGCGGTTCAATCAGGCCGAGCATGGTCGTCCATTCCGAAAAAAGAACGATCTTCCGATCTTCCTCTGCGATCAATTGATCGATCAGATTCTCAAACTCCACCAGTTTGCTGGAATACCCGGGCGGCACCTTATCCACCAGGAAAGTGCTGTTTGCCGCCATCCTGCAGATCAACAGGGCTTTTTGCAGTCGCAGAAGGTCCATCTCAGAAATATATTTCTTGCAGATAATTCTCTGAACAACTCGCATCTGTTGGTCATGGAGCGTAAGCTGTTCGTCGGTGGGCGGAATTCTCCTGATCTCCGTCGTCCTTTGAGGCAATTCCGACATGACCGTTTTCCTCGTCCGGCGGAGGAGGATGGGTTTCAGCCTCTCTCTCAACTCATCCAGATTCTTATATCCGAGCACTTTTCCTCTTTCATCGACCATTCTATACCGATTATAAAAACGGAATGCCGGCCCGAGGCGCCGGTCGTCAATAAACTCAACAACCGAATAAAGTTCATCAAGGCGGTTTTCCAGAGGCGTTCCGGAAAGAACCAGGGCAAACGGGGATTTAAGGGCTTTGATCACCCGGCTCGTCTTGGCCTCCCAGTTTTTAATCCTTTGCCCTTCATCAAGGATGATGAAATCCCATTTCACTCTTTCGATGGCAAGAAAATCCCGCAGAACCTGCTCGTAATTGCAGATCGTAAAGAAACACAGACGGTCGTATTGAGCCGCCCTTTCCTTGGCCGATCCCAGGACAACCTGATGGCTTCGATCTGAGAACCGCATCATTTCGAGTCGCCACTGGGATTTTACAGAAGCCGGACAGACCACAAGAACTTTTGAAATCCCCGCCTCCCGGGCAAGCAACTCGGCAACCCCTATGCCCTGGATCGTCTTGCCGAGCCCCATGTCATCCGCAAGAACAGCCCTTGCGGTCCCTACAGCAAAGGCAATTCCATCAAGCTGATAAGGAAGAAGCTCCACCTTGAGAAGCGTCTTTCGAAGAGGATGGTTCTTCGGATCTTTTCGTATTTTATCGACCTGGCTCTTAATCCGCTCCAGGTAGAGTTTTTTGTTAAGATATTCTCCGGCATCAGGGTAAACGACAACCTCATGCCCCAGGTTTTCTATCTTCTTAATACACTCTAAGAGATCTCCTGCGTTTTGAACTGGGTGGTTTAAAAAGGGACGGATAAGGGGCATAAGATGACGATCGAGATTATCGGGAGCCAGGACCCGCAACTCAGTATCATTTCCGTATCGAAGATAAACTGCCAGGTTATTAACCTTGTAAGGTGTATTTCTTAGTTTTTGGCTGAATCGTTTTTTGACCTCTTCAATCACATAGAGAATATGCTTGCATGTCCCGAGGGTATTCTTCTTAAAATCAGGGCAGGAACAGTATGATTCCCCTTCTTTCCAGCCCCTCAGGGCAACACGGTAACTTTTTCCCGAGGCGTGATTGGTTACGGTGTAGTCGGTCCACAATTCATTCCTGTTCATGGGAGTCAGTTTCATCTTTTCAATTCGAGCTCTTTCCAGCCTTTCCTCAATGGCCAGTTTTATAAGCTCATGGTCCTTCAGGCTTTCAACCGGCCTTCGCTCCGGCGGCGGGGCAGACAGGCCTAATGCCAGTTTTTCCTCGAGGATGAGAGAGAATGCAGCCCCGAGATGCACACATACGGTTGCACACCCGCTGCAACCAAAACGCAGAGATTTTGGCTTTTCAGGGGTTAGAGAAAAAGTGACGTTGGCATCGCCTAAATCAACCCTGAACAGGTCTTCCCCCCAGGTCACCTGCCCATCGATGTCAACATCGTATTTTCCTCCTTCCCTGATCAAACGTCCTCCTTCAGGCCCAAGGAGTTTACAGGCTTCGCGAAAAGTGAGATGTGAAAGTTTGTCTTTCAGATTGATCATGGTCATTCCCTCATTTTGTTCCTGAACATCTAATGGATATCCCCATGGTAGCTCTGGAGGGAGCGGACGCCGCCCTTTCCCTGTAGGGATGCGGCAATGCCTTTGGCAGCCGCGATGGCTGCGGCCAAGGTGGTGATATAAGGTAATTTGTATCTGATCGCTGTTTTGCGTATGTAGGAGTCATCCTCCTTGCTGAGCTTATCGCTGGGCGTATTGATGACGAGGTGAATCTCTTTGTTTTTAATCGCATCGGCAATATTGGGACGCCCCTCGTGCATCTTGAGAATTCTTTCGGACTCAATCCCGTGTTCCGCCAGAAATCGGTGAGTCCCATTGGTCGCTTTTATTTTAAAACCGAGCCTGTAAAATTCCTGCGCGACTTCAAGAACCGCCGGCCTATCCTTAGTCGAAACCGTAATGAGAACCGTCCCTTCGGAGGGAAGAAATTGCTGGGCCGCCTCCTCAGCTTTAAAAAAAGCAAGCCCGAATGATCCAGCCATTCCTAATACTTCTCCTGTGGAGCGCATCTCCGGCCCCAGAAGGGGGTCTACCTCCGGGAACATATTGAAAGGGAAGACTGACTCTTTGACGCCAAAGTGTCTGATGAATCTCGGTTTGAGATTGAGGGAACTCAATTTTTTACCAACCATCATCTGGGTGGCCAGACGTGCCATCGGAATGTTACAGACCTTCGAAACGATGGGGACCGTACGGGAGGCACGGGGGTTCGCTTCCAGGACGTAAACTCGATCGTTGACAATGGCATACTGAATATTCATCAAACCGACCACCTTGAGCTCTATGGCGATCTTTTTAGTATATTCGTAAATAGTATCCAGATGCTTCGGAGGGATGCTGATCGGTGGGATGACACAGGCAGAGTCTCCGGAATGGATGCCGGCCAGTTCAATATGTTCCATCACTGCCGGCACAAAAGCATCGCTTCCATCGGAAATGGCATCCGCCTCGGTTTCGATGGCGTTTTCTAAAAATTTGTCGATCAGGATTGGCCGTTCCGGCGTCACACCCACAGCAGCCGCTACATATTGTGTGAGCATTTCCTCGTCGAGAACAATTTCCATGCCACGCCCGCCAAGAACATAGGAGGGTCTGACCATCAAGGGATAGCCAATTTTCTTAGCCACCCCGAGGGCTTCCTTTAAGTTGCTGGCCATTCCGGATTCAGGCATTGGGATATTGAGTTTAGCCATCATCTTGCGGAAGCGGTCCCGGTCTTCTGCGAGGTCAATCGTTTCCGGTGATGTCCCGATAATCTTTACTCCGGCCTGGGCTAATTCATTTGCAATATTGAGCGGGGTCTGACCTCCGAATTGGACAATGACCCCTTCGGGTTTCTCTTTCTCATAGATGCTCAAGACATCTTCCACTGTAAGAGGTTCGAAATAGAGTTTGTCCGATGTGTCATAATCGGTTGAAACCGTCTCGGGATTGCAGTTGACCATAATGGTTTCATATCCCTCATCGCGCAGGGCAAAGGCGGCATGGACACAGCAATAATCGAATTCAATCCCCTGCCCAATTCGGTTTGGACCTCCACCCAAGACCATGATCTTTGGCTTTGCGCTGACCTTCACCTGATCCGGCGCATTGTAGGTGGAGAAATAGTAAGCGGCGTTCTTGACACCGCTCACAGGAACAGGCTCCCAGCCTTGAACCACTCCCAAGGAAACACGCCTTTCCCTGATTTTCTTCTCAGCGATGCCGAGGAGTTGAGAAAGGTAGCGGTCCGAAAAGCCATCTTTTTTGGCCCTCATCAATAAATCATCGGGCAAAGCCTTCCCCTTATATTTGAGTATCTTCTCCTCTAATTCCACCAGTTCTCTCATCTGTTCGATAAACCAGGGTTTGATGTAGGTTTTTCTAAAAAGTTCCTCTACTCCTGCGCCTTTACGGAGAGCTTCATACATAATGAAGTGGCGCTCACTGGAGGGTTCGGTCAGAAGATCCATCAGCTCGCTGAGGGATCTTTGATGAAAATCCTTGGCAAAACCAAGTCCGTAGCGGCCATTTTCAAGGGATCGGATTGCTTTCTGCAAAGCCTCTTTATAGTTTTTGCCGATGCTCATCACCTCGCCCACGGCGCGCATCTGGGTGCCAAGTTTATCCTGGGCGTTCTTGAATTTTTCAAAAGCCCATCGGGCAAACTTAACCACCACATACTCTCCTGACGGGGTATATTTTTCAAGCGTCCCTTCCCTCCAGTAAGGAATTTCATCCAGGGTCATGCCGGCGGCTAACTTTGCCGAAATCAAGGCGATGGGGAAACCGGTGGCCTTGGATGCAAGCGCAGAAGACCGTGAAGTTCTGGGGTTAATCTCAATCACGACGACCCGGCCGGTTTCAGGATCATGAGCGAACTGTATGTTGGTGCCTCCGATGACCTGAATGGCTTCCACGATATCGTAGGAATGTTTCTGAAGGCGTTTTTGTAATTCAGGAGAGATGGTGAGCATGGGAGCCGTACAATAGGAATCTCCCGTATGAACGCCCATGGCATCGACATTTTCGATAAAACAGACCGTGATCATCTGGTTTTTGGAATCGCGAACCACCTCCAGTTCCAATTCCTCCCATCCAAGAACCGATTCTTCCACCAGGATCTGGCCGACCAGGCTCGCTGAGATTCCCCGGCTTGCCACCGTGCGCAATTCCTCTATGTTATAAACCAAACCTCCTCCTGTTCCTCCCATCGTGTAGGCAGGACGAATGACGACCGGGTAGCCGAGATCAGCAGCAATTATTTCTGCTTCTTCTACACTGACAGCAATTTGGCTTCTTGGCGTATCGATACCGAGTCCTTTCATTGTTTCCTTAAAAATTAGGCGGTCCTCGCCACGTTCAATGGCATCGATATCGACCCCGATGATCTTCACGCCGTATTGGTCCAGAATGCCTGCACGTTTTAATTCTGACGAAAGATTTAACCCTGTCTGGCCGCCGAGATTGGGAAGGAGAGCGTCCGGCCGCTCCTTTTCGATGATTTCTTTCATCCTCTGAAGATTAAGCGGTTCAATATAAGTGACATCCGCCATTCCCGGATCGGTCATAATCGTGGCGGGATTTGAATTGGCCAGAACGATCTCATAGCCTAACTCTCGAAGGGCCTTACAGGCCTGGGTGCCGGAATAGTCAAATTCACAAGCCTGACCTATGACAATGGGTCCTGAACCGATGATCATCACCTTCTTGATGTCGTCACGTCTTGGCATAAAGGTTCTCCTCTGGATAATGGGTATCGGGTTGACCGATGGCGGGTCTTGAAGACGAATGAAAGTATAGTGTGGCTAAAGAAGAGTGTCAAGACAAAAAGAGGAGATTTCTGGAGAAGTCCAGAAATCTCTGATTACACAGATTCGAAGAGAGCGGAAGATAGTTTACAGAGTTCTCATAAATTTAATCGAAAGGGCCGAGATTAGGACGATAAAACTTCCCACAACCACCATCCAATCCATCCATGTGAAGCGCGGTTCGCGGTGAAAACTGCGTCCGGATATTCCAAACCCACGGGCCTCCATGGCTTCTGCAAGCTCATCCGCAAATTTGAACGCCTGAATCAACAGGGGGCCTGCAAATGCGGGCAGGTAAAAGATACTCCTTATACCTCCTTCAATGGGGATCCCTCTTGCGCGCTGGGCATCACGGATGTTTCGGGCGTGGCGGATAAGGACCGGAATAAATTGCATCGATGCGCTTAGCACAAAGGTGAAAGGATAAGGGAATCCCATCTTAAGCAGTCCATTGGACAGGAGTTCAGTCGGGGTAGTCTGGAAAAAGAGAAAGAAGACTGTTCCGATGTTGAGCAAGCGGAGTCCTGAGACAATTCCTGTCTGCAGGTCAAAAGCCAGCCAGGCGATGAGGAAGAAGGTGAGGACAGCAAAGCCTAAACCCTTTAAGAAATTGAACCAGAGCAGGCTGAGGCGAAGAAAGAGAACGAGGATGATCAATATTCCCAGTGAGGCGACCAGAAAGATCGAATGGCTGAAAGCCATCAATAAAATCATAGCCACGAATGAGAGGACCAGTTTGGAACGGGGATCGAGGGTCGATCGTTTCAAGTCTTATTCTCCCTTAAGCGTTTGATGGCCTGGATCAGTTGAAATCGGTGGGTGGGCCGGAGCCCTGCTTTTGCCATAGCCGTTGATTCAGCCATCACAACATCAGAAGGCCCGTCCGCAATAATCTTTCCGTCTGAGAGGATGAGCCAGCGGCTGCCGTGCTCGGCGGCAAATTCGAGGTCATGGGTCACAAAGAGAATGGTTTGTCCTTCCTCCCTGAGCCTGCCGAGAATGGAGGTTAATTGACGACGGGAAGGTTCGTCCTGCCCAGCCGTAGGTTCATCCAGGACGATGAGGTCGGGCTTGACGGATAATGCGGCGGCAAAAGAGACCCTTTTCTTCTGCCCCTCGCTCAGCGAAAAGGGAGAACGATCGAGCAATGGAAGTAGGCCAAAGCGGTCAAAGAGCTGGTCGCACCAGAACGGATCATAAGCATCAAATATCTTTGGACCTGTCAGGACTTCCTCCCGCACCGTGGGCCGGAAAATCTGGTCATTGGGATTCTGCCAGACCAGGCTGACATGCCTGGAGAGTTCTGAAACGGGTTTTTTGCGGGTGTCGCTACCAAAGATTCTTACGAGACCCCTCTGGGGTTTGAGCAAACCATTGAGATATTTTATCAGCGTGGTTTTTCCAGCCCCGTTTCGACCCAAGAGGGCAACACATTCTCCCTTACGGAGTGTGAGGTCAATTCCCTTAAGTACGGAATTGCCATCATAGTTAAACCAGAGATCCTCCAACTCAACCACTGGATGCATCAATGGCGCAAGAACATTGGAGGGATTGTTCGACTGTCCTATGAGACGATCATAGAATGGAGTTAAGAGGTTCTGAGCCTTTAGTTCCACGATTGCTTCGTCCACATCGAACACCGGGTTTTTGACGCCAAAATCCCTGAAGAGCCTTAACAGGGGTGGAAGGTTGAGGCCATAGTCAGAGATCTCTCCGGCAAGCACTTGATGGGGAGGACCTTCTGCAGCGGTTCTTCCCCGGTGAAAGACGATGATCCGATCCACATCCTGGATGATCTCGTGGAGCCTGTGTTCAACGATGATGGTTGTGATCCCCTCGGACTTCATCGATCGGAGGATCTTCCTGAGCGCTTCTGTTGCTTCGGGGTCAAGATGTGTGAAGGGTTCGTCCAGGAGAAGGAGTCTGGGCCGAAGGGTGAGGATGGCTCCCAGAGCAACCCTCTGTTTTTCACCTCCGGAGAGCGTATGGGGTGAGCGGCTCATGACGGAATCGAGTTCTGTCAGTCTGCTTGCCCAGGCCAGTCTTTTTTCGATTTCAGATGGCCCCATCCCCAGGCTCTCCAAACCGTAAACCAATTCTGCCTCAACGGTCTGATTGAAGAGCTGGGCATCGGGATTTTGAAAGACCAATCCAGCGTGGCGAAATAATTCATGGACAGAATGCTGGCGTGTATCCAGTCCGTCCACAAAGACGTTTCCAATCAACTCCCCATGGTGAAAATGGGGGATCAATCCGATGCAGGCGCGGCAAAAGGTTGATTTCCCACTTCCACTGGAACCCGCAACGAGCACGTTCTCTCCCGGATGAACGGTCAGGTCAAGGCCATCGAGAGCTGGAGTAACTATACCAGGGTAATTGTAAGAGACTCCTTCAAATCGGAGGATCATTTGATGGACAACCTCTTCAGTTCTATATCTCTATAAATGAGGTGGTGTGTAAATTGGGAATAAGACTTTATCAATTGAGTACGTTTAAATCCGAAGCACGAAATCCGGGCGAAGCGTCCAGCAGGACCAATTCGAAACAATCCCTAATGACCAAATTTTAAATGTTCAAAACAAATAAAAGTTTGAGACATTTGGATTTTGAAAATTCGGATTTGTTTCGTGCTTCGATATTCGGATTTCGAATTTCTTAAACTCCTAAACCTCCTTGGTTCCATCAACATTAGATTAGGGTTACAATTTCGCGAGGCCAGCCCTTTCAAGGAGTTTGAGACCGAAGATACCGATGATCGCTCCCACGATGGTGCTTCCGGAGAAGGCAATGATCAGGGCTCCGAGGGCCATGGTCTTTCCCATAAAGGCAGGGGCGACGACCAGGGCGCTTACTGTGGCTCCGAGAAGCCCTGTACCGATGACTTCTCCAAGGGCTCCGACATAGATGTTCCGGCTATAACGATAGGCAATGCCTGCGAGGAAGGCACCGATCATCCCGCCTGGAAAGGCAAGCAGTGTGCCCGTGCCCAGTGCATTGCGAAGGATGCCAATGATTAGGGCGATACCGGTTGCCCACCACGGACCGAGGAGGATGGCGGCTATGACATTGACGAAATGCTGGGCCGGATTGATTTTTGCGATGCCAATCGGAATGCTGGTGAAGGGCGAGATAGCAACGCCAATGGCAACAAGGATCATCGCCCTGGCAATCGTTCGGGTCTCCATAGTGTCCCTCCTTTTTTATATTGTATCAATTTAGCGGTTTGAAATAAGCCTTTTAAAATCCCTCCCCACCTCCCTTTTTCAAAGGGAGGAGAAATTTTTCCCCCTTTTGACAAAGGGGGATGAAGGGGGATTAGATACCCTTTTTCAAAAAACTTAAGTGTTACATTAAGCCTTTACTTTAATTCCCTTTCTCATCTGGTCGGCTGTAAGTGAGAAGAGTGCGTCGAGAAAAGCGGACTTAAATGTCCCTGGTCCCTTCGCACAAAGTGCGGCCTGCTCTCCGGCCAGACCGAAGAAAGCCACCGCACTTATTGTGGCAACCATGGGATCGCTCTCCACAGCATTGAAGGCTCCGGTGACTGCGGTGAGCATACATCCCATGCCCGTGACCTGACGCATCATCGGGTGCCCGTTCTCCACCATTACTTTTCTTGCAGAAGAGACAATCAGATCCTGAGGCCCACTGGCCACCACCACAGCACCTATCTTTTCGGATAGGTGTTCAGCTGCCTGATCCAGATCCTCCGGTCCTGCAACGGAATCCACTCCAGCCAAACGGCCCCCTTTTCCTGCAAGGGTTCCGATTTCAGACCGATTTCCTCTGATGACCGTAATCCGAAGCTCGGATAGAATCCTCCTTGAGGAGTCAATCCGAAATTTAGATGCGCCCACTCCGACCGGATCAAAAAGGACAGGATGGCCATCCCTGTTTGCCTGACGACCTGATAAAAGCATGGCTTTAATACGAACCGGAGAAGGGGTTCCCAAATTGAGGACCAATGCATCTGCCCTGGAGGTGATCTCCTCCACCTCTTCAGGTGAAATAGCCATGATGGGTCGAGCGCCAATGGCCTGGATCACATTTGCCACATCATTGGCAGTGACCCAGTTGGTGATGGCGTGGATAACAGGTTTTTTTTCTCGAACCGTTGAAAGAACTTGCAGAAGGCGCTCGATTTCAAAGAACATTTTTGCCTCCACTGAGTATGCCAATCCAACGCATCTTCACATTCTCCGTTCGCCCTGAGCCTGTCGAAGGGCCGAATGGTATACGATATCGCGAGGGATTCCCTCCATCCTTCGAGTGCCTCAGGATGAACGGTGAGTCAAAGGATTCACCATGAACAAGTTACAAATTGAATCACAACGTACACCACTAAAAATAAAAAAACCGGCCCCGGAGGGTCGGCATCTTTTATAAAGTTATCTGTCGATCCCTCCGCTGGTATTATCCAGGTCAGGTTCAGCGGGTCGGTGACTGTGCGGTCACCCTCTCAGCCAGGTCCATCCCAACTCCCCGCGACAATTTGTTGTCTTCTGATAAAGCCAGTATAGGATAGCTTCGAGGTGAAGTCAAGTTGAAAAGGGATGAAGAACGGGGAGAAATGGAGATAATGAAAAAGGCTCCGGTAAAGATACGCGGAGCCTCTTTCAAAGTTTAAGGAATTTTTGTTTTAGCTTACCACGACAACATTTGTTGCCTGAAGCCCTTTCGGACCCTGGGAAACCTCGAACTCGACCTCATCGCCTTCGTAAAGGGATTTGAAACCATCCCTCTTAATGGCGGAGAAGTGAACGAAGACATCATTTCCATCGTCTCTGGAAATGAACCCGAAGCCCTTCTTCTCATTAAACCATTTTACTTTACCTTTGGCCACTACAACTCACCTCCTTTCTTCTTTTAAACTTAAGTAAGTTGTAATAGCCTTTTGTCCCTAAAAAAAAAGCCACAAAAGTTTTCAGAAGCACTTTTGTGACCTTTCCCTGATCCAAAACTGATACTTCTTACAACCTACAAAACCATTATGGCACATTCATTCTTAAAAGTCAACGTTTTTTATAAACGGAAATCATCTGGAATATCATGGAGATACGTGTGTTTTAACGTCTTTTTTGCCCTCTCCATCTCAAAGGTGACGGCATCGAGTTTTTTTGAGATGAACTGTCCCGGGTTGATAGAGAGCGTTTTTCCAATCCAATCAAAATAGGAACCTGAAAGCTGTGGTGCCTCATGGATATGGCCATGGAGGGTCAAGAGGGGTTGATGAGATTCGATGAAGGCTTTAATTGGACGGCTTCCTGCTGATTTTCCTCCCTGAACGAGATCCAGCCGTGTCCCAAAAGGGGGGGAATGCATCATATAGATAGCTCTCTCCGGGAAGAGAGGTTTTGGAAGTCGATCCAAATCCTCTTGAATCGTTTCCCGACTCCTTAAGTAGAGATAGGGGTCGATGGCGGTCAGCTCGTCGCTCTGGTCAGTGGTTCTGATGTAAGATGGATTCTTCTGGGGAGGCCAGGGCGATTCATGATCATCCATCTTCTCATAATCCTTTGGCCGAAAGGGAGTGGGGGGGACAAAAGGATAACCGACGATTTCGTATCCATTCCTAAGCCGGTAGATTTTCTGGTTGAGATCGATCAACCCTTCTACCGGTTCTTTAAAGAGATAATGATAACCGAGGTCCCAATTTCCTGGAATGAGAAAGAAGTGCCTGACATCGGTTGCTTCTATCACTCTTTTGAAGAAAGGCAGGAGATACTGGCCGACGAAGGTCTTCTGATTTGGGATCATGTCCTCATAACGTTTCGTCAGAGGAAAGGATGGGAGGAGATCACCCCCCAAGGCGATGATCTCTGCGGAGGAGGATAAAGCCAGTTCCAAGAGTTCCTGGTAGAGATAGATCTCACCATGGAGGTCAGAAGCATAGAGCACTTTCACTCTACACCTCATAGTCCTCAACGAGGACCCATTTATCTTTCTTTCTGACCAGTTTAAAAGTTACTTTGCAGAAGGAACAGAGAACAAAGTCGCCTGTCCTCTCATCGCCGTCCAGAGGAATATCGGCATCGCAGATGGGGCATTCCAGCTCTATTGACATTGGTCATCTCCTTCATATTAAAAATATTTGAAACATCAAAAAAAATCAAGCCATAATCCTTCCTCATCTCTATCCTCTCCCCCCGGAAGACCGTGTTGTAATTCCGTTCATGGTTCGATCCCGCGCTTCGCGGGATCACCACGAACGGAGAACGGCAAGTTGAAAATAAACTACTTAACCGTTCGCCCTGAGCATGTCGAAGGGTGAACGGTGAATTGTGAAACAGCCTCCGTGGGGAGAGGCAGGGTGAGGGTGAATTGAATTTTTTTCTTGCATCGGAGTCTAATATTGTATAAATATAAAATATATAAGGAGGGATTCCCATGGGCAGGAGATTAATCATCCTCTTTTTATTGGTCATCATCTGTGGGGTGGCTATCTTCTTATGGGGTTGCCCGCCTCGCGCGGTCCATGTCAGGCCACCCGAACCCCGTATAGAAGTTTATGGCCCCCCTCCCCATTCTAACGTTGTCTGGCGGCCTGGATACTGGGAACATCGGAGAGGAGAATGGGTCTGGATTTCGGGTCATTGGCATAAACGTCCGAAGCCTCACGCCATCTGGGTTCCAGGACGCTGGGAGCCAAGGGGAAGAGGCTGGGTCTGGGTTCCGGGGCATTGGGAGTATCGCTGATTAGTAATGAGTTCGTAGTTCGGAGTAAAAAAAAGAAAATTTGTTTCATTATTTTAATCTCCGAACTCCGAACTAAAAACTCCGAACTGGGGGTTTGTAGAATGTTCGGTCTGGGATTGCCTGAAATTCTGATTATTCTGGTCATCATCTTTCTACTTTTCGGGGCGAAGAGGCTTCCTGAAATAGGGGAAGGTCTCGGGAAGACGATCAGGGAACTGAGAAAGATCAAGGAGGACAAGAAGGGGGAGAAGAATCAGAGTGATCAGAAAGGAGGTTTGATCTCAGATATCAAAAAAGAAGTGGAAGATATCCCGGGGTTGAAAGAGGCTAAAGAGATCAAAGCGGCTGCGGATAAGGTAAAGAACATTACCAGTATCACTTTAGCTCTTTGAAAAAAGAATAAGCTGGCAATTTAAGATCTCGTCCGTTGACCGAGCTTTCAATGCCTCTTTTGCGGTAGAGAGGATGATTTCTACCGGGTTGTGACCTTGGAGTTGG